>MDSV01228792.1_pt1 | contig 16895 bp, 15 predicted proteins | sample 810851 | NCBI WGS metagenome assembly MDSV01 (sample SAMN05326640, study PRJNA326480) | marine metagenome | isolation source: seawater | place: Atlantic Ocean: North East | collected 2012 | reverse complement strand
GCTGCATTTTCAGTTATTGTAATTGCCATTATAATTAAGCTATTTCTTCCTTTTTGTTATTTTTTTCATAATAATCATTAACAGCAGCTTTGATCGCATCTTCTGCCAAAACAGAACAATGAATTTTAACAGGAGGCAAAGCCAACTCTTCTGCAATCTCACTATTTTTTATCTCTTGGGCTTGTGCTACTGATTTACCTCTAACCCACTCTGTAAGAAGACTAGAAGATGCTATCGCTGAACCACAACCATAAGTTTTAAATTTTGCATCCTCTATAATTCCCTCTTCATTAACTTTTATTTGAAGCTTCATTACATCGCCGCATGCTGGTGCACCAACCATTCCTGTGCCGACTGATTTATCTTCTTTATCCAAGGTGCCAACATTTCTTGGATTTTCATAATGATCTAAAACTTTCTTTCCATACGCCATCTATATTCTCCTGATAATTAACTTTTAATGGGCAGCCCACTCAATTTTACTAATATCAATACCATCTTTATACATTTCCCACAAAGGTGATAATGCTCTTAACTTTTCAACTGCAACTTTCACTGTATCGATAGTTGCATCTATTTCCTCTTCTGTTGTAAACCTTCCAATGGACATTCTTAAAGAACTATGAGCTAGTTCATCTGATCTGCCAATAGCTCTCAAAACAAAACTAGGCTCTAAAGATGCTGATGTACAAGCAGATCCACTTGATACTGCTATATCTTTTGTTGCCATGATTAGGGATTCACCTTCAACATAATTAAAACTAATATTCATTATTCCTGGGTATCTATTTTCAAAATCACCATTCAAATAAACTTCTTCCATATCTTTGACTCCATTCCATAACCTATTTCTTAGTTTGGAAATTCTTTCAAATTCTTTAGTCATTTCTTCTTTAGCTATTCTAAAAGCTTCACCCATGCCAACAATCTGATGTGTTGGTAATGTTCCAGAACGAAGTCCTCTTTCATGACCACCGCCATGAATTTGAGCTTCAAGTCTTACCCTAGGTTTTCTTCTTACATAAAGGGCTCCAATACCTTTTGGACCATATATTTTGTGAGCTGAAAAGCTCATAAGGTCAACTTTCATTTTTTGTAAGTCAATTTCAATTTTTCCGGCACTTTGAGCGGCGTCTACATGAAAAATAATATTTTTACTTCTAGTTAGCTCACCAATCTTTTTAATATCTTGAATAACTCCAATTTCATTATTTACATGCATAATAGAAATTAAAACGGTATCTTCTCTGATTTCTGATTCGAGTTTTTTTAAATCTACTAGGCCATTCTCCATCGGCTCCATATATGTAACTTCGAAACCCTCTCTTTCTAATTGTCTACATGCATCTAAAACTGCTTTATGTTCTGTTTTAATCGTAATTATATGCTTTCCCTTTTTCTTGTAAAAATGTGCTGCGCCCTTAATTGCTAGATTATCCGACTCCGTTGCTCCACTAGTCCATACAATTTCTCGGGGGTCTGCATTTATCAAGTCAGCAATATGTTTTCTACTTTGACTAACAGCTTCATCTGCATCCCAGCCAAAACTATGCGATCTAGAAGCCGGATTTCCGTACATACCATCCGTGGTCATATATTCAAACATTTTGTCTGCAACTCTTTTATCAATTGGTGTTGTAGACGCATAATCTAAATAAATTGGTGTGTTATTCTCCTTCATTTAATACTCCGATAATTTAATCTCTTTTACATTACTATTATTACTACTATTTCTTGAAATTACTTGTTGCAAAGTTACATCAGACAAAAAGTTATTAATTTCCGTTCCTAAATCTTCCCACAAATTATGTGATAAGCATTGTTGGTTATTATGACAATTAGACTTTCCATTACATGCAGTAGTTTCAACACTTTCATCAACTGCATTAATAACTTCTGAAATCACAATATCATTAGCATTTTTTGATAATTTATATCCTCCGCCAGGGCCTTTAATACTTTCAACAAGGCCACTCTTTTTTAATCTAGCAAACAGCTGTTCTAGATAAGAGAGTGAAATACTTTGTCTTTCTGCAATTTCCGGCAACGAAATTGGCAAGCCCTCATCATAATAGGCTATATCAAGCATAGCTGTGACTGCATATCTACTTTTTGTTGTTAATTTCATATTCCTAATTTCTAATGTACTAATATAGCTATAATGATTAAACCTAGTAAAGTTGTCAACTATTATTTATATATATGTTATTGATTTTATTGAGAATGATTCTCAATTGCAGATAATATACCCCTTAATATATTAATTTCTTCCTCTGAAAGATCGGCTTTTTTAAATATTTGATTAATTTTTCTCGAAATCATCGGCCTATCATCCTTGATAAAATCAATATCTTTCAATACTTTATCCATATGTTGAAGGAAACCATCGAATATTTTATTAGAGGCTACATTATTTTTATCAAATTTATTAATATTGGATGCGTTGTATTTTGACTCAAAAAGTAATTCATACAATATTACCTGTACAGAAGATGCTATATTTAGACTTGTGTAATCTTTATTCGATGGAATATGCAGTCCAATAGTACACAAAGATAATTGCTCATTCGTCAAGCCTCTTGATTCATTACCTAGAATTAAAGCAAGATTTTCATAACCTTTTGATTTTATTTTTATTGTAAGCTCCCTAGGATTTATTATTTCTAAAGGAATATCTCTTTGTCTGGCTGTAGCTCCAACTATATATTTACATTCACCAATAGCCTCACGAAGATCTTTATATATGCTTAAATTATCTAAAACATCTCCTGCATTTGATGCCATTGCATAAGAGATTTCATTTACTTTGCATAAAGGATTTACTAAATTTAAGTTATTAAAACCCATCGTTTTCATTGCTCTAGCAACGGAGCCGATATTACCTGGGTGACTAGTTTCAACCAAAATAATTTTAACCTCAGAAAAATAATCCATTTTGCACTTTTATATGATTATGTATCAATAATGTATTATAGTAACACCAATTAATTATCTTAAACTATGAAATTATGAATAATAATTATAGTCCTCAATTAAATACTGCTGTAAGTGCTGCTATTCAAGCAGGAAAAATAATTATGAGATTTTATTCAAGACTTGAAAATTTAAAAATAATGTCTAAAGGTCATAATGACTATGTTTCAGAAGCTGATCAACAAGCTGAGAGTGTTATAAAAGAAGTCCTCACAAAAGCTTATCCTGAATATAAAATTACAGCTGAGGAAAGCGGTTCAAATGAAATTAAATCAGAGTATGAGTGGTTTGTTGATCCCTTGGATGGCACCACAAATTTTATTCATGGTATTCCTCAGTTCGCAGTATCAATTGGTCTTTGTAAAGATGGTAAACCAATATTGGGAGTAATTTATGATCCTTTTAAGAATGAACTTTTTTGTGCTGAGAAGGGAAAAGGTGCATTAATGAATGATAAAAAAATTCGAGTGTCTAATTGTAACTCTATTAAATCTGCAATTTTTGGAATGGGTATACCCTATAGAAAAAAAGACCACTCAGGAGCATACATAGAAACGCTAAGAAAGTTAATGGACGCTAGATGTGGAAGTATTAGGAGATTAGGTGCTGCAGCTTTAGATATGGCATATGTAGCTTGCGGGAGATTTGATGGGTTCTGGGAGTTCAATCTAAAGTCATGGGATATAGTTGCTGGCTCAATTATAGTTCTAGAGTCAGGTGGGCATGTTAGTGATATTAAAAACTCTGAGGAATATTTAAACTCGGGAAATATATTAGCCGCAAATATAAATCTTCACCAGGATGTTATTCGAAAATTAGAGCAAAATTTAGCTTAATTTTTTTATGGGCTTTCCTCATCTATCTCAATAACTACATCTTTAACTGAAATATTCATAACTAATAAAGTTGAGCTTGCTATGTATATAGAGGAGTAAGTGCCTATAATTACTCCTGACATTAGTGCAAAAGCAAAACCAAAAAGTATTTCACCACCAAAAATTATTAATGAAATTAATACCAGCAAAGTTGTTAAAGAGGTGATCAAAGTTCTTGATAATGTTTGATTTATTGATTGGTTTGTTAATGAAGTAGTATTAACGTTCTCAATAATAGAGGACTTAAAATTTTCTCGAATCCTATCAAATACAACAATAGTATCATTTAAAGAATATCCTATAACCGCCAATATTGCCGCGAAAACACTAAGATTAAACTCTATTTGCGTAACAGAAAAAATTCCTATGATTAAAAGAACATCATGGATCAGAGCCAATATTGCACCAATAGAAAATCTATATTCAAAACGAAGAGCAATATATATAGTTATCAGTGCCAAAGCAATCAGTGCAGCAAGAATTCCTTGGTCACGCAATTCCTCTCCAACCTGCGCCCCAACATATTCCACTCTTTTTAAAGAAAATGAGTATTTTTTACTTAGTTCGCTTATTAATGTATTGCTTAAAGTTGATTCATTAGAAGACAAAATATTTGGCATTCTAATTAATATATCTTCGTTTGATCCAAAAAACTGTACTGAAGATTTTTCATATTTATTTTCTTTCAGGAATTTTCTAATATCTTCAATAGGTGCTTTATTATTAAAACTTATTTCTATTATAGTCCCACCATTAAAATCGACTCCATAATTCAAACCTCTTGTTAGAATACTAATAATAGAAATGAGAATTAAGAATATGGATAAATATATAGCCTTTTTATGCCATTTCATAAAATTAAAATGTATATTTATATGTTTCATATATTTAATTTCTTTGTTTTGAGACTTTGGTTTTCGTATATTAATTCAGCTAAAACTCTTGTGACAATAATTGCTGTAAACATTGAAGACAATACTCCGATTGACAATGTTACAGCAAAACCTTTTATTGGGCCTGTGCCAAAGATAAATAATATTATTGAAGCAATTAAAGTAGTTATATTTGCGTCGGCAATTGTTGAGAATGCTTTTTTGTATCCTAGTTCAATCGACGCTATTGGTGTTGATCCATTTCTTATTTCCTCTTTAATTCTCTCAAATATTAAAACATTCGCATCTACAGCCATTCCGACCGTTAATACAATACCAGCAATTCCGGGTAAGGTTAAGGTGGCGCCTGGTATTAAAGACATTACTGAAACTATAATTAAAATGTTTATTACTAGCGCTGAATTCGCAAATAACCCAAAAACTCTATAGTAGTAAAACATAAAAATTAGTACGAGAGTTAACCCGATGATTACTGAAATTTTACCTTTTTCAATATTGTCTGCTCCCAAACTTGGACCAACTGTTCTTTCTTCAACAATATACATTGGGGCAGCCATTGATCCAGCTCTTAAATAAAGGGCTAAATCTCTAGCTTGTTTAGGACTGTCTAATCCTGTAATTTGAAAAGACTTTGACAATCTTTCTTGTATTGTTGCAATACTGATAATTTTTTCGTATTTCTTTGTGATTCTTTTGCTTTCGCCATTAACAACTTTTTGCTCAGATTTACTCTCTATAAATAGTACAGCCATTAATTTTCCAATATTTTCGTCTGTTGCGTTAGCAAATCTTTTTGCTCCTGGCCCATCTAAAGTTATATTAACGGATGGTCTTGAATTTCTATCAAATCCAGATGAAGCATCTACTATATTTTCTCCAGTTAAAATTATATTTCTTTTAAGTAGAACTGGTTGGCCAGAATCGTCATAATACAACTTAGATTTAAAAGATAATTTATTAGAATCCTCTGCAGAATAAGGGTCTGAATCTTCGTCCACCATTTTAAACTCTAAAGTTGCGGTTGCGCCAATTATTTCTTTTGCTCTTGTAGTATCTTTAATTCCTGGAAGTTCAACAACAATCCTTGTTTTACCACTCTGTTGTACAATTGGTTCTGCAACACCTAATTCATTAACTCTATTTCTTAAGGTTGTTGTATTTTGCTTAATAGCTGCAATACGAATTTCATTAAGAGCTTTTTCTGATATTTCAAGCTCCATTTTACTATCACCAACTCTTATAATATCAAAAGTATTTTGATAAACCCTATTAATTAGTTTATCTGCTTTCTTGTAATCATCGTAATTAATAAAATCTATTTTTATGTTTCTAGATTCACTACTAAAATTTTTATATCTTATTTTTTCTTTTCTTAACTGAGACCTTATATCACTAGATAATTTTTTTGATTTGTTAGAAACAACTTCTGCTAAATCAACCTCCATAAGAAAATGGACACCACCTTTCAAGTCCAAACCCAAATTCATTTTTTTTGCATTAAGAGTTGTCAGCCAACTAGGAGTTTCACTAAAAAATGTAGGTAATGAGTATATGATGCTTAATAATAAAATCAAAGCAACTAGTACTTTTTTTAAAGAAAATTTTTTCATTTTTGAATTTATATAGATCCCTTTGGAAGAACAGTGGTTATTGAATTTTTTCTAACTTTGATATTAACACCGTTTGAAATCTCTAATTCAACAGCATCTTCTTTTATTTTTATAATTTTTCCCATTATGCCATTCGAAACAACAACTTCTGATCCATTTGATAATGAGTCTATTAATTTTTTATGCTCTTTAACTCTCTTATTTTGTGGCCTAATTATCATAAAATACATTATTATAAAGAATAAGACTACCATTATAAGCATGCTCATTCCTCCATCTGCTGGTCCTGCTGACTGTGCGTACGCGTTATTTATAACATTCATATCTATTCCTATAAAATTACTATGTATATATTTTAATCTTTATTTGTTTTAACTTCTATGAAAATAAAACTCTTTAATGAATTCATCAAATTTATTTACTTTTATAGATTCTCTAATTTCAGCCATTAAATTGTGATAATAATACAAATTATGTATTGTGTTTAGTCTTAATCCAAGTATTTCTTTGCAATTATCAAGGTGTTTTAAATATGACCTTGTATAGTTTCTGCAGGTGTAACACTGACAATCCTCTTCTATAGGTCTCATGTCATCTTTATATCGACTATTTCGCAGCTTTAAAATACCTGTTCTTGTATACAGAAATCCGGTCCTTGCATTTCTTGTTGGGATTACGCAATCAAACATATCGACACCACGTTTCACAGCTTCAACAATATCTTCGGGAGTACCAACACCCATCAAGTATCTAGCTTTATTTTTAGGCATTTTATGAGCAATATTATCTAAAACTTTATTTCTTTCCTCAGCCGTTTCTCCTACTGATAAACCTCCTATCGCATATCCATCAAATCCAATATCAGTTAATCCTTCCAAAGATTTATCTCTTAAATCATCATAAATGCCACCTTGAACAATACCAAACAAATTACTTTTTTCTTTGGTTAAAGATTGTTTTGATTGTTTACCCCATAAAATTGATAAGTCAAGAGAGGATTCTGCTGTTTTTTTATCAGCTGGATATGGTGTACATTCATCGAACTGCATAATAATATCAGAATTGAATTGCTCTTGAAGCCAAATAGATTTTTTAGGATCTAGAAAAACTTTTTTTCCATCTATTGGAGAATTAAAATAAACGCCGTCTTTAGTTATCTTTCTTAACTTTGCTAGACTAAAAACCTGGTATCCTCCTGAATCTGTAATTATAGCTCCTTTCCACTTCATAAATTCATGAAGCCCTCCATGTTTACTAATAATTTCAACCCCTGGCCTTAACATTAAGTGAAACGTATTTGCTAATATTATTTTATAACCAAAATCGTTCACCTCTGAGGAAGACATAGTTTTTATAGTTGCTGCAGTACCAACAGGCATAAAACAAGGAGTCTCTAATACGTGCCTATTGATTTCTATAGATCCTAATCTAGCTTTTTTTGAATTAGATATGATTGTATAGTTTATCATTATAATATTAGAGAAGAATCTCCGTAACTAAAGAATTTATAGCCTTTACTTTTAGCAAACTCATATGCTTCTAAAATTTTTTCTTTATTATAAAACGCACAAATCATTACTAACAGGGAAGATTTTGGCAAGTGGAAATTTGTGATTAAATGATCAACTACCTTAAAATTATATCCTGGTTTTATGAATATATTTGTTTCATAAAAAGTATCACCTTTTTTTTTATTACTATAAAAACTTTCTAAGGCTCTAGCAACTGTTGTGCCAACTGCTATAATTTTACCTTTATTTTCTTTACATCTCTTTATATCATTTATAGTCTCTTGAGGTAAATAGTAAATTTCTGAATGCATATTATGGTCGTTAATATTTTCCGTTTTAATTGGAGAAAAAGTTCCCATTCCAATATGAAGTGTTAAACTTCGTATCCTAATATTTTTCTCTAATAATTTTTTTAAAACTTTTTTATCAAAATGTAAAGCTGCAGTAGGAGATGCTACCGAACCATTACTTTTTGCGAATACTGTCTGATAAAATTCTTTATCATTTAAATTTGGAGCTCTTGAAATATATGGAGGTAAAGGAATAGTGCCATATTTGGAAATCAACTCTTCTACTGTTGAGTTTAAAACCTCTATCATTACAAGATCGTCTTTATTTTTATCAATTTTTATTTCGATATTTTTACCTATAACTATTATATCATCTTCCTTTAATTTCCTCGTTGATTTAATTTGACACAATATAGTTTTTTTTCCAGTAATTCTTTCTATAAATACTTCAACTTTTCCTTTTGTATTTTTTCTATAACCATATATTCTTGCAGGAATAACTTTTGTATCATTAATAATTATTAAATCATTACTTGATATGTATTTATCTACGTTGACAAATTGCTCGTCGATTAATTTTTCTTCATTTCTTTTTATAACTAATAGCTTAGAACTACTCCTTACATTTTTTGGCGATTGTGAAATATAGCTTTTTGGTAATTTATAATTAAAGTCATTAATATTCATTTTTTTAATTTGATCTATTTGTTATAATAATTAGTATATAAAGTATAGGATATCATAATGAGCAATTCATCAAAGTTATTGACTATAGCAATTCCTACAAAAAATAGACATGAATATCTAGAAGAAAATTTAAAAAGCTTAAATGATCAGTATCTAAAATTTAAAGATAAAATTGAAATACTTGTCTCCGATAATAGTAGCAACAATTTTTCAAAAATAATTATAGATAAATATAATAAACTTAATCTTGATATAGTATACATAAAAAATTCTAGGGATATTGGCTCAGATAAAAATATTGCTCAATGTTTTAATATGGCAAACGGGAAGTACGTTCATATAATTGGTGATGATGATATATACTTTTCTAATTCTTTAGGAAAACTAGTAAAAATTATTGAACAAGATGAATATGGAAGTATTTTCTTAAGACCATATGGTTTTACGAACGATTATAAAAAAGAATATCCGCCTAATTTATTTAGAAAAAACGCAATTTATAATTGCGAAAATTTTCTATTAAAAATAGCTACGCAGATAACACTTTTGTCAGCACACGTAATTAATAAATCTTTAATTAAAGATATTGATGCAAGTAATTACTGCGGAACTAATTTAGTGCAAGTAAATTTATTAATGGATGCTGTAACAAAGTCAAATAAAAATTACTACTTTAAAGAATACATAATAGCTTATAAAAGAGACAACTCAGGTGGTTATGATTTTTATGACATCTTTATCAATAAATTTAACGAAATACTTCAATTATATGTCAATAAGGGACTAATAACTAAAAATCTTAAAGAACGTATTGAATGTAAAAAAATAAAATGCTTTTTTCCGATTTATTTATTTAGGTACAAATATTATCAAAAAAAAAATATCAAAGATATTGAAAATTCTTTTGAAGTTCTCAAGAAGAACAAATGCTACAAAAGATTTATAAATCCAATATTTAAATTACCAAGTTTTTTTTCATTGATATGGTGCGTAGCTATGATAATTTATGGAAGATTATTAAATGGCGACGCTCCTTTAGGTTTAGCATATATAAAAAGGCAAATTAGAGAAAAGATATTATAAATTATGAATGAAACAAAAACTAACATTTCAATAATAAGTCATGGGCAATCAGAAACTATTAAAAATATTCTAAAAGATCTTTCAAATGAAAATTTTTTTAATAAGATTTTAATAACAATTAATATAAAAGAGAATTACGATGATTTGAAAGAATTTAAAAATCTCCCGCTACAATTTATTGTAAATGAAAAACCAAAAGGGTTTGGTGAAAATCATAACTATGCTTATAGTCTTTGCAAATGCAACTATTTCATAATGATAAATCCAGATGTTGAACTAAAAAAACTTAAAATTAAAAATTTACTTAATTATTTTGAAATTGAAAATGTTCAGTTGCTAACTCCAACTGCAATTGATGAAAATAATTTAATTCAAGATAATGCAAGAAGATATCCAACTATTTTAACTCCTTTTTTAAGAAAAATTGGCTTGTATAATAAAAAATATTATTTAGATTCAAATGTTTATACAAGTGTAGATTGGATATCGGGAATGTTTATGGCTATAAAATCAAATATGTTTGAAAATATTGGTGGTTTTGATGAAAACTTTTATATGTATTATGAAGATGTGGACTTATGTAGAAGAATTAAGAATAGTGGAGGAAAAATATTACGAATTAATACTGAAGAAATTTTTCATGTAGGTCAAAAAAGTAGCCATAAAAAAATAAAATATTTTCTGATACATTTAAGAAGTATGTTTTACTATCATTTTAAATATCTACTCAAATTATAGATTTAATACTGAAATGTTCTTAGCTTGTTAATTGATATTGGTAACGCAATAAAAGCTTGAATTAGTATAATAATTAATATCAAACCATTTACGGAATATAAAGGGATCATAAATAATCCTAGGAGAAGAGTTACTATTGAGCAAGCAAAATGTATGTTAACTAGTGGCTCTTTTTTAAAACATCTTAAGTATATAACTATTGAATTTATTAGATGCATTAAAAATATTATAGCTAATATTCCTGCAAAACTTTTAAATTCTAATAACCTGCTGATAATATGATTATTTTCAAAAAATAAGTATAAGCTACATACTGAAATTAATGAAAATATTAGAAAAGCTAAAGATTTAAAAAAAGATTCTCTAAATAAAATTTTAAACATCTTAAATTCATTTTCTGCTACTGCTTTTGTCATTTTTGGGATACTAACAGTCAGCCATGAGCTTGATATTATGCCAATCATATTTGCTATTGCGAGTGATAAACCAAATTTTCCAGCTAAAGATGGTTCATCATAGTAGAATAAAATAGGAGTATATACTTGAGTAAATAAATATGATCCAAGAAAAGTCAAACCAACTTTATTTTTAAAAGAACTTATACTATCTTTCCAGTTATAATCACTATTAGGTTGAGCTACTAAGGTTAAGTTATTTTTTCTGAATATCGCTAGCCATAATAATGTGGATAAAGATAAAGACAGTAGAATCATAGAAGCAGCAAACAGTGGGTAACTCAAGTATATTAGTAAACAACATAATATAGTTCCTATAGAAATTTGAAAAATTTTTAATTTATATATTTCTCTAATATTTCCAGATCCTTCAATAATATATATAAATGGAAAACATAATAAGCTTAATGCTGCTGATATACTGTGAATAATCCAAGGAATAAACCAAAAAATATTTTGGGATGATTGACTTAAATAAAAATATAAAATTCCAAAGGGAAGAATGATTAATAAATATAAAAAAGCTATTTTTATATATTTATAAAATGCTATATTAATAAAATCTTCAAATATTTTATGATTTTCTCCAACAATTGATCCATGTAAACCCCATTTAAGTTTAGAGAACTCAATAGCGCTTGTATGGACTAATGCCATAGATAGACCAAAATCAAAAAGATATACCAATGCTGAAAAACTTAAAAACGTATAGTACCATCCCTGCTGCTCTGGTGTTAGGTATTGCGTTATAAAATATAATGTAACTACAGCTAACAATGCATGTATAATCCGAAATGTAAATACGATATTCATATATTTATATTTATTATTTTTTTGTCCATATTTCTATTTCCAACTCATCTGATAATGTATCTTTTAATTCTAGATTGTATAAAGACTGATTTATAGTTAATTCATTAATTGCATCATAAATATCCCTTTGTCCTAAACGTTCATTATCCCTGAACAGTGCCTCATGAGTTTTCCAAGCGATTTCAGGCAACAATAGATTGATTATTACATCTGGATTATTATTTAAAATTCTTGACGCTTCCTCTTTAGCTCTTCTATCTGGAAGAAAATCAAACCAAGAAATTATAACTTTTGATCTTGGGAAATTATCAGCTAATAAATACATTATAGGAATATTAGGGAATGCAAAAATAGACTTTTCCTCTCCATATTCCTTTAGAATATTATTAATTAAATTAAATCTATGGTTTGTATTTTTTGATAATTTAATATTTTTTAATAAATTAATATTACTATAGGACCTCTCTGTTCTAACATCAGGTTCTTGAACTCCCCACCATGCATAAGGAGCTTCAAATTTTTTACTTGAAAAAGTAAAAATTAAAGAAAAACCAAAACATAAAACAATAAGACTTCCTGGTACTTTAAAAAATTCTGAAGACATTAGAAAAGAAAATAAATAAGCCAATAATAAAAATATACCGACTTCGCTTAATCCTGCAGAAGTACCGTTTCCAAATATCATCCCTACAGAAAAAATAAATATTATATAATCTTTTTGATTTAGATAAGATTTCAGTCGGTTAATGAAAAAACATAAAATAAAAAATAATAAAAAAATTAATATTATAGATAAAACTATAGAAATTAAATAATTATTAAAATGATAAGTATAAAAAGTGATCTTTTCACTTACATTTAAAAAGTTATAATATGAGTTAATTATTATTGCAATACATAACGAGAATAAGGATATAGCATATATGTAACTGTACTTAATATCATTTTTTATTTTAATTTTTTTTAAAACGTAATAAGTTATTAACGAAGCAAAAAATAATTTTAAAAACCATAATAATACAGTCTGCATTTGAATAAAATAAATATTATTAAAAGCATTTGCTATCCATGAAAATAAGACATGATTTAAATTTCCTTTTGAGCTAAGGGCATCTGTAAATATTTGTTTTATAAAATCACTAAATATATTTTCACTAATTAGCCATATTAGAGTAAATAAAAATGGTAATAACACACCTAGAAGATAGTATATTATTATTTTAGGCCTACTTCTGTAATTAAAATAAATAAATGACAGAGTAGCGACACCAGAAAAAATTAAAACTAGCGCACCATTACTCTGCTTTGTCAAAAAAGTTAAGCCTGCAAATAGACCAGAAAGTAATAAAAATATACCAATTTTAAATTGATTAGCATTTATGTCCTTTTCTTTTATGTCTGCAACAATTATTAACATTGTCAACGAGCTTAAGGTCAATAAAGTCATTATTTGTGTAAAATCGTATGATATATATGCTACACCTGATTGGTAATAGAACATACAAATTACAGAGGCAAACATTGAAGGTACTGGTTTAAATCTCCTTGAAAGTATAAAAAATAGTAAACTAGTAATAAGCATGGTTATTACAAATCCAAAAAATCTTAAAGAAATAAATGCATCTCCAAATATACCAATAAATTTTGATATAAGAAGTGGATAAAAAGGGGTTAAATATAAATAAAAATCTTTATATGGCAACATTCCTTCATTTATTAACTTGCCATAAACTGTAAACCACCCTTCTGTAATGGGTAAAAAACTAAACGAATATAAATAATTATAAAATAAAACTACAGAAACTGCACAAATCCAACAAAAGAGGATTAATGATGAGTTATTATTAATAATGTTTTTTATAATTTTCATTGATCTATTTTACTCTTGCAATTAATATCTGAAAATTCACTAAATCTATAAAGCTGAAAACTATTAATATTTCCAATAAGCTTTACATTATAATACTTCGATAAATTATTTAGGAATTTTGCAAGGCGAGGTTTAATAGATTGTGACACATCAGCTAATAATAATGTATTATTTGGCTTATTACGACATAAATGTCTTTTAATTAAAGTCTCTTTTCTACTTTCTGTTATAGGATTTTCCAATAGTTGCAGAGGTACAGGTAACCAGTTACTTTCATTAAATTTACCTAGAGGCCCAGTAAAAATTGGTTGCGTTGCAGAATCTCCATAAAATACCAATTGCTTATGTTTCGTAATATCTATATTTGTAAATAAATTATTAATTTTAACTGATGATTTAAGGATATTATTTTGAATATTAATTTTTTCATGTTTAATATTTGCAATCGTTGAGTAAAAGTTATTATTTAGTATAGGTAAAAATAATATTAGAAAAAAACTTATTGAAAAAATTCTAATAATATAATTATTTTTATAGAATAAAAACTTATTTATAAAAATTAAAATTAACGTAATAAATGATAAAATCGGGAGAATCGCGGTTATATTTTGTGGTACAGGTCTTCCTATATAATAACTTCCAAGAGTCCACACACTTGCTAATATTATTGTAATAATGATGTAATATTCATTATTACCACGCGCATCATTTTGTTTATATTTTATAAAATTACATAATATGCATACATATAAAAATAACATAATATTTCCAGGGCCTAATACATTGAATGGTACATAACCATGACCACCTGCATATCCAATTGCATGTTCAAAAAATAAAATAAAATCAGGGTAGGATCCAATATTTAGCTTATAGAAAACCGAAATACTCAATAGACTTAGTGATAACAATATTATTGGAGAAATAAGATAATACTTAAATATCGATCTAAAATTGCTTAAACTTTTCATTTTTAACAAATAAGCAGCTAAAATAAAGAAATAAATAGATGTTACATACAAAGCTGATTCTGCTGACCAAAAAAAAGAAATTAACCAAATTAAAGAAAAAGATAGAGCTTGCAAAGTGCTAAATATTGGGAGATATAAAGAACACAAAATAAATGCATAAACTCCAATAAATCTTACTACAGATGACGAAGGAAAAGGGTACGGACCAATAAAGCTAGGATCAGCAAAGTATAGGGATAGTAAAATTACCAATAATACAAAAACTTTACTAATAGATGATAAATTAAATTTATATATTAAAGTAAAAAAAACAAAAGTAGAGGTTATAAATAATAATATACTTTGAAATAAATAAAAAGAATGCCATGAGGATTTTGATTCAAGCATAGACGCTAAAATTATATTTAAAAATCCGTATTGAGATGGTGTGTCCCATAAAAGCCAACCAGAATTTTTAATACCTTCAATTACGCCAGTATAATATGACCAATGATATTCTGAACCTGGTATAAAAAGTGAATCATGCCTAAATGAAAGAATATAAAAAAGATATAATGATAAAAAGTAAAATAGAAAAAGTAATACTGTATTAAACTTTATATTAATATTTATCAAGTTAATATTTTTAAAGTTTGAAATTAATTCTGGAAAAAAAGAAACAAAAATGAAAAAAATAAAAATTAAGAAAATATTTATATATTCTATATTTTCATAAAAATATTTAAAGTTTGGTAAATCAAAAAAAATTAAGAAAGAAAATAATATTATAATCAGTAAGATTAAATTTGGAAAATAATATCTAGTAAGGTTGTTTTTAATATTAATTTTATTTTTATAAAGATAGAGTATATAAATTAAGAAAGAGAGTAAAAAAATTATAATGTATTGAAACGCATTTTTACCTATATGTAAATTTTTATATATAAGTACTAAAAAATAAGTAATTGTTAAAGCAATTAATAAATATTGGATCTTTTTCCAAAATATTTCTTTAAAGTTATATACATAAAATAAAATTAATGATGAAAATGGTATTAAAATGTATGAAATCCATTTAGAAAATCCAAAATTTAAGAAACTGAAAATTTTTGTTATTAATATTCCAAAAAAAATAAATGAAATTATAAATCCAAAATATGAAATTTGATCATTTAAATCTTTATACTGTTCACAAGAATTTAATTTGTTATTCTGATTTTGTCTAGATAGCTTTAGTGAATATAAAGATAATATTAATGATAAAAATAATATTGCAAGATATTTTATAATAATAGAAAATGTTGAATTTCTTTCATATTTTATAAATAATTCAAAATTATCAATATGTCCTTTGAAATTTCTTTTTTGATTAAAACCGGTTCCAACTACAAAGTTATCAAAATCATATTTTTTTCCGATTATCTCTTTATCCCTAATAGATAATTTATTATTTTCATTTAAAAATACATTAAATGAATCTTCTGCAATAAAGTTAATTTTTACATAATAATCTTTATAAGCCTCCAAGTTATTTTCAATAACATATTGATTATTATCACCCAATATTAATACGAGTGATTTGTTCAAAGGCTGAAATTCAAGCCTTAAAGCCTCATTAGTATTCCCAGTCTGGAAAATGTTTCCATATGAGAATGTTTCATCGTCAGAAGAAAAACGAAGTTGTATAGTTAAATAATTTGCCGAAAGAAAATTTTTTAAGCGCTCTAGTTTTATTGGTACATTTTTAGCTATACTTGAATAACTAATATCTTTAAAAGATTTTTCATCATCTTGCTTAAGATTTATATTCATAGCCACGCAAGTAATAATCAAAGCTATGAATAGGTATCTAATTTGTGAAAAAATATTTATCATGGTTTTAACTCTTTAACAATACTATTTAATTTTTCTTCAATAATTGAATTATTTTCATAATTTATAAAGTAATTTAATGGAAGACTAGTATCATAAATTAAATATCTTTCATCGATGAAGATAATATTACTTTTTTTCGTATTTTCAATAATATATTTTTTATATTCTGACATAAAATTTTTATTTTCTATAAATAAATATAAATTTTTACTCAAATTTTTTTCATGATATTTAATTTGAAACTGTTCTGGTATTAACCAACTTGATTTTAT
>MDSV01211532.1_pt1 | contig 16896 bp, 11 predicted proteins | sample 810851 | NCBI WGS metagenome assembly MDSV01 (sample SAMN05326640, study PRJNA326480) | marine metagenome | isolation source: seawater | place: Atlantic Ocean: North East | collected 2012 | reverse complement strand
GTGACCTAGAAAATTTTATTAAAGATAATAACAATGGTTGGGGGGCAGATATTTCTGTAGAAGCTGTAGGAAAACCAAGCCTTGTTGCAAAATGCATAGAGGTTGCTCGCCCCAGAGGTCAAGTTTTAATGATAGGAGTGAGCCCTCAGGGTTCAAATTTGCCGACAGATTTGTATGAAATGCATTATAAAGAAATTACAATAAAAGGGGCATTTGGGAGAGGAAATGTATTCAAAAGAACTCCAGAGGCAATTAGTAAATTAAACCTTGAAAATGTTATAAGTAAAGTGTATCCCTTAAGCAATACCCTCAAGGCAATTAACGACTCTTCAAAAGGTAAAGGAATTAAGTTTGTTATTAAACCTTAATTAACAAAACTTTTACTAGCATCGAATATATCAGAGTATTTATTTACAGCAACGCCAGAACAAAGAGCAGCACCAATAGCTGCTTCTTCATTATTTTCACCCATATTAATACTCAAGCCAAATTTAGAACTTAGGGCATTTTGCAATAAAGTATTTTTCTTTAATCCATTACCAGAACCTACTAAAAGATTTTTTTTATTTATACCGCATTTTAATGATTCCATATAAGCCTTGTGTAATTCAAATGCCATGGAATTAATTAACGCTAATGTAATATTTTCTATTAAGAAATTTTCTTGTGTTATTTTATTTATTTTTCCCTTGGCCTTATAATTTTCTCTAGAACCTGTAAATAAAGCAGATACATTTAATCCTGAAGAATCTTCTAAAGATTTATTGGCAAGATTAATAAGCTTTTCATATATTAAATCTGATTCAAGATTAATATCTGTCATATCAAAAATTAATCTTTGAACGAAATTTTTTAATACTCTGAATGTTCTTCCGCCAACTGTCCCTACTCCCGCTAATAAGTATCCATTTTGTATAAAAGGTCTTAATTCCAGCCAGGATCTAGGTGTAATTCTTTCATTAAAAACAGAAGTTTGCCCACCAGTTCCAACGTTAATTGCTACTGTGTCAGAATAATTATTAACTGTGCCTGCAAAACTACATTGATGGTCTCCTGAAGCAATAGACACCGGTGTGCCTTCCTTAACATTTGTTTTTTCACTTATAAATTTAGTAACTTTTCCAATAATAGAACATGAGTTTTTTATTTTTAAAAATGATGATGCCTTAAGATTTAATGCATTAATTAAATCATAATTCCAATCATTTTTAATTAAGTTAAATACCCCCCAGCTTAATGCATCTGTATGGTCGGTAACAGGGGTAGTGTTAGTTAATTTACTAGCAATAAATTCAGGTGCAGTACAACCAGTAAGTTTTTCATCAAGTTCTTTGTTTTTTTTTAGCCAAAATAATAATGGTGCAGTATACCCTGTGACTAAAGGGCAGCCGGTATTTTGAAAAAAAGGTAATTGGTTTTCACTCATCGTAGCACCACCCATTTCTGCCATAATCTCTATATAGGTTTTACTATTAAATCTTTCTTTGCATCTTTGGTCTTGCCAGGATATGAAATTCCCTACACCTTCATTATTTTTATTAAAAAGTTGTAAACCTTGTTGCTGTCCAGTTATACCAATAGCTTCCGGTGATATATTTGATTTATCGATTATGGTTTTAATTGTTTCAACTACTCCACTAAAAATCTTATCCATATTCCATTCTGAACGACCCAATTTTTTATCTTTAAATTTTGTTACCTCAGCAAGATTATTTACGGTCGAAGATTCAACAACTTTTCTTTTTTTTGTATCAATAATTATTGATGTTATCGAGGTTGAACCAACATCAATACCTAAAAAATAACTACTCATCTTTCGGTAGGTTTGGAGAAAAAAAATGTCTTACTTTTTGATCAGGGTCTCTAAAACCAACAGGCTCCCACTCATATGCTTCTGTACTTACTTCAACATGGACATCGGGTCTATCAAATACACTTTTCTTGAGTTTAGTTCCTAGTCCAGGTCCCTCAGGGGCGAGCAAGTAACCTTCCTTGATAACTATATTAGGTTCTATAAATTTATCGTACCAGCCCTTATAATAAGCACGGTTTGTTTCTTGAAGCATAACATTTTGGCAGTTCATTGAAATATGAGCACAAGCAAAAACATTAATTGGACCTGTCCAATCATGAGGCGCAATAGGAGTTTGATAGGTATCTGCTAAGGTAGCAATTTTTTTGGTTTCAGATATACCTCCGGTCCAAATCAAATCTGGCATTACAATTTCAGCAGATCCATTTTCTATATATTCTCTAAACTCATATCGTGTCATTAATCTTTCAGCTGCACATACAGGAGAGTTAATTTCTGAAGCTAATTTCAAATGTGATTTTGCATTTAGGGGGTGTATCATTTCTTCTTGCCAAAAAATATTATATTCATCCATTGCTTTCCCAATTTTTATAGCTGGAGCTAAAGCCCATTGACCTGAACCATCATGAGCTATTTCAATTTGATCTCCTAAGGCTTTCCTTTGTTTTTTTAATGGTTCAAGTGCTTGTTTTATTTCTTTTGAAGAAATAAAATTCCCGCCAGATGATTCTGCATAATCGTTTAAATAATATGCTTTTACGACATCAATACCCTCATCTATGAGACTCTGAAGGAAACCTACAGGATCTTTTTTTTCAAACTCATTATCCTGCCATTTTCCATAGCTTCCAACAGTATTATAGATTTTTATTTTGTTTCTTACTTTTCCACCAAGCAAATTATAAATTGGTTGATCTAACTCTTGACCTACTAAATCCCATAAAGCTATATCTATTGCGGAAAGAGCTCTTAATTCTGCACCAGAATATGTAAAAATTCCGGACAACTTAAATAACTTATCCCATATATCTTCTCTATCCATTGGATCTTTTCCAATTATTGAGGGTGCATATATTTCATGTATTACAGCAGAAACAGACTTAGGTAGATACCAGGTTTCACCAAGGCCAACTTTTCCAGAATCTGTGTGAATTCTGACCCAGGACATTTGCCAAAATTCATCTATATATATAGTTTCAACTTTAGTAATTTTCATGGACTATTTTATTGCTATAAGTTCTATATGAAATACCAGAGTAGCATATGGAGGGATAGTATTTCCAGCTCCTCGTTCTCCGTAACCGAGTTCTGGTGGAATCTCAACTCTTCTAATGCCGTTTACATTCATACCCAAAATTGCTTCTTTAAAGCCTTGAATTACTCCGTCAACTGGAAATTGAGACGATTCTTTTCTTGAGAATGAAGAGTCAAAAACACAACCATTCATCAACCAGCCAGTGTAATGAAGCTCAACTTCATCAAACTCATATGGAGATGCCCCATCTCCTATTTTAATGTCAGCTATCTTTATACCTGAATCTTGAAGTAAAAATTTATCACTACCGATTTCTTCAAATTGTGGAGCATCCACAGGGTAGTCGCTGTTATCACAATCTTGCATATTATCTTCAACTTCTTTCTTTATTTTTTCTGCTTCAGCAGTTGCTGTTGCGATTGCTTGTTCTGGGGTGAGTATATTTATGAGCTCTATTTGAAAAACTAAGTCGGTATTTGGTGGGATTATTGGAGGAGAGCCTGTTTCGCCATAAGCTAGACTTGATGGAATCTTAACCCTTTTTATACCTCCGGGACTCATTGTTAACATAGCATCGATCCAACCTGGAACAAGGTTTATCATTAACATTTCTTGTTCTCCTCCTCTTGAAAATGAGGAGTCAAATACACAACCATCAGGCAGCCATCCAACATAATTCATTGTTACTAAATCTTGAATAGTTGGATTTTCACCATCACTTTTTTTTAATTCATATGTTCTAATTCCTGAGCTTTGAGTTATTAGCTCTGAGTCTAGAATATCGTCAAATGATGCAATTTCATCAGAAATATCATCATTTAGACAGAGGTCAGTATTTGGAGTTGGTTTAATTATTGGTATATCTATATTTTCTGGGTTTTTACCAGAAGCTTGACAGCCTGAAAATAATATTGATACCAAGGTAAAAAATAAGATTGTAACTTTCATATTATTTTTTTGTACTCTCTATAAATTTTTTATAGCCTGATTCTATCCATGGTTGAACAGTAGTAGAAAAAACCTTTACACCTATATCAACAAACTTAGATACATTTTCTGTGGTTGCTAATGAGCCTGCATTTTTTCCAGAAGCAACAATTCTCTCTAATGTATCCATAATTTTTTCTTGAACATCTGGATGTTGTGGATTACCAATATGCCCCATTGATGCAGCAAAATCAGAGGGAGCAACAAAAAATACATCAATTCCATCAACTTCTAGTATTTCATCTAAGTTTCTCCAGGCTTCAATATCTTCTAACAATACTATAAGCATTGATTCATCATTCGCTTTTTCAAAATAATCACTAACGCCAAGACCCTGTCTACTAGTGAACATACCTCTTTTGCCAATCGGAGGAAACTTGCCGCCTTCAACAACGTTTAACGCCTCTTTAGCATTATTTACATGAGGAACAACTACTGCCTGGGCACCTCTATCTAATGTTCGATATATTAATCCTTGTTCGTTTTGATGAATTCTAGCAACTGAAGTCATTCCCCATATATCACATGCTCTAGTTAAGTTACCTAAATCAGATGCGTCTACTCCTCCATGCTCTCCCTCTAGCCAAATCCCATCAATTCCGATTGGCCCAATGGCATCTATATCGTCTGAGTTAGATACACCCATTAGGATTGTTACTATCTCATTATTTTTTAATTTTTCTTTTGCTTTATTTTTTCTTAATTGCATTGGTTTACTCTTTATAAATTAAATATATTTAAGAAATTCTACATCGATTATATGAATTTTGCCTTATTTAAAGTAACTATAAATCTTTTTCACAGTAAGTTTAATTGCCTTTTTTGCTACAAAGAAGGAGCTATAGTATATTTTTTTAACTTGCTCTCATCAATCTCTATTCCTAAGCCAGGACTTGAGGGTAATGAGTATGTTCCATTTTTAGCATCAAATTTTTCAGAAAGAATTTCGGATTTTACGGCATTACCCTGTTCTGAGTGCTCCATAATAAGAAAATTAGGTGTGTTTATTGAGTATTGCAATGTTGCCGCTATTGCCACTATTCCGCCTCCACCTATATGAGGTGCAATAGGTATGTTGTACAATTGAGCAATTGTTGCAATTTGTTTTCCTCCTGTTAGCCCTGTTCTTGCAATATCAGGCATCGAAATATCATATGCTCTTTTTTCAAAAATTTCTCGCATTTCATATTTTGTTCTAGTCCATTCTCCGTTTGCAATAGGAAGATCTAATGATGAAGATATTTCACATAATCCTGGTATATCAGTTGGATCTGAAGGAGACTCCAGCCACAAAAGGTTAAGTTTTTCTAGTTTTTTGCCCAATTTTATTGCATTATGAGTTTCAAATCCCATATGTACGTCAAGCATTAATCCAATTGAATTGCCTACTCTGTGACGAACTTCACTAACTATATCTACAATCTCTTCTAGGTTTCCTTTAAGGTGCATTTTTAAGTATTTGTACCCCTTAGAAACCGACCATTCTGCCATATCGGCAACTTCTTCAGGCGTTGACCCACCAATACCATTGTACACAGTGACATTTTTTCTATGAATTCCTCCCATGGCTTGAGAAGTAGGCATATTTAAAGACTTACCAATTGCATCCCATATGGCTATGTCAACACCACTTAATGCGTCTATATAAAAACCTGTGTAATGCCCGCGTTCTCTTTGAGCAGAATAATTATTGTGCCAAATAGACTCTACATCATAAATATTTTTTTCCATAGTAAGAGGTGTAAGAATATCTTTTACGATGGTTGCAGTTGTATTCGGACTTACGGGAGATTGCGCTTCTCCCCAGCCAACTATTCCTGTTTCTGTTTCAATTTTTATCACTGTAGTTTCGTGAGATTTAGAATATATTGATGTATTTGAACTTTCATCTATGTAATATTCTCCCATATCTTTTATCGTAGAATTGTAAGTATCCATTGATTTTATTTCTAGATTACGTTTTGATTTTTCAGCGTTCTTTTTGATTGTAGATTTTGATCTCTTAATATCTTTACTTTTGTGCATATTTTTTGTTGCAAGCATCGCAGTATTAATATTTTTTGTATTTATATTTCTTCCTGCATCTGAATCATTATTAATTCTAATTGGAAATGCAGTGATTTCTTTGATTTTCATTAAATTTAACTCACTTTTGTTAGTTTTTCTTCAATAAGTTCAAACCCAAGGCCAGGTTTATCTGTTAAGTATAGCTCACCGTCTTTAATAAAATATGGCTCTTTCAAATATTTATTATGTTCGCTTATCAAGGTCAAAGCATGTTCAAGTCGATAAAAATTAGGTATTGATTTCATCACGTGAGCGGAGGCTAAAAATTCTATTGGCCCTCCAGGTACGATATGTGGGGATACAGGTATATAATATGCTTCAGCCATAGTTGAAATTTTTTTCAACTCAGATATACCCCCTGTCCATACCAAGTCAGGCATTATGAATTCAGCTAGATTATTTTGGAAAATTGGTAGAAAATCATATCTTGTATAGAGTCTCTCGCCAACACATATTGGAGCATTAGTATTTTCTTTAACTTGTTTCAAAGCGCTAATTCCCTCGGGAGGCAATGGTTCCTCAAACCATCCAATATTTGATCTTTCAAATAAATTATTGGATAGCCGTATTGCATTTGGGACATTATAGTGACCATGTGCGTCAATTAAAATTTCAAATTTTGGGCCAACAGTTTCTCTTACAGCATCAACAATATCATATCCTTGTTCTTCCCCTTTTTGTGAAATAAATCCATCTTGATACATTGTGTGAAAAGGTGTCATTTCTAGAAAAGGGTCAAGCTTACAAGCCTCGTAATTTAGCCCTAATAAATTTTTCTTTGCAGCAGCAGCATAATCTTCAGGAGTGTAACAATCCGAGAACCACACATTACAATATAATCGAATTGAATCTCGATAGCTTCCTCCCAGTAAATCATAAATTGGCATATTAGAAGCTTTACCTTTTATATCCCATAAAGCAATATCAAAACCAGCAAGAAGCGAAGTTGTTATACCTCTTGAGCCCATGTAAGAAAATAATCTAAATAACTTATTCCATAATCGGTCTATATCCATAGGGTTTTCACCTATAAAATTATTCTTTACCTCTTCTACTGCAGTAGTCATTAATTTTTCAGATATTTTTGCAGAAGTACCAACCTCTCCCCATCCATGGATACCTTCATCTGTTTCAATTTTTATAAAAATCCAATTGGAGTTAGTTTTTGATAAAGCTTGACCCATACCCATATTAAAGCCTGCTGAATAAGTGGAAATATTAGTTATTTTCATATAGATTTTTTCCTTTTAAATTTAGTTAAAAGCCCATGCTTTTATTAGATGATGTGCAATAGCAATTGGTCCTGGTACATTAATAATTTTCGATTTATTTTGTAACGCAAGAGTTACCTCTTTTTTTGAGAACCATTTTACGTCAGTCATCTCATTAGTATCAATTATAATTCTATCGCTAATAGCTTCAGCATGACAACCAATCATTAGTGATGAGGGAAAGGGCCATGGCTGAGAAGAATGATAAAGAATTTTTCCTACATCTAAGCCTGATTCTTCTTTTACTTCTCTTCTTACAGCCTCTTCAATAGATTCTCCTTGGTCCATGAATCCTGCAAGGCATGAATAAAATCCATTTTTTTGTCTTAATCTTGTTTGGCCTAAAACACAGTTTTCATCCTTGTATACCAGCATTATTACAACGGGGTCAGTTCTTGGAAAATGTTCTATATTGCAATTTATACATTTTCTCATGATTCCACCTCTAAAAGTTTTTAGCTCATTACTACAACTTGAACAAAATTTATTCTTCTTATTCCACTCGATATTAGATTTAGCTTGAGCCAAAATTCCTGTTTCATGATGTGAAATTTTTGTTGCAATTTCCCTACTCTCCATATGAATTAAATTTCTTTGCAGCTTCTGAAAATCAACTTTATTGTTTAAGCTAAAAGCGAAATTTGGTGATTGATTTTCATCAAAACCTAAAAAAAATGGTTCGATTATACTCAGATGTACTTTTATCTTGGAGAATTCAGTTTTATTTAGCCATCCTAATTTAGGAGTTTCTAAATTTTCAATTAGTGGATTTAGTTCAAAGAAAGGTAAAAATTTAGCTTTTTTACTTTCTAATAATTTATCTAACTTTTTTTCGTCATATCTTATGCTATCGCCTCTATTTAGATTATTTCCCGTAAAAGTATGAATATTACTCAAAATGCCCTCGTATGTTTGTTATATTTTTTCTAATCTTTTAATTTATTTCTTATTGCTGTGTTATATTTAGTTTATCAAGAAATTATATAAAACAAGATTAGAAAAAAATAAGGATAAAATATGACTAGTAGCAATTACTCAAATCACAACACATCCTCAGTAAAAATTTCTGAAATTTTAGATGGAGATTTGGATAAACCATATAAAAACATTAAAACACACGCAGAGGGGCCCAAAGGAAAAGTTCCTTTTACTGAGGATTTTCTAATTAATGAACCAAGTGGGAATCATTTCGGAATGACTCAAAACGCTGGAATGGGATGGGAGCCTTCAGAGTTACTTAGAAAACAGTTCATGATATTGTCTACTTCTGGTGGGATTAAAAGTGAAGATGGCGAAACTGTAGCATTAGGTTTACACACTGGGCATTTTGAACTTAGAGATATGGTTATATCAGCTGCAAATGAGTTTAAAAAATTGAAATCTGTACCATTTGCCGCATTTTGTTCAGATCCTTGTGATGGCAGAACTCAAGGAACAACTGGCATGTTAGATTCATTACCTTACAGAAATGATGCTGCACAAGTTTTTAGAAGGATAGCAAGGTCACTTCCAACTGTTAGAGGTGTGATGGGAATAGCTTCATGTGATAAAGGCTTACCTGCTATGATGATGGCATTAGCTGGATTGCACTCACTTCCTGTTGTTATTGTTCCTGGGGGAACAACATTGAAGCCATATATTGGGGAAGATACTGGTCAAATACAATCAATTGGAGCAAGATTTGCTCAAGGAGAAGTAACTTTAGAATATGCCCAAGATGTTGGTTGTAGATCCTGTGCGTCTCCTGGTGGAGGTTGCCAATTTTTAGGTACTGCAGGAACATCTCAAGTTGTTTCTGAATCATTAGGTTTAGCAATAACCCACTCAGCACTTTCACCAAGCGGCACAGAAGTATGGTTTGATATAGCAAAAAGATCAGCTAGAGCATTGGTATATATGGAAAAAGAAGGAATAACATCACAAAATATACTCGAAGATCATTCATTTGAAAATGCTATGGTTGTTCATGCTGCTTGCGGTGGATCCACAAACCTACTTCTTCATACTCCAGCAATAGCACATTCGGCTGGAAGAGAAAGAATGACAGTTGAAGATTGGAATAAGATCAATTTAAATGTACCTAGATTGGTAGACGTTTTACCAAACGGACCTGTTGGTCATCCAACGACGCAACTCTACGCTGCTGGGGGTGTGCCAGAAGTCATGTTATATTTAAGAGAGCTAGGCTTATTAAATACCTCAGTAAAAACTGTTACGGGAAATTCACTAGATGAAAATTTAAACTGGTGGAAGGATTCCGAAAGAAGATATGAAGTAAGAAAGTATTTGAGAGAGGTAGACAAAATTGATCCTGAAGATGTTATTTCTTCACCTAAGAAAGCTAAACACAGAGGATTAACAAGCACTGTAACTTTTCCAAAAGGAAATATTGCACCCGAAGGTTCAGTTATTAAAAGTACAGCAATAGACCCATCAGTAGTTGATGAAGATGGTGTTTATAGAAATATCGGCAAAGCAAGAGTTTTTAGATCTGAAAGATCAGCAATGGCTGCAATTAAATCAAGGGATGATAGTCAAAAAATTAAGGCTGGAGATATCATGGTTGTCACTTGTGGAGGTCCTCTTGGAACAGGCATGGAAGAAGTTTATCAGCTTACTGCAGCTCTAAGACATCTTTCATATGGAAAGCAAGTTGCGCTCATTACCGATGCAAGGTTTTCTGGAGTTTCAACAGGCGCTTGTATAGGGCATGTAGGTCCTGAGGCTTTAGCTGGAGGTCCAATAGGAAAAGTTATTGACGGCGATGTTATTGAGATAGTAATTGATAGAAATACTCTTTCAGGTTCAATTAATCTTATTGGACATGGAAAAAAGATAGTTGATTCAGCATGGGGGACAGAGGAAATATCAAAGCGCCCTCCACCGCTTGATTTAGCACCTCATCCAAAATTGCCTGATGATTCAAGGCTTTGGGCTGCATTACAATCTGCAAGTGGTGGAACGTGGGGAGGGTGTGTTTATGATGTTGACAGTATTATTGAAGTGATAGAGGCTGGAAAAAAAGCACTATCTAAAAAGCTTTAAGGAATAATTTTGGCGATCCCGAGCAGATTCGAACTGCCGATCTCCTCCTTGACAGGGAGGCGTGTTAGGCCGCTACACCACGGGACCATTATACTTTCAATCAGTATATTCTAACAAATTTTATTAGTATTAACATTTTTGAACAAAGAAATTTACTAATATTATTTATGATTTATTATCTCTAAAATTTAGTTAGAAGTCTTATATCCAGCATGCTTGATACCGGCAAAGGCAATCTCCTCATCTTCCTGAGGTGTACCACCGCTTACACCTACAGCTCCAATTATTCCTTTTTCATCATATACAGGCAGTGCACCTTGACCAGGGATCATTCTTCCTCCTAGCATAGACATTAGCCCTTGGTGAATAGGGTTAGGTCCATTTTCAGCTAACTTACCACTAGGCTGCATGAATGCAGCAGATGCAGCAGCCTTACCTTGACTTATATATACGCTTCTCCAAGGTGCGTCATCCTCTCGAATAAATGTGATTAAATCTCCACGTGGATCAACAACGCTTATGCAAAAATTAGATTTCAATTCCTTAGATTTTTTTTGCGCACCTTCAATTATTTTTTTTGCAATATTTATGTTCATTGACGGCATATTTGTTCCTTTCATATCATTTGATATAAGAGATTTATAAGAAAATCTCTAGCACTAAATTAATATCAACCATAATTACATCCAATTCCTTTATATCCTATCTCAACTGTACCGTCACTTCTAACTAAAACCGGCGTAATCCTATCTCCACCAGATAATTTTTCAACCTCACTCCATAAACTTGGATTAATAGAAACATCAAGCTCTTCAAAAATTTCATTCTGACTCAATAAATCTTCTTTTAGTAGATCGCAATAACCACACGTAGGGTGGGTATAGATGGTATTAATATTTTTTTTGTTCATTTTTGTCTAAAATGCATGTTTTTTCAAAAGTTTAACATAAAAAAGTATAATTTACTTCAGATAAACCCAGAAGATTATTGACATTTGTTGTAAACTAAGCTTAAATATAAGTTCGTCTGAAAAATAATCAATATAAATATAGCTCTGATTAACTGTTTATTTCACATAAATTAAATAAATTTAAATTAACGCCTTCTTGTGCGTTTTTTCTAGTTTAAAATTAGTTATTTTTTCGTCGATTATAAAAAAATAATACGAGGTGTAAATCATGGTAATTGCTGATCGCAAGCTACTGGCTTCAGAGCATTCAAAATATAAGTCTTTTACCACTAGTGTAAACAGTTCAAATTCTTCTGTTTCTATTCCAAATCTTTTGCAGGTGCAAATAAATTCTTTTGAATGGTTTAAAAAACAGGGTCTTAAGGATCTATTGAGCGAAATTAATCCTATAGAGGATTTCACTGGAGGAAGATTTGAACTAAAATTTCTAGGGCATGAAATTAGAGGTCCAAAGAAACTCAAGGTTAAGATTGATAAAGAGGATGGATCAGTAGAACAGAAAGAGATAGATCTTGATGAATTGGAATCTCGCAAGCGAGAGATAACTTATGCTGCTCCTCTATACGTAACAGTTCAACTAGTTATAAGAGAAACTGGCGAGATCAAAGAACAAACACTATTTTTTGGTGATATACCAATGATGACCAAAAATGGAACATTCATCATTAACGGTGCTGAGAGGGTTGTTGTTTCTCAATTAGTTAGGTCTCCTGGTGCTTACTTCACAACGGCAACTGATATTTCAACTGGCAGAGAACTCTGTAATGCAAAATTAATACCATACAGAGGTGCTTGGATTGAGCTTGAGACTAGTATTAAGGATATATTGACAGTAAAAATTGATAGAAAAAGAAAAGCGCCTATTACAACCTTATTGAGGGCTCTTGGATGGGAGTCTGATAAAGAAATCTTAGATTTATTTAGTGACATTGATGACAATCCTGATCATAAATACATTGAATCTACACTAAAAAGAGATACTGCTTCTACTAATAGAGAGGAAGCTCTACTCGAATTCTATAGAAGGCTTAGACCTGGTGAACCACCTAATCTAGAAAATGCAGAAGAATTGATTCAAAGTCTTTTTTTTAATGACCGAAAATATGACTTGGGAAGAGTTGGAAGATACAAATTAAACAAAAGATTAGAATTAGATGTTAAAAAGAGAACTTTAACAAAAAATGATTTTGTTCAGATGATACGAAGAATGATAGGTATTAACAATGGTAAAGTTACAAGGGATGATATTGACCATCTTGGTAATAGAAGAGTTAGGGCTGTTGGCGAGCTTGTCCAAAACCAGATAAGAGTAGGTTTACTGAGAATGGAGAGAGTAGTAAAAGAACGTATGTCTACTCAGATGGATTCAACAAGTACTACTCCCGCGGCATTAGTTAATATTAGACCGATAGTAGCGTCAGTAAGAGAGTTTTTTGGTGGATCTCAATTATCTCAATTTATGGATCAAACTAATCCGCTTTCCGAGCTAACTCACAAGAGAAGATTATCCGCACTTGGTCCTGGAGGACTTTCAAGGGAAAGAGCCGGTTTTGATGTTAGAGATGTTCACTCTTCTCACTATGGTAGAATCTGCCCAATTGAAACGCCTGAAGGGCCTAACATTGGTCTTTTAGGATCTTTTTCAACTTTTGCAAGATTAAATGATTATGGTTTTATCGAAACTTTATATAGAAAAGTGAGCAAGAAAATCAAATCAAATGATAAAAATTTGGTTGGAAAAACTTTAACTGATGATATTAAAGAAATTTCTCAAGCTAAGTCAAATACTATTATAACAATTGAGATTGCTGAAAAAATCAATGAACTTAATCCAGTTTCAGATATCTCGGTAAAGCCTTATATTACAGACTCAAAAGATGATTTAGTTTACTTGTCTGCAGATGATGAAGAAAAGTACATTATAGGGCAAGCTAATACAGTAATTGATTCAAATGGACAGATTTCATCTGAACTTGTAGAGGTTAGAGAAGGTGGAGCTGAATCTTTCTCCAAAGTGCCTAATAATCAAATTGATTATATCGATGTTTCTCCAATGCAAATTGTTAGTGTTTCAACTGCGCTAATTCCTTTTTTGGAGCATGATGATGCTAACAGGGCATTAATGGGCTCTAACATGCAGAGGCAGGCGGTACCATTATTAATCCCTCAGGCTCCATTAGTTGGAACAGGAATGGAATGGAGGGTTGCACAGGATTCTGGCCAAGTGCTACTTTCTGACGTTAATGGTGTAGTGACTAGTTCCACCAGTGATACTGTTTCTGTGATTGATAAAAATGGTAAAAAACATAACTATGATCTTATAAAGTATGATAGATCTAATCAAGGAACATCAATTAATCAGCATCCTATTGTTAATAAAGGCGATTTGATTACAGAGGGCTCTCCTCTTGCTGATAGCTCGTCTACCGATAATGGAGAATTAGCCTTGGGCCAAAACCTTATTGTTGGATTTATGAGTTTTAATGGTTACAACTATGAAGATGCCATCATTTTGAATGAAGACTTGGTGAAATATGATAGATTTACTTCTATTCATATTGAAAAACATGAAATAGAAGCCCGGGATACAAAGCTTGGCCCCGAAGAGATTACTCGCGATATTCCAAATGTTGGCGAGGAAAGTTTAAGAGATTTAGATGAAGAAGGAATAGTTCGTATAGGTGCATGGGTTTCAGCAGGAGATATATTAGTAGGAAAAATTACTCCCAAGGGTGAAACTGAGCTTACTGCAGAAGAAAAGTTGTTAAGGGCGATTTTTGGAGAAAAAGCTAGAGATGTAAAAGATTCCAGTTTAAGGGTCCCTCATGGACAAAGTGGCAAAGTCATTGATGTTAGGGTGCTAACAAAGCAAAGCGGGGATCATTTATCCGCAGGTGTAACAAAATTAATCAGAGTTTGGATAGCTCACACTAGGAAGATTAGTCAAGGTGACAAGATGGCTGGAAGGCATGGTAATAAAGGTGTGGTGGCAAAAATTTTACCAAGAGAAGATATGCCCTACCTAGAGGATGGTACTCCTCTTGATATAGTGCTAAATCCTATTGGAGTTCCTTCTAGAATGAACCTAGGTCAACTTTTAGAAACTCATCTTGGTTGGGCTGCTCATTCACTTAACTACACTGCAAGGACTCCAGTTTTTGATAGTGCTTCAGATGTAGTAATCGAAGATCAGCTTGCAAGGGCATGGTTTGTTTCAGAATCTAAAGCTAATGAACCAAATGATATCGATTCGAAAAATGTAAATTGGGACAAAGTCGAACAATATTTGGATGAAAAAGGTTTTGATAAAGATAAATTATGGAGTGATGCCACTTCTAATAGAGGTACTGCGAGGCAGGCTTGTATGCAAATTTGGCTAAAAGATTACTGTGATTTTGACGCATCTAAATTAAAACCTACAGAAGTTATGCAAAAATGTTTATCTATCTCTAGGGAAAATAATTTGTCTGCTCCAATCTTTGGTAAACAAAAGGTTATTGATGGAGCTACAGGTATTCCTTTTGATCAACCAATAACTGTTGGAAATGTATACATACTAAAACTAATCCACTTAGTAGAAGACAAAATACACGCCAGATCAACAGGTCCATATTCATTAATTACTCAACAACCCCTTGGTGGAAAGGCACAGTTCGGTGGGCAAAGATTTGGTGAAATGGAAGTATGGGCATTAGAAGCCTATTCTGCTGCATATACATTACAAGAGATGCTAACAGTAAAATCAGATGATGTAATTGGAAGGGTAAAGGCTTACGAAGCAATTGTAAAAGGTGAGGAAATAATACAGCCTGGGTTACCAGAATCATTTCATGTATTACTTAAGGAATTACAGGGTCTAGGCCTTTCAGTTGAGTTGTTAAATGAAGATATTGACAAGTATATAGACTTAGAAAAAAGTGACAAAGATGACGGAATTACAACACCAATTGGCTGGGATGATATTAGTGAAGAGCCTTTAGAGTTATTAGAAATAGAGGAACTAAATCTTAACGATAATTCTAATGTTGTGTCTGAGGATACAGATGATGAATCAGAAGAGTCTGATGAAGGTGAAAATGAAGAACAAATAGACGATGATTCCGTTGTCAACTTAGAAGAAGGTCAAATTGAAGAAATAGATGAATCAATATTAGATATAGAATTCGAAAATATTGATTCTGAGGACTCTGAAACAAAAGATAATATAGAAGAACCAGAACTTGAAGATTAACGAAAATAAACAAGAAATTAAAAGTTAGGAAATATTTATGGCGCAATCTGGAACAGACTTTAATGCTATTAGGATATCACTTGCCTCTCCTGAGCAGGTGAAGGCATGGTCTTATGGAGAAGTGACTAAACCTGAAACGATAAATTACAGAACTCTTAGGCCTGAAAAAGATGGTTTATTCTGTGAAAAAATTTTTGGTCCTACAAAGGATTGGGAATGTTATTGCGGGAAATACAAAAAAATTAGGTATAAAGGTGTTGTTTGTGATAGATGTGGTGTGGAAGTTGCTCGATCCAAGGTTAGGCGTGAGAGGATGGGACATATTAGGTTAGCTGCGCCTGTTGCCCATATTTGGTTTTCTAAAAGTACTCCATCTCGTTTAGGTTTATTACTCGATATATCCCCTGGTAATTTGGAGCGAGTTCTATACTTTGCCCAATACATTGTTACTAATGTTGATGACGAAGTGAGGAAAAATGTTATTTCTCAATTAGAGGCATATAGCGAAGCAGAAACTCAAAGATTGAAAGAAAACTCCACATTAGCAACTGAAAATAAAGATGTAGAAGCTGTGCTTTCTGAAATATTGAAAAATAAATATAAATTAGAAAATGATCAAAAAGTTATTGAGATAAATACCGTAGAAGTTGATCCTAATAGTGGTAAAAAAGTCACAAAAACTGTTAGGTCAAAAATGTTAGCTCAGGCTGAGGAAAATTTCCAAAAAAATATTGCTTCAATTGAGAAAATTAAAGGTGTGGATGCAGAAGTCAGATTAGTTGAAGAAACAGAAAATTTAATTGATCTGGTAAAAATTGATGTTGAAGAGAAAATAAAAGATCTTAACTCCATTAAAGTAATGGATCTTTTAACTGAAGCTAGATTTAGAAACTTAAGAGATAAATTTGGTGAAGTGTTTAAAGCTTCAATGGGCGCAGAAGCAATACTTGAGATTCTTCAAGGTACAGATCTTAATGCTATTAGAGATGAATTAAAAACAGAAATTAATACTACTTCGGGGCAGCGTAGAAAAAAGGCAATCAAGAGACTTAGAGTCATAGAAGCATTTAGAAAAAGTGGTAATAAACCTGAATGGATGATAATGACTAATCTGCCTGTTTTACCTCCAGAGTTACATCCAATGGTGCAGTTAGATGGTGGTAGATTTGCAACAAGTGATTTAAATGATCTATATAGAAGAGTAATCAATAGAAATAATAGGTTAAGGCATCTTATTGAACTTTTAGCTCCAGAAAT
>MDSV01226503.1_pt1 | contig 16897 bp, 11 predicted proteins | sample 810851 | NCBI WGS metagenome assembly MDSV01 (sample SAMN05326640, study PRJNA326480) | marine metagenome | isolation source: seawater | place: Atlantic Ocean: North East | collected 2012 | reverse complement strand
CCCGACCTTCGGATCTCTGACCGCCACCGCCCGAACACGCGCGCAGAGGCTGGCTTGACGAACGAAGAGGCGAGCGAGGTGATGAAGGTGGTGCGTTTCGGGGTGGACGGCGCCGCGCTGGCGGGCGCCAAGTCGGCGTCGGAGATGCTGCGCGAGGAAGCGGAGAAGCTCCCCATCTACACGTTCTGCCAGGAACTGGACGACCTGCTCGGCGGCGGCGTCGCGGTCGGGGAGATCACCGAGCTGTGCGGGTGCCCCGGGATAGGCAAGACGCAGATGTGCATCCAGTTGTGCGCGTCGACGCAGATCCCCGTGCCCTTCGGGGGGCTGGACGGCGCCGCCGTGTACGTGGACACCGAGGGGTCGTTCACGGCGGAGCGCGCGGCGGACATCGCCGAGGCGACGGCGAAGCACCTGGCCGCCATCTCGCGCGCGAACCCCGAGGACCAGCACATGGCGGACGCCATGGCTTCGTTCACGGCCGAGCGCGTGCTGGACCGCATACACCTCTTCCGGTGCCACGAGGTCACCGAGCTGCTCGCGGTGCTGGAGACGCTGCCCGCGTACTGCAAGGCGCACGGCGCGCGGCTGGTGGTGGTGGACTCGGTGGCGTTCCACTTCCGGCAGGACTTCCGGGACATGGCGCTGCGCACCGCCATCCTGGCGAAGATGACCAACCGGCTGATGGCGCTCGCCACCGATCAGGCGCTCGCGGTGGTCACGGTGAACCAGGTCACGGTCAAGCCGGGCGCCGAGACCGGCGGTGGCGGCGCGAGGCTGGTGCCCGCGCTGGGCGAGTCCTACGCGCACGCCTGCGCGACGCGCGTGATTCTGAGCTGGGAGGAGGACACCCGCGTGGCTTACCTGTACAAGTCGCCGCGGCTGCCGCAGGGGCGCGCGCGGTACACCGTGACACAGGGGGGGGTGCGGGACGTGCGGGGAACGAAACGACCGAACGAGGCGACGGGATGACGCGCGACCTGCTCGACGACGACTCTACTCGCGCGGAAAAGGTCGCGTACGCGGCGCGTAGCTCATCTACGTTAGACTACTCTAGATTCGTGGCGCTACCGACTGACGTCGAGCGGAAGAATCAATACTTGTACTTGGTGGAGTAGTCCTTGGGAGACACCACCAGACCTCTTCCCTTGCTCGCGCCCGCGTACACCACCTCGCAGATATCGATGAACTCCTGCTTATCGTCCATCGCCCAGTTCACTTTGTTGTTGTTCCCCGTCCCGAGATCGATCATGATGTGCTTGTTTCGAAAGAAAAACATCACCGTGCACGGGTCGTACAGCTCGTACATCGTGTTGAAGTCGGGCACCTCGTCGATGTCCACGCAGTAAATCACCGCGAAGTTCTTCACCTTGTCCGCCACGCTGGCGAGGGTCTGCGCGGGGGAGGGGGGGACGGTGGGGCGGTCAGGCGGGTTTGGAGGGTCGGACGGGGACCGTGCGCGCGGCGGCGAGAGAAAATGAGACGACGAACCTCGTCCATCCGCATGCAGGTCTCGTCGGCGTCGCGCCCGAATCGCAGGACCACGACGCGCTCCTCTTCCGTCAAGATGGCCTGGTCGACGTGCCACCCCGACCGCAGGTGCGGCAGCAGGTACGACATGGCGAGCGTGCGCGCGCGAAGAGTGTCCGGGTTGAGGATCTGGAGTTGCGGATGAGCATTCGTGAAGACTCATACACTCCTCACACAGGCGTACATTTGCATTTTACCGAGAGCGCGCTTTCCCCGGCGGACCGAGAGTCTTACCCGGCACCCCTTGCCGGGACGTTCCCGTCGCTCAGCGCGCGCACCACCTCCTGCATCTCGCGTGGCACGCGCGCGGCCAGCCGCCTCGGCACGTTCATGCTGATGTCCAGCCCGCCCTCCCGCGCGGGCCAGACGGCGCACGTGAACGCCGCCGCCGGCAACACGGATCCGAAGAAGAAGGCGGGACGCGAACCGAAACCGTCGAAGTCGAAGTCCCAGATTTCGGGAAACTGCCACGCGCTGAGGAAGCCCTCGACGTCCGCCACGGCCGCGACCGCGGCGGCGATCTGCGTCGCGGTGGAGACGCGCGCGAGCGCGAAGATCTCGCCGCGCGCGCCCGCCGCGCCCGCCGGGGACTTGGCGGCGCGCACGGAGACGCGCGTCGCGCGCGCCATACGACGCGCGGTGGTTTTCTCCGGAGCCTCCGGCTCCGAGTCGCGTCGCGCGTCTTCGTCCCCGCCCGCCTTTACCTCGGCGTCCGGCGCGCTTTCCTCGAGCCGCGCGCAGACCATGAGCGAGGCGTTCCCGAACAGGTTCGAAGGCAAGCCGCGCACGTCGTCGCCCCGGTAATCCACGGGCTGAAGCGCGCGCCCCGTGACGCGCGCGTCGACGGGAGACTTTTCTTTCCGCGCGCGGCGGCGACTTTCCGCCTTTTTGAGCCGGCGGAACAGCGTCCAAGTCGCCGCGAGGACGGCGTCGTTGGTGGAGGTGGCGCCGAGGGACGCCTTGAGCGCCCGCGCGTCCGCCGCGGGGAGGTGCACGGTGACCTGCGCGAGCCGCTGGAAAGCCACGGCGCCGAGCACGCCGCACGCGCCCCGTGCCAGCGCCAGCGCGCTCGGGTTCTCCTCCAGCCGCAGCGCGGGGAAAGCGCGCGCGTCGCGCGGCTCCACGCCCGCCAGGACCGCGAGGCGGTCATGGCTCGGGTCACGGGGCGGCCTCCGGAGCACCCCCGGAGGAACGTTCGGCGTTTCCGTTTTTGAGCCGGCGGCGCGTGCGAGCGCCTCGGAGGTCCACGCCTCGCAGAACGCGCGCATCGCGCGTCCGTCCGCCAGGGCGTGCGACCACGATACCCCCACGACGGTCGCCGGCGAGGCGGCGCCGCCGAGCCTGGTGAGCCGCACGGCGCACAGCGCACCTTGCGTCTCGCAGCATCGGATGTGTAGAGGGCAGAACAGGGCCGACGGGGTGACGTTGTCGCGGGCGGAGGGGGGACCGGCGCGCTGCAGGTCTTTGAGCGTCGTCGCGGGGTCGTCTCGAACCTCGAACGCGACGCCGGCGTTCGGGTGTTCGAGGTCAACTTCGAGCTCGAGCGTCGCACCTCGTCTCGCGCGGACGCGCGCCCTTCCAGCGAGCGCGGGGTACTTCACGAGCGTGACGGCGAGGGCGGCGCGCACCGCGTCGGGGTCCAACCGGCGGTCGAAACCGAAGGCCCAGTACACGACGAGCCCGCGTATGCACAGAGCCGAGTCGAGAGGGGAGAGCCGAAGGTGAGAGGGACGGTCCTCTTCCTTCCCCGAGGCATCCTCGGAAGGCGCGGGGCGCACGACGTCGACGCGTCGCGTCCCCGCGGGGCGCGCCAGACACCCACCCATGATCGCGCGGTCCGCGACGCGCGCGCGTGGACTGCCAGAGCCGCGCGCGAAACCCGCGGCCTCGAAGGAAACGTGTGAGTCGCTCGAGATAAAAAAGGCGTCGCTTCGACACTACAAGTTTGCCCGCGCCTCTCGAAACGCCAAACGCGGCGCGCGCCCGTCACGGGGCCGCCATCGCCTTCATCTTGGACGTCTCGCGCGTCACCTTGAGCGCCGACTCGTGCATCTCCGTCTCCTTCTCCCCCTTCGCGCCCGGCTCGTACTTGAGGTAGCTCTTGCTCTTCACCTTTTGCTGGCGCACACGCGGCTCGACCAGCTCGCGGCGTTGCAGGCTCTTCAGCCGGTCGCGCAGCAGTGTGTGCGACCCCGCCAGCGTGCGCAGCGAGCCCGTGACCTCCTCCGTCAGGAGCACGGCGGCGTGCTCGGGCTCGTACAGGTGCTTCCCGAGCCGACTCGGCGCCTCCGCCTTGCGCTCCGCGCGCGCGGCAGCCAGGCGCGCGCGTTTCTCCTCCGCCGCCGCCTCTTTCGCGGCGAGCTTCGCGTTCACCTCCTTCAGGTTGGACAGATCCCTCCTCTGCCTCTTAGCCAGCCTGTTCGCCTCCTCCTCGGCGCGGCGCTCGCGCGCGCGCGCGCGCCTGTTGCGCTGCGCGATGGTCATCTTCCCGTCCCTGGTGACCGCGGCGTTGTTCGCGCCGAACGCCTCGTCCTCGTCCTCCTCGTCGTCGTACAGCTCGTCCTGCGCCGTGAACAGCTCCTCCGACATGAGCATCGCCGCCTCGTTGTTGCTCACGGGCGCGCGCACCGGGTCGAGCTGGCCCTTGAGCTTCTTTTTGGTCAGCGCGCCAACCTCCGCGGCGATGACGTCCTGCCGCGCGTCCTCCGGAGGATTGTACGAGCACCCGACCGCGTCCACCTGCACCGCCCTCGCGTCCGTGGAGGGTCGGTACGGCGTGAGGCGCTTCGCGGACCGCGCGGGGGCGTCGCCCAGTCGGTGCTTCGAGTACGCCGCGGCGTCGGCGGCGAGCGGCCCGGCTTTGCGGAACGCGGCGTTCTTCGCCTGCACCGGCCGGCGCTTCGGGTCCACCCCCGCGCCCCACAGGTCGTACGCGCTCAGCGCCTCGGGCGCATCCGGATCATCGCCGAGCACGTCGTCCAGCGTGAACCGCCGCGCGGGCTTGAACAGCGCCTCGCCCGCGACTTTCTCGCCGCCCGACTTGGCGACCAATTTGCCCGACGTCCGCTTCCCAGCCGCCGCGCGACGCGAGAGCTCCGCCTTGGAGGTCTTCGCGAGCTCGGCGCCCTTGGTGTTGAACGCCTTGGTGGGCGGGCCCTTGACACCCCTAGGCACCGGGACCGCGAACGGCCTCGCCGTCTTGGCCTTGGTCAGGATGGCGTCCACGCGGAGGGTCTTCGCGCGCGCCTTGGCCTTGCGCGACGTCGGCATCGCCATACCGCCGCCCGCCGCGATGCCGCCGTCGTTGTCCACGAAGAAGAGCGAGTCGTCGGGGAGCTCGTCCACCGCGCCGCCGGCGGCGGCGTCCTCGCGCTTTTTCTCGATGTACGCATCCTCCCCGACGTCGATTTTGCGATGCGCGCGCTTCCCCTTAGGCTTCCCCATCTTCGCTGGTGGCGGCGGACGAAGAGGCGCGCGCCGGAGAAGTGGAGTGCCAGAGCTCGACTCGTCCGACGCGGGCGGCGGCGCGGCTCCTGATTTTCAGACTGGAAACGCGCATGCAGGAAAGACTCGCGAAGACCGTCGCGCGAAAAAAATCGGCACCCTCGCCGGCGCAAAAAAGCGACCGTCCTTGCTGTACTACGAGTCTCTTCTCTTCTCGGCGCCCAACCCCGCACTGGGCGCCCAGGGCAGCGCGTCCCCCGTGATGCGCCGCCTCGCGTCCGCGGCGGCGGCGCGATGTTCGCGTCGATCGCTGGCGAGCGCGGCCGAAGTCTCGACTTCGGCGTCCGCGCGCGAGGCGCCCGCCGACACCATCTTCGCGCTCTCCACCGCGCCCGGTCGCGCGGGAGTCGCGGTCGTTCGCGTCTCCGGCCCCGCAGCGCACGAGGTCCTGCGCCTGCTGCCCCCCGCCGCGGCCGCGGCGGACTCTTCCGCGCGCGCGCGCGCGCCTCGGCCGCGCCACCGCGAGGCGCGCCCCACCGCGTTCGTCTGCCCCGACAGCGGCGAGACGCTCGACCGCGGCATCTTGCTCTGGTTCGACGGCCCGCGGAGCTTCACCGGCGAGGACGTGGCGGAGCTCCACGTGCACGGCTCCCAGGCGGTCGTGCGCGCCGTTCTGGCCGCGCTCGGCCGCCTGCGCGCGCCCTGCGCCGCCGGCGGCGCGGTGCGGCACGCCGAGCCCGGCGAGTTCATGCGGCGCGCGTTCAGAAACGGCAAGCTCGACCTGACGCAGGCGGAGGGTCTGGCGGACCTGCTGGACGCCGAGACGGAGGCGCAGCGCCGGCAGGCGCTGTCGCAGGCGGGCGGCCGGCTCCGCCGCACGTACGAGCGCTGGAGGCGCGCGCTGCTGCGCGCGCACGCGCACGTCGAGGCCACGCTGGACTTCGGGGAGGACGACGAGGTGGGCGCGGACGTGTTCCGCGCCGCGGCGGCCGAGTCGGGACCCGTCGCGGCGCTGCGCCAGGAGCTCGAGCGACACCTCTGCGCGCCGCCGTCGGGCGAGCTCGTGCGCGCGGGCGTGCGCGTGTGCCTGGTGGGCCCGCCCAACGCGGGCAAGAGCTCGCTGCTGAACGCGCTGGCGGGGCGCGAGGTGGCCATCGTCTCGGACGCGCCGGGAACCACGCGGGACGCCGTCGAGACCGGTCTCGTGTTCGGCGGGCGCAAAGCCGTCGTCGCCGACACCGCCGGCGCGCGCGCCGCCACGGAGCCCGTCGAGGCGGAGGGCGTGCGGCGCGCCGAGCGGCGCGCCGCCGACGCCGACGTCGTCGTGCTGGTGCTGGACGGCGCGTCCTTCGAGGGCGTGCGCGCGCTGCCGCGATGGGCGCTCGAGCGCGCGGACGTGCTGGTGCTCAACAAGGCGGACCTCGGCTGCGGGGACGACGCGCCGCTGCGCGACGCCTCCGCGGGGCGACTCCGCGCGGGGCCGGGCCCGGGCCCGCGGCGCGTCCCGACGGCGCGCGTGTCGTGCGCGACGGGGCGCGGGTTGGACGCGTTCGCGGACGTGCTCCGCGCGGCGGTGGAGGCGCGCGCGGGCGAGGCGGCCGGGGACGGCGCGGGCGTCGCCGCCATCACGCGGTCGCGCCACCGCGCGCGGCTGCGCGAGTGCGTGCACCACCTCCGCGCGTTCGCGGCGGCGGCGGCGTCGGAGACGGGGAGGCACGAGGTCGCGGCGGAGGAGCTGAGGCTGGCGGCGCGCGCGCTGGGACGCGTCACAGGCGCCGTCGACGTCGAGGAGCTCCTGGACGTCATATTCAGCGACTTTTGCATAGGCAAGTGATGAGGAGGATACTGTACTGCCTGTTTCGTCATACGCCTTACCGAAGCCTCGCTCACGACGCGCGGTGTTCTACCTTTCCTCGCGCGAGGCGCGCGCGCGATGCGCCCCGGCTCGTCTCGCGACGTCCGCCGCCCAACGCGTCTCGGCGGTGTGTTCCGAACGCAATCGCGCCTTCGCTTGCGTCGCCGCCGCGTCGGCGGTTTCGGAGGCGACGCGCACCGTGTCCGCGGCCCACGCGCGTCGCCGCGTGTCTTCCGCCTCGAGCGCGACTTGCCTGGCGCGCGCCATCGCGCCGGCGGCGTCCGCGCGCCGGTACACCTCCCTCTCGATTCCAACCACGACCATGGCGAGATACTTGGGGTACAGGACCGCGTTCTCCGCGAATGGGTGATGACACGCGGCGAGCGCCCAACGCGCCTCGTCCGGCCCGAACGTGCGCGGCCCGAACCCCGCGGCTGCCACCGCGGACGCGAACGCGTCCACGGACAAGTACCCGAGGTCTCCGTCGTCCGCGCGCTCCAACGCCCGGCGTAGCGCCCCGACGCGCACGAACAGACGCTTAGCGAGTGACGCGCACACGGCGTAAACGTCGTCGTCGAAAGCCTCGTCGTCCGCGTCGATCACCGCGTCCGTCTCCACGTCCGGTCCCCCGCCGCTTTCCGCCCCGCCGCGCTCCTCGTTCGCGACGTGCGTCTCCGCGAGTTTCAGCGAGATGACGCTCCCGGGCGACGCGCCGGCGGCTTTCTCCTGTTCCACCAATGCGGCGCTCGGACCGCACGCCTCCAGCAACGCGCGCCAGTCGACGCGTCGCTCCGTCTCGCCGGTTTCGCGAACCACGCAACGCGACTCAGCCGCCGGGAACGCGCGCGCGATCGTCCGCAGGCGCGCGTCCCGCGTCGTGGAGGGCGACGTGCACTTCGCCATGCGCGCGGCGTAACGCACGTTCGTCACGCTCACGGCACCGCCGCCGCGGCCGCCGCCGCTCGAGACGTCCAGCTTGTTATCCAGCGCGGCGAGGAAGCGCGCGAGCTCGCGGAACCCCGCGAGACAGGCATCCACCACCTTGACGACGGCGTCCGCCCCGAACGCCAGCTCCGCGGGGGCGGGCAAGTACCGCAACAGCTCCGTGGGGGTATCGTTCGGGGCCCCACCCTCCAAGTACTCAGCCTCCACGACGCGCGTCGCGCTCTCCGTCCACGCTCGAACCGTCGCCGTGCCGTCCTCCCCGGGTAAGCGGTCGCATCCCAACGCGTCGAGAAGCTCGTCGATGTCCCACCGAACGCGCGTGGAACGCGCGCCGACGCGCGCGAGGTGCTCGCCGAGCGTCGCCGCCTCCAGCGCCGTGATCGCCACGCGGCACTGCGCCAGCGCCAAGCGCGCCTCCGACGGGGTCGCGTACCCGGCGGCGACGCCTCCCGGCGCGGCGTCCGTCGCCGCCAGCGCCAGCGCCAAGGTCGGCTCCGGGGTGAGCCTGCCAACGCAGCCTCGGCCCGGCTCGAAGCGCACCTCGAACGCGTGCGGCGCGTCAACGCCGCCCACCGCGGGCGCGCGCTGCGCGGCGTACACCGCCATCTCTTCGCGAAGGCACTTCACGAGCGCCTCGCCTTCCCTTTTGCGTCGCGCGCGCCGCGCCTCGCGAAACGCCGCATTTTTTTTCTCCTCGATGCGGTCGGCGGCTTGTCTTCGAACGGTCTCCGCCGCGTGCTCGGCGCGCCTCTCGGCGTCGCGGGACGCGGCGGCAGCCTCGCCGCGCGCGGCGACAAAGTCGCTCGCGCCCTCGCGCGCGTCCGTCTCGGCGTCGGCGAACTGCACGAACCGGTTGAAGTCGTGTACGTGCCACGCGTCGCGTTTTCTGTGCGCGTAATCGCTCGAGTCCCACGTCCTGATGTACGCCCTGCACTCCGCGAGGGAGAGTTGCCGGACACCGGCCACGGGGGGTTCGAGCCGGCGCATCGCCACCAAGACGTCCGACGCGTCGATGGATTCGCAGACGCGGTGATTCGCCCCCGCGGCTCTGACAAACGCCGCCGCGTCGTTGACCAACCTCATCGTGACTCGCGCGGCGATGGTCCCTGGCGGGGTCCGGTCGTTCTCCCTCGTCGTCGCCGGGGGAGGACACATCCCACGCCTCGCGTCGAGGTACGCACGGAGCAGCGCCGGGTCATCCGCCGATACCGCGCCGCCGCCGAGCGCGGGGCGCAAGTCCACGTTACGCGTCGCCGCGAGCACCGCTCGCCGCTCCACCCCCGCGTTGACGGAATCGTAGAGGAAATCGAAAGCCTCAGATTGGAGTCGGTCTAAGGTCTTGAACTTGAGCACCAGCGCACGTCGAAACGCCCGAAACGTCTCCACGGTCTCCGCCGAAGGAGACGCGGAGGCGGTCTCGTCCGCCCGCCCCGCCGCCGACATCTCGGCGGGCACGTCGGCGCGCCGTGCTGTGGTGCTGATGAGCGAAAGAGGCAACAAACACCGTTTCCGTCTCGACCAGGTGGCTCGCGGCGCGTGTCAGCATTTTCTTTTGGCCCGCGCCTCGACAATCCCAACTGCCTTCTCGCCCGCGGCCTCAGATCCGGAAGCGCCGCAAGGACCGACTCGTCGCTTCGAGCCGCCGATTTCCCCTCCGGGCGCTCCACACATCCTCACAGGATGGTGCAGTCAGACCCCACGGACGCGCACGGGAACCTGTTCCCCATCTTCCTCCTGTCGCTCATCCAGTTCTTCCTGGTTCCGATCACGCTGTGGCGCGTCGGCAGCTGGGCGATCGACGCGGTGTACGGCGACAAGGAGAAGAAGGGCGCCGCCGCGAGCGCGGTCGCCGCGCCCACGGATGTCTCATCGGAGTGGGGCAAAGCCGCCGCCGCGCGCGCGGCGAGGAACCGGCCTACCTTCGCGCGTAGGCTCCGCGCGCTCTTCTCCGGCGCCAACTTGTGGCTGCTGGCCTTCTGGGCGGTGTCCGCCGCGCTCGCGGCGTACATCGCGTTCTCGCAGGTGGAGGAGGCGGAGCACTTCGACCCGTACAAGGCTCTGAACGTGCCCGTGGGCGCAGACGCGTCCGTGATCAAGAAGGCGTACCGCACGCTCTCGCTGCAGTACCACCCAGACAAGAACCCGGACCCCGAGGCGACGCGCATCTTCACCGAGCAGATCACGCCGGCGTACAAGACGCTCACCGACGACGCCGCGCGCGAGAACTACGAGAAGTACGGGCACCCCGACGGGAAGCAGGCGCCAAAACTCGGCGTGGCGCTGCCGCAGTGGATGTTTGGCAAGGACGGCACGGGGCCCATCGTGCTGATCGCGCTGGTAGCGTTCGGAATCCTCGGCCCTCTGTTCCTCGCCGTGTGCGCCATCACGCGCATGAACCGGTACGCCGGGTCCAACGGCGTGCTCCGCCAGACCCAGTACTTCTTCGCGCGCGAGCTCAAGCCGCATCTGAGCGCCGGCAAGGCCGCGCGCGTGCTGTCCGTGGCGATGGAGTACATCAACATCCCGTACAGGAGGGAGCACGACGAGCCGATCAAGAGGCTGCTGGCGTCGCTGAAGAGCGAGGTGGACGCCAAGGACCCCAAGTTCCTCAAGAGGCACCCCGCCATTGTCAAGGCGCACGCGCTGCTCCTCGCGGCCGCGGCGCGCAAGACGCACGAGGTGGACCCCGCGCTGCGCGCGGACCTGCGCGCTGTCATGAAACTCTTCCCGACGCTGTTCGACGAGGCGATGCGCGTGTTCCTCTCCCCGGTGAACCAGATCGGCTACGCGTTTGCCAGGCCGGCGCTGTCGCTCCTGGAGTTTTCGCAGTGCGTCACGCAAGCCGTCGCGCCCTCCGCGCGGAAGGACGCCAAGGACGCCAAGGACACCAAGGATGGCTCGGAAGGCGCGGTGTCGCTGCTGCAGCTGCCGCACGTGGACGAGAAGGCGGCGCTCGCGCTCGCGCGCAAGGGCAAGGTGCGGGGCGCGGGCGAGCTCGCCAGCCTCGCCGGCCCGGAGAAGCGCGCGGCGGCGCTGGCGGCGGCGGGCCTCTCGGCGGCGCAGATTTCGGACGTGGAGTCGCACCTCGCGTTCGTCCCGCGCGCGGAGATCCTGGAGGGCACGATCGAGACCGACGGCGAGTCACAGATCGTGGAGATGGACGTGGTGACGTGCACGATGAACGTCAAGCTCTCGCGCGGCGCGGCGGCGGCGGCGGAGACGACGGCGCCCGGCGGCGGCGACGCCGCCGAGGGGGAGAAGAAGGAAAAACCCGCGCGCGTGCCTCTGGTGGGCGGCGCCGTGGTGCGCGGCAAGGACGACCTGCCTCCCCTGCCGTTCTGCGAGCACTGCGACCGCGAGGAGGGCTGGTGGATCGCCATCGTCGACCACGCCGCGAACTTCGCGCTGTCCTACCGCAAGCTGGACAAGAAGGCGGTGCTCGCCGCGCAGCGCGAGCCCCGGGGACACGTCGCCGAGCTCAAGTTCAACGTCCCGAGCGCCGGCGCGTACGCGCTCTCGGTGATGGTGCTGTCCGACTACTGGATCGGCGCGGACGCGCGGTACCCGGTGAAGATCAAGGTGGGCAGGCGCACCCCCGAGCTGCTCGAGAAGCGCGCGGCGGCGGCGGCGGCGAAGACGGCGGCCGGGAGGAAGAAACTCGCCGCCGAGAAGAAGAGCGCCGCCGCCGCCGGCGACGGGGAGATCCGGGAGGACGCGGCGGGCGCGGCGGAGCCCGAGCCGGAGTCGAGCGACGGCGACTCGGGATCGGACTCGGACGACGAGGGTCGCGAGCACGACCCCGACTACCCCTCCGAGGAGACGGGCACGGAAGAATCCTCCGACGAGGAGACGGAGGAGGAGTTCCTGAAGCGGGGGAGGCAGCGCCGCGAGGAGCAGGCGGCGCAGCTCAAGTCCGACGCGGCGAAGATTTTGGCGGAGAACAAGGAGGCTGACGCCGCGTCGCCCGCGGGGAAGTCCGCGGGAGAGGCCGAGTCCTCGGCGTCGGCCAACTGATGCGCGACCCTACTCGCGCGACCGCGAGAGCCGAAGCGACGCGTGTTTGTTTTAGATACGAGTCGAGTCATTGTTTCAAGAGGCGCGCGCGCCCGACGACGCGACGGACGTCGGCGACCCTCTCGCGCCCAACCCCGCGGTGTCCATCACTTGTCGGGGATGTCGTACTCGCCCTCGTCGATGTTTTGCTGCACATCCTGGGGGTCCTCGCCGTTAACGGTGCAGCCGGTGGATTTCGCGGTACCGAGAATTTCCTTGACGGTGCCCTTAAGCTCGCGCGCGCGGGAGCGGGGGCGCATGATGCGCGCGATTTCGATGCAGTCGTCGAGCGAGATGTCGCCGGAGTGCTTCACGTGCTTCACCTTCTTGCGGTCGCGGGGGGGCTCCTTGAGCGCCTTGATGACGAGCGCGGACGCGGAGGGCACGACAGACACCTTCGCCTGACGGTTCTGCACGGTGAGCTTGACGGTGACGCGAAGGCCGTTCCAGTCCTTCTTGGTCTCCTTCGCGATGTCTTCGCCGACCTTCTTGGGGGACAGACCGAGAGGACCGATCTTAGGCGCGAGCGAAGAGGCAGCGCCGACCTCGCCACCGGTGGCGCGGAGGAACACCTCGATGACGGATGAGGGATCGAACTTAGGCGGCATCCTATGAAGCGAGGGCGGAGCGAGGTGACGGAAGGGTCAGTCCCGGTCGTCGGTCGTTGGGTCGCTCGGCGAGCGCGCGGCGGCGCCGATGCGGGCGCGCGGGAGTCGGGAAAGCGAGGCGGCTTTCACGATGCCTCGCGGAAAATGTTCGCAACCCTCGGGCCGGCGAACCAGCGTCCCACGAAGCACGGTTCGCGGGCGAGTCGAGGGTCGGGCGTCACGGATCACTCGAGCCGAGTGTGTCGCAAGAATCGCACCTGCTTGATAGGATCCGTTCGCGTGCACGTGGAAAAGGGTGACGGAGAGGACCAGAGCGTCGTCTTTGCACGTGACTTTATTTTTAGGGTTTCGGAGTTTGTGAATTTCGGGCCAGTTTTTTGGTATCGGCAGAGCGCGGAGCGCGCCGAAGTGGACGCTGCCACGTGCGCTTGCGGCACAGCACCAGGCACCCAAGACGCGCGGATGATCACGCGGGCGTGGCGGGGACTGTCGCACACCGCGCGCATAGTCTCCCCGTCCTCCCGCGGGTCAGTGGTCTCCAAGGCGGTACGCCTCTCCCCCCGCTCGCGCTGCGTCGCCCGACGTACTCCGAACGCGGACTAACAACACCATCTCTTTCCGTCCGACGTCGCCTTCCCCCTCGTCCCAGCTCGCGGGCGCTCGCGCGGTGTCCCCTGGCTCCGCGAAGATGCCGGAGCGACCCCCCGCGGCTCGAGCCGCCGCTTCTCGGCGCGCGAGCGACTCCGGTCCCTCGGCGAAGCGCAATAAACGCGACCACGTGGAGTTGAAAGTCGAGCAGTCGACCCCCGAGCGCGGGGCGCGCCGCGCGTCCACATCCGCGTCACCCGCGTCTCCCGGCGCACCACCGTTCTCCCCGCCCGGCGACTGGCCCGAGGTCCTGCGCCTGATCAAGCAGATGCGCGCGGCGGGCGGCGCGCCGGTGGACACCATGGGCTGCGAGAAGATCTCGGAGGACGCCGCGCCCGACGCGAAAGGCCGACGGTTCGTGACGCTCGTCAGCGCCATGCTGTCTTCGCAGACGAAGGACCCGATCACGCACGCCGCGACCGCGCGGCTGGTGGCGTTCGGGTGCACGCCGGAGAAGATCGCGGGGAGCTCCGTGGAGCAGCTGGACGCGCTCATCACGCCGGTGGGGTTCCACCAGCGCAAAGCGGGGTACCTCAAGGCGGCGGCGGCCATCTTGGTCGAGCGGTACGGCTCGGACATCCCGCCCACCGCGGAGACGCTCATGGAGCTGCCCGGCGTCGGCCCGAAGATGGCGTACCTGGTGATGAACGTAGGCTGGGGTAAAACCTCGGGGATCTGCGTGGACGTGCACGTGCACAGGATCGCCGAGCGCATGGGCTGGGTGCCTCCCGTGGCGTACTCCGCCGCCGGGACGCCGCGGAAAACCCGCACGCCCGAGGACACGCGCGTGTGTCTGGAGAGCTGGCTGCCCGAGGAGGAGTGGGTGGAGATCAACCCCCTGCTGGTGGGCCACGGGCAGCTCACGTGCACACCCCGCGCGCCGAAGTGTGGGGAGTGCCTGGTGAACGCGCTGTGCCCCTCCGCGTTCGCGGCGGCGAAACCCGAGAAGGAGGATCGCGATCGAGAGCGGGGAGACGAGCGCGCCGGACGAGACGAGACAGAGACGTAGCGAAACGCGACGCGTGTTACACGTTTCGACTCACCCACTCTAACACCCTCGTCGCGCGTTTAGGCGTACGCCTTGGCGAGAATGATGCCGTCGAACTTGGACTGGAAGAACTTCATGGCGTCGGCTTTCTTGAGTTTGTGGGGCGCGCCGATCTTCGCCTGCTTGCGGCGGCGCTTCGCGACGCGGAACCCGGGGCGCTCCAGCACGACGAAGAAGTCCATACCTGAGGAGAAAGAGAGGCGCGGGAACGGCGGGGTCAGGGTGGCGTTTGTTTCGCGCGGGTCGCGGTGGTCGGAAAGCAAACTCAGGCGAAGGATGTGCCCGTGCGAGTGTCCGGGCGAGCCGGATGGCGGCGCGCCGCGGAACGCCGCGTGGACCGTCGGTGTTGCACCAAGTTCATACTCGGTGGCACACCGGTGAGGCGACGTCCACGAAGTAATCAGCAATAACCGGTGCTTTTCGCGTCGCGGAGTCGGTTCGCGTCCTCCGCGTCCTTCGCGTCCTTCGCGTGCTCGAAAAACCTTTCCGCGGTCGAGCGCGGTATCGAGGAGAGCCGCGCGGGCTTTCGCGCGCCACGCACCGTAGATGCCCGTGGAGGGGTCGTATTTAATGCCGAGGTCGATGTGCTCGGAGATGCCAAAGCCAAAGCAGCCCGTCTGGGAGAAGTTGCGCTTGATGAGCTCGAACTCCTTCACCTTGAGGCCAGACTCCAGGATCTGCATCGCCTTGTCGCGGTTTCCGACGGTGACGTGCGTGGAGATCTTCTCGTTACGGCGGATGCCGAAGGTGCGCACGGTGTAGCGCGCCTTGGAGAAGATGGGCTGCTGGCCGGTGAGCTGCTCGAGCACCTTCGCCGCCTTGGTGAGACGATCGCCCGACTCACCGACGGAGATGTTCAGCACTAGCTTGTGAATACGGGGTTCCTTCATGGGGTTCGACTGTGGCGTGAGGGGGAAGGAGGGGCGGGCGGGGTCAGCGATCGATGCCCCTGAAACAGACGCGCGAGAGACCTAGCGAGAGTGTTTTTCCGACGCGCGACGCGCGCGACCGCGCCGAGCGCCGCGAACGCGCCCCGACACCGCGCGACCGCCGCGACATCGACGACGCAACAAGCGGTGGGTGACATGCCGTCATCGAAGCGTCTCGCGGTCGCTCGTCGTCTTCGCGACGCGCCGGTTCCGGCGTCGGATTGCGTTCCGCGAGCGCGTAAACCCTAGGCCGCGCAACCGCGCGCGCGCGGTGTACGGCGGAAACGCCGCGCGTTCGGACGCGGCGACCGCGCGCGCGGGGGGTAGAGGAAGGTTACGAGCGCCACGCACCATCTTGACGGATTTCTGCGAACGTGGATGACTCCTCGGACGCTGCGCCAGCTAGAAAGGGCTTCCCCGACGCGCTGTCGCGCGTTGATGAGCGTCCGAATTCACCTCCCAGAACCCGAAAAAAAAAACCGGCCGAACCTCGAACGTCGAAAAACACCAAACGAAAGCAACCCGTCACTCAGTTTCCCAGGTGTGCCGATCATTTGATCGCGATCCGGAGGGGGTGCCGTGGCTCGCGCGAAATTCTCTGGCGGAGCGGCGGGGAGCGCCTCTTGTCACGTTTCGAATAGGCGTCGTCGTTCGCGTTGGATATTCGAGGCGCGAGGAGCGCACCCGCGGCATTCCCGGCAGCATCCCGCGCACGCGCACGGTCCCGAGCTCGGCCCACCCGCGTTCGTCACCTCACGCCCGCTCGCTCGTCTCGTTCCTCCCCGGACGCACCCCCGAGTGAAATCGAAGCGGATCTGGTGGTAGTCACCGGAAACGTCACCTCTTTCAACGGCACCCACGCGTTCCCGCGACCGGCACGAGCGAGATGTCGACCGCCGAAGTGAGCTTGTCTCGGCTCCCCAGCGCGGACGCCGCGCTGCTGAAGACCCCGCCCACGCCCGCGAGCAAGCACGCGAAGGAGGAGGCGAAGTGGTCCGAGACCGCGAACATCTTCGAGTACGGCGCCGCGGCGAACCCGGTGATGGCGCCCATCCCGGTGCTGGTCCACCCCGCGATCCTGCACGAGCAGGGCTCGACGCGGGTCATCCCCTTCGACATCAACGACTGCCTGGAGATCGATTCCCCGTGCACGTCCCCCAACCTCATGGCGTCGTTCGTGCGCGTCTGCGAGGCGGAGTCCATCGAGACGCGCGCCGTCGCGACGTCGCAGGCGTTTTACGTCATCCGCGGATGCGGCGAGACGACGGGCGAGCACGGCGCGGTGTCGTGGTCCGAGGGCGACCTCTTCGTGGTGCCCGTCACGAAGGGCGCGCTCAAGCACACCTGTCACACCGCGGCGAAGGGCGGCGCCGCGCTCTACTGGGTGCACGACGAGCCGCTCATGGAGTACCTCGGCGTCGCGCCCGCCGGGAAGAAGTTCGAGCCCACGTTGTTCAAGCGCGAGCGCATGCTCGCCGAGGTTGAGGAGATCGCGCACGCCAACGTGGACAAAGAGGTGAACCGGCTCGGCGTGCTCCTCGGGAACAAGGCGTGCGATCAGACCAAGACGCTGACGCACGTGCTCTGGTCGCTGCTCAACTCCATCCCGGCCAACTCCGTGCAGAGGCCGCACCGGCACAACTCCGTCGCGCTGGACCTGGCGGTTGCCGCGAAGCCGGGAGTGTACACGCTCATGGGCAAGGAGATCGACACCAACGGCTACATCGTCGACCCGATTCGGTGCGACTGGACCCCCGGCGGCGTGTTCGTCACGCCGCCCGGGTGGTGGCACTCGCACCACAACGAGAGCGACGAGGTGGCGTGGGTGCTGCCGATG
>MDSV01188322.1_pt1 | contig 16897 bp, 12 predicted proteins | sample 810851 | NCBI WGS metagenome assembly MDSV01 (sample SAMN05326640, study PRJNA326480) | marine metagenome | isolation source: seawater | place: Atlantic Ocean: North East | collected 2012 | reverse complement strand
TGGTATTGGACATGAGCGAAATCCGTGCGGCCGACGGCTCACTGACCTGCTGCTCCATCTTTTACTCAACGCCCGGGCAACACGAATCCGAGTGAGCCTTCCCTGCGCCGAACTCCATCGTCGGGGTGTTCAAATACAGGAGGACGGACCGACGGCTTGCACGCAGGAGTCGCCCAGCTTGGTCAAAGGCGCTGGGATGAGGTCCCAGTCCGTAACGGTTCGCAGGTTCGAATCCTGCCTCCTGCACCTTCACCACCACATCGCTTTCCGGTTGTGCTCGTGAACGTGCAAAACCAACCTTTGCTCAATCGAGGATGATGTTCTCGTTGTTGAGCGCATGGTGCCACATGCCGTTGAGACGGACGATGTTGTAGGCCGATCGGTCAACGCGGTTGACGATGTTGACGACCTCGAGGCGCGCGTGCTTGCCGCCCATGGCATCGGATTTCAGCACAGAAAGCGCGGTCACGGCTTCGGCGTGCGATGCTTTGACCGCGCTCCACAACGCCCTCACTTCGTCTCCGGGAACTTCGCTCCCGTTGGTCAGGCACTCGACCGTGATGTCGATGAGGGCATTGAGCGAGCGATGCATGTCACACACGGGCTGCACGATCTCGTCAGGAAGTTCATCCGCGTTCTCGTCGATGGAGCGGTCCGAGCGCGCGATGTCGCGCGCGTGACGAACCAGCCGTTCGACCGTGTCCACTGCGCGCAGGTAGGTCGCGACGATCCTGAGGTCCTTCATGAGCGGTTGATTGAGCGAGAGAATGAGCAGCAGGTTGTTCGTAAGGTCCCAGTTGACTTCACGCGCTTTGGCTCGGACTGCTTTCGCTTCAGAGTACACTTGGGAATCCAATTTCGTGAACGCACCAATGGCATCAGCATACACATGCTGGGCTTCCTCAAAGTATTCCTTCAGCTCCTGCTGAATGCTCTTCATGCGTTCGTCAAGTCCTGTTCGAATCGGGGGCATGCGTGTTCACCTCATCCAAAGCGTCCGGTGATGTACCGTTGCGTGAGTTCCTGGTCTGGTTCCGAGAAAATTTTCTCGGTTTTGTTGAATTCCACCATGCGACCAAGGTACATGAAGCCGGTGTAATCGCTGACCCGTGCGGCTTGGGACATGGAGTGGGTCACGATAACCACGGTGAAGTCCTTCTTCAGCTCAAGGATCAGTTCCTCGATGGCGGCTGTGGCGATCGGGTCCAACGCACTGCACGGCTCATCCATCAAGATCACATCGGGTTCAATCGCAATGGTTCGCGCAATGCACAAGCGCTGTTGTTGGCCGCCGGAAAGCGATGTCCCCAGGTCGTGGAGGCGGTCCGCCACCTCGTTCCAAATCGCAGCCCGGTTGAGGCTCTTTTCGACGATGGCGTCCAACTCATCGCGCGTGGGTTGATGATGAAGGCGAACGCCATACGCGACGTTGTCGTAGATGGATTTCGGGAAGGGGTTCGGTCGTTGGAAGACCATCCCGATGCTCTTCCTCAATTCGACCAAATCTGCCCCTTTGTCCGTGATGACCACGTCTCCCTTGGTGATGGTGCCTTCATACTTGCAAATGGAAATGAGGTCGTTCATTCGGTTGATGGTTCGAAGCAGGGTGCTCTTCCCGCATCCAGACGGGCCGATGAGGGCGGTGACGCTGTTCTTTGCGATGGGCAGGGACACGCCGTGTAAGGCCTGTTTTGTGCCGTACCAGAGGTCCAAATCCTCGATCATGATGTCCAGTTCACCGTCGATGTTCAGCTCCCTGGTGGAGTCTGGGACCATCTCGCCGCCAATTTCTTCGCTCATGAGTTCAGCCTCTTTCGGAAATGTTGTCGAAGCACGATGGCGACGCTGTTCATCGCTGCGAGCAGCAAGATCAGCGTGATGCTTGCCGCCGCGGCCATCGAGTGCCATGCGTGTTCTGGTTCTGAGGTCCAGAAGTAAATCTGGATTGGAATGACGGTGAAGCCCTTGTTTCCGCCGAGCAGGCCTGCCAACGGTTCTGGATCGAACAAGACCAGTGCCGCTGCACCGACCACCACAAGGGGCGCCGCTTCGCCCATGATGCGGCTCATGGCAAGGATGCTCCCGGTCATGATGCCGGGCATGGCCGAAGGAAGCACGTGGTCGCGGGTCACTTGCCACTGCGTGCACCCGACCCCGTAGGCCGATTCCCGAAGGGAGGTGGGCACGCTGCGTAGGGCCTCTTGGCTGGCCAGCACAATGATTGGCATGGCCATCACGCCCATCGTGAGGCCCGCTGCGAGGATGGATGGTCCAAGCCCCAGTCCGATACCGCCCTGCTTGACGAAAATCGCCAGCCCAAACATGCCGAACACGATGGACGGAACACCTGCAAGGTTGGTCACAAGGGCCTGAATCAACTTCGTGGTCTTGGTGGGCGCAGCGTACTCCTCGAGGTAAATGGCTGCGCCGATGGACACGGGCATGGACACCACCATGGCGATGCCCATGACCCAAATGGTGCCAAAGAAGGCCGAGCGAATGCCGGACGCGTACGGCTGGAAGATGTCCTGGTAACGTTCGGTCAGGAAAGGCACGTCGATCAGCAAGGGGATGAACAGGGTGGAGAACACCAGGAGCATCCTGGACCACATCAACACGCCTTCACGGTTGGTGATCGAATGCTTGAGGCGATCAAATTGTATGACGTCTCGTCCTTGCGACTTCAAACGCTCCATGCCTTGGAGCGTTCTGTTGAGGCCAACAGCGCTCACCGTCCAGCACCCTGCGCCCAGCCACGCTTCGAGGGTAAAGCCGGCCAGAACCAGCGTGCCTGCCGCAAGGCCATAGAAGGTGTATCTGATCGTTGCTTGCCTGTTCAGCAAGGCCTCCATGGCGGAAAGCACGGCGGGCATGGGGTAGGAGAGCAACACCACGACGAACACGAGCATCAACCATGCCACCATGGTCAGAGGGTGGGACACGAAGCGACCGTCGTCGACCACCACGCTGACGTCCGCGCTGATGACGAAGGAAGAGACGGTAGGAGACCCGGTCTCGTCCGCCGCAGGAACCGGGCCGGAGGTCTGATGGATGTCGACCGGTACCCTCAGGCTCGACTGGATGTAGAACTTGGTCTTCTTCCCGACCTCGACCGCTTCGGTGGAGACGCCGGAGGCGTTGATCACGATGTCTTCCCGAAGGTTCCGTTCAGACGTCACCGTCACCGCGATGCTGTGCGTCCGCTCTGTTTCGCCGTCGTCCCACGTGAGTTCCAGCACGACCGGATCGCCGATCAGCGCACCGTCGTCGGTCACGGTTGGATGATCCCATTTCAGCACGTATTCCGACACAGGAATGAATTCAGAGGCAGGCTCAATCTGCCCGGTCTCTCCCTCGATGAAGGTCGGGACCGCGATTTGCCAGACGAGTACGGAGAGGAACAACAGGCCGATGAATCCCGAAAGCGCGAGCCCGGTCGAACCGGCACGCTCCATGAGGTCGCGGCGCTTCCGGTTGCGCTTCTTCAGAAGGTCGATGTCCTTCTTCATCAGTACGCCTCCCGGTATGCGGACAACACCTTGTTGCCGAGCAGGTTCAAGCAGAGCGTGATGACGAAGAGGTAGAGGCCCACGGCAAAGATGGTCATGTAACCGATCTCTCCGAAGGGCAGGTCACCACCAACACGCTGGGCGATGTATGCGGTCATGGTCTGCGCTGGAAGGAACATGTTGGATGTGTACACCGCGACGGTCCCGACCGCCAAGGTCACGGCCATGGTTTCGCCGACCGCCCTTGACAAGGCCAGAATGATGCTGGCCAAGATGCCAGACAGCGACGCCTGAATCATCACGCGGAAGGTGGTTTCAATGCGGGTGGCGCCCAAGGCGAGCGACCCCTCGCGGAGTTCGTTTGGTACCGCGCGCAAAGCATCCTCGGACATTGAGGCCACGAGGGGGAGGATCATCACGCCCACGACGATGGCCCCGTTGATCGGGTTCAGCACGTTTGGGGGCGCGTCAATCCAGCCTTGCGCGAAGGCGTATTCCCCAAACTGGACCACCAGCGGACCGATGTAAATGAAGGCGAAGAAGCCGTAAACCACAGAGGGGATGCCAGCGAGCAGCTCCAAGGTCGGCTTGACCACCGACACGAGACGTGGTGAAGCATACTCGCTCAGGTAGATGGCGCAACCCACACCAAGCGGCACCGCCAAAAACAGGGCGCCAAAGGCCACTTGAATCGTGGTCAAGAGCAGGCTGTTCACGCCGAACGACATGTTTTCGCACAGGGCCCGTCGGTCAGCACATGCTCCGGTTGGCGTCCACTGCGTCGTGAAGAAAAACTCCCCGAAGGCTCCACCGTAGTCCCTGGTCGCGCTGAAAAACAGGACCGTAACGGCTCCGCCGACCAGCGCATACAGCACCGTTCTGTCGCTCTTGTTTGCGCTGCTGTTGGGCAACAAGACGAACACGTTGGCGGCGCGCCTCCACATGAACAGGACCACGAGAAGCACAAGACGGAGGACGAAGGAATCGATGAGCACCCACGCGAGCAGGGCAGCGACGACGATGACATACCTCGCGGATTTAGGAGGAAGCATCGCTTTCTCGGGTATCCGAGTCAGCACCTTTGGATCGACGCGCATTCGCCATTCAAGGGCCGCACAGCCGACCAACATCAGTGCGCCAAGGCCGGCAGCAGAGGCCACGCCAGAGAGGTTCACGGCGAAGGAAAACCATCCACGGGTGTTGGCGACTTCGGAGAAGAACGCGATGGCTTCGAACAGCAAGGTCTGGATGATCCCAAGCGTGATCAGGATGACCGAAGTGCTGGTAAAGAACAGGATGTATCTGGTCCGCTCCTTCCAAACCCGCTCCAGCATGGACATTTTGCCACCTCACACGGATTCTAATCGCTCGTTCATGAGCATGTTGAGCAGGGCCTCAGCGAAGTTGATGCCGTAGGCGCACAACCTCCGGATCGATTCCGAGATTTGAAACTCACAGAACAACCGTTCTGCAGATTTTCGTCCGGTCCATAGGTCGCTTTCCGACGCCTCGATGTCCTCGATGAGTTGCACAAGGGAGGTTTTGGCCTGGTGAATGATGCTGACGTCCTTCGTGTACATGTTGTGAACGAGCGTCTTCAACTCTTGGCTCCAGGTGGGGATGGCTTGGAGCGGCATTTCCGTCGGTTTTGTCTTGACAAGATGGGAGTTTTCCCGCACCAGCAACGCCAATCTTGCGGCGTGGTCACCCATGCGCTCCAAGACCCGAGCGATGTTCGCGTGCTCCACCGCAGCGTAACGGTCGACGTTCAACCCCTTCTCCACGGACGGGTTCTTGATGGCCGAGGCCACCTGGCGTTCGACCAACAGACGTCGCGCATCGATTTGCCGCTCTCGGTCTTGGATGTCTGAAAGCAACTCGTCGCTTTCGCCCTCCAACACTTCGAAAGCGTCGTTGACCAAACTGGAGATGAGGATGTACATCCGATTGATGGACACCTGAAGCCGAAGCTCTGAAGGATTCAAGATGGACACGATGCGGATGCGTCGGTCGTCGTCTTCCTCGATTTCCATCCCACGCGTGTCACGCAGAAAGTCCCGGATTTCCGTGCGTATGGCACGAGGAATGGGCTGCTTGCACGTCACGTCAATGGTGCTCGTGCCTGTGAGGTAGGCGCCGATGAGCAGGTCGGCCAATCCGTCGTTCAACGTGCAGCAGTCGATGCTGACGCACGTCTTGCTGTCTTTCCCCTGCATTGGCGAGATGCGGAGATCGCCGGTGGCGAGCTCTTCAATGCTGACGATGTCGCCCTTGCCCAGTTGATTGCCTCGAACCCAGGTCTTTGGCAGGGAGACAATCATCGTCGAGCCCCCGGTGACCTGAAGTTTTCGAAACTCACCGTCTGGCATGCAAGGCCCCTCCAACTGCTTGTTCCATATGGTACGGGTGTAGATAGGCAATCTATGTATTCTATTGTTATCTATGTAGATGTATGTAGAAACAAATAGACTGTAGAGGCCAAATCCATGGTCAAGAGGTGGCTGGCCACCACAAGGAGCGAGAACCATGAAACTCGGAACATATGCAAACACCTTGACCATCGTCCTCATGCTGCTGATCACTGGATTGGCCGGCTGCATTGGAGAAGGCGAAGCCGAAACCGAACAGCAAACGATTGCCATTGCTGGCAGCAGCACGGTCTTCCCCGTGGCCAGCGCCTGGGGCCAGGCCTACAGCGCGGCCAATGCGGACTACACCGTCACCGTGGCCGGCGGTGGATCTGGTGCAGGCGCCTCCAAGGTGTGCAGCACCGATGCCGATGCCGTCAACATCGGCGACATGAGCCGGGACTGGAAGGAGTCCGAAGCCACCGCGCAAGGTGATGGTGTGTACGAATGCGCCAACTCCGACGTCACCGTCACCCAACTCGTCGTGGCCATCGACGGCCTTTCCGTCGTCATGAAGAAGGGTGGAGCGGCCGACCAGTGCGTCACCAACATGGGCGGCTTGTCCATGGCACAACTCCGTTGGATCTTCAGCGACTGGAGCGAGAACGACCTCGCCAACCACGAAAAGGGCGGGCTCGACATGAACTCGACCACGCCGAACAACGACGACGATGGCGTCCGTGAGTGGGGCGATCTCCACAACTCCACGGCCTGCCCCGACCAGGAAATCAAGCTCTGGGGCGCAGACTCTGACTCTGGAACCTACGAGTACTTCGGTGAGCAGGTCTTCTGCAAGAAGTGCTTCGCTGACGCAGATCCAGTGGCGGAAAGCTTCGACTCCACCCGCGGTTACCAAAACTCCGCGGACGACAACCAAATCGTCAACGGCCTGACCGGGGACGAGTACGCCATTGGCTACTTCGGCTACGCCTACTACGAGGAGAACGCCAACGAGCTCTCCGTGGCCGCCATTGCCAACAACGACACCCACGGGGTTCAGGACGCTGGAAACGCCGTCGCCCCTGAAACCAGCACCGTGGCCGATGGAAGCTACGCGCCCCTCTCCCGCTACATCTACATGAACGTCAACAACAACGACTGGGACCTCGTTCGAGGCTTCTTCGAGTACGGCTACTCTGAGGCCGGCATGGATCACGTGGCCGACGTGGGCTATGTCCCACTGCCCGACGCCATGCTGAACGAGATGCTTGGCCGCTTGGGCTGAGGTCTGCACCAGCAGAAGGTTGTGCGGGGGGGGCAACCGCCCCTTCTCCGCCCCATTCCGGCGCACTGCGCGCCACATGCTTTCCCGAAGGATCTCTACCCGAGCATCCAACCCGAAATGAATAGCCTAGAGCCCGGTATGCATAAAGGTCATTCAAAGAAGACGGAAACATCTCCGAGAGCCTTTCGCGCAAGGTCAGGCACCCTGGCGTCCTCCGCTGGGTATCCGACAGGAAGCACCAGCATCGCCGTCTCGTGATTGGGCCGATCCAGCAAGGTTTGCAGGAAGCCCATCGGTGAGGGCGTGTGGGTCAGGGTGACCAGGCCCATGCGATGGACCGCTGCGATGAACATCCCGGCCGCGATGCCGCACGACTCCGTGGCGTAGTAGGTCGGGCCCCACTCGCCGTTGTCGCGCAAACGCTTGTTCTGGCGGAACAGGACCACCACCCACGGTGCGTCCGTAAGGTGCGTCTTGATCGCGTCCGTGCCAAGCGGGGCGAGGACTTCCCGCCACGCCTCGGGCATGCGCTCTTCGTAGGTGCGTCGCTCCTCGGCCTCGGCCGCTTCGCGCAAGCGGCGCTTGAGTTCGGCGTTGGAGACCGCGACAAAGGTCCACGGCTGAAGGTGGGCTCCGCTCGGTGCCGTGCCACCGGCAAGGATGGCGGTTTCGATCAGATCCTTGGGGACCTCGCGCGTCGAGAAATGACGCGTCGTGCGGCGGCCACGCAAATCCTCGAGGAAGCGCCGACCGTCGTCGCGCATCTGTTCCATCGGGCGCTCGTTCCACACCAAGGGCACCATGAGTGGATGGTCCATGCTCGGGGGAGGTCTCGATACCTCAAGGCCCTGTCCCTCGTTCGGGGGTGCCTTGAAGGACGACCCGTCGATGGGCCAACGTGTCCGCTCCAGACGGCAAAGGGGTCTTCTGGGACTCGGGCTGGCAAAACGGAGCAGCGACCCCTGCGCCACAACAGCCCGCCATCCTCCCTGCACAACCCACGCAGGCGCCCGCGTCCATGGCCATCGGCGCCAATGCCGCAACGTCACCGCAACTCCTCTATTCCAACAAAGGGAGGATGAACGGGGGTTCCAAAGGCTCGCCCAACACCGTGAAGATGATTGTTCTCGCCGTGGTTGGCGTGGGCCTTCTCATCGGGAACGTGTCGCTGGTGAACGCGTCGAACGCGTACGTGCCGTGGTCACAAACCGAGGCGACGGTGCTCGGGGGGCCCATCGTCCCGGAGGCTTTCCTCACCACGGCCACCGTGTACCTTGAGGAGAACAACGGAACGGCGTATTACGAGGGCAGTTACGAACAGTCAGAAACGTCTTGCTCGTCGTCCACGGACGAATACGGCAACACGTACGAGGATTGCTGGACCGATTACTGGACCGAGTACGAATGCTACGCAGACCTCGATTTGAGGTGGACCGTGAACGGGACGGAGTATCAGGCGTGGGAATACAGTCCAACCCTCTACGACGTACAACCGTGCCTCTGGGCCATCGAAGACGTGTTCGCTCCGGGCACCAACCTGACCATCATGGTCAATCCTTCGAATCCTGAGGCATACTGGGCGTTTGAATTCGCCTTGATGACAGAATTCGACCCCGAGCACGAAACCCGTCGCACCGGCTACAAACAAACAACGTCGTACGCCTGGGAGGCATCCAATGCGGTCGTGCTCGTCTCTGAATGCAGCATGGAGCCCGCAGTGGTCTACACCTTCGACGGCATAGAACACACGACCGACCTCTGGGGCTTTGGTGGCCCCATGACGGATGGATGGGGCGAGTCCTGTTTCGAATCTTACATCGCGTCATTTGGTCCCGGCACGACCCTTTCGGTGATGGTGGACACAGAAGACCCGGGGCGTGCGGAATGGGAGGATCCCACCACCGATCCGGGGGCCTTCATCGGTACAGCGATGTGCTGTTCCGTCATCGTCTTCCTCGTGGCCTTTGTGGTGGTTTTCAAGTTCGACCATACGCCCATTGGCCGGCGCCGTCATGGGAATCACCACTACGGTCGCCACCACGGGCATCATCGCTACGGCCCGACCCGGCGGCATCATCGTCGCTCCCATGGCCCGTCAGGCTCGCGTGGCGGTTCCAGCCGAAGATCGGGCGGCAGCCGTTCAAGCGGCGGCGGTGGTCGCAGCGGCGGCGGCGGACGCGGCGGCGGCGGACGCGGCGGCGGCAGCCGGGGTGGCGGCGGACGCGGCCGTCGTTGACGTCGATGCATGGACAGGAAGGGTCATGTGGACCCATCGGCATCGCGGCGTATGGCCACCTGTTCGGAGTGCGGCAGGGAAACCGAGGCCGGATGGAGCGCCTGTCCGTTCTGTGGGGCCTCGCTCGCTCAAAGCGAGACGCAAAGCGGTGTGACGTTCACGGATTCTGCCATGTCTGGTGACGTTCATCACACCGTGGTCCACAACGACCCCGTGGCGGTGACCTCGGCCGTCATTGCAGCCCTGAAAGAACTCGGCATGGTTCATCCTGTGACGCCGCAACCCTCTCCTTTGGAAACCCCTCCTTTCGAAATGGAAATCCCCCTCCCTCCGTCCTTTGCCGTCGGAGACCATGTCGAATACCACAGCCCGACCAACGGGCGATGGTTGGACCGGTGCGTGGTGGTCGCTTGCAACCCCGATGGCACCTACCGCATCGAGGTCCCTTACGACGACCTTGTTCAGACCAAACACGCCGTGGTCATCGGCTCCTCTCCGGGCACGATCAGGCCTGCTGCACCACCCTTTGTTCCCGGGGACCGCGTAATGGCCGATTGGCGAGGGCATGGGCATTTGTTTCCGGGGAGGATCGTCCGAGAACATGACAACCACCAATTTTTGATTCATTACGACGACGGTGACGTCGAAGACCACGTTGAATGGAGCCGGCTTCGACCCCTTGCAGAAGAAGATGAGCAGGCTCAGAGCGTCGCTCAACACGTCACGGAAGCGGAAGCAGAACTGATTGAAGCCTTCCAGGCCTTTGACGAAGACAACACGGGCACCATCACGGCCCAACGTCTGTTTGAAATCCTCACGCAGATGGGCGATGATCCGCTTGATTCCTCTGAGGTTGCCGCCCTCTTCGAAAGCATGGGCGTCGATGAGCACGCAGAACTCGATTACAAGGGTCTGGCCAAGTGGATGGTGGGTCCCGACGCGGGGGAGTTTGAAGCGCAGAAACCCAAGGTCGTGCTGAAGGACGCCCACTTGGACGGTGAGGTGCTGCGCGGCTACGCCTACGACCACCCCACCTTGGGCGAGGGCCCATTGCGCACCAGCAACGTGCTCAACATCACCTACGATGCTCGGGCGACAGCACACGTCGAAACTCAAAACACCGTGTATGTTGTTGGGCCGACGGGATGGACCGAACGACCAAGCAATCACCCGTTCAATGCTGCTCATCACGTCAATGAACACGTTCGCGTGGAATGGAATGGAGCATGGTACGACGCACGCATCCTGGAGGTCGACGGGGAGCGATACAAAATCACGTACGACGGGTACGATGCGAGTTGGGATGAGTGGGTCACCACCGCACGGATGCAAACGTCTTGACCGTCAATCGGCGGGCCGGCCGTCGGTGACGAATCCTTTCCATCGCCGCATGTAATCGACGAACACTGGGCTTAGGTCGGCCGCTTCGAGCACCTCCGGCGTGAATGGCGGTCGAGCTGGAGCGTACCCGTCCTCGGCCAACCCCTCTGGCCACGCGGGATGGCCAATGGCCACGCGGGCCACGCCGACGAGATCGGCTCCTTCACCAAGCACGAACGCTGCATCCGCACCGTCCCAGATGGCACCCGTCGACAACAGGGGATAGCCTTCGGGCAGGGCTGCACGAAAACGTCGCGTGAGGGTGCGAGGATCATCGGGTTCGTCCGGCGCCCCTTGGAAGGCGTCCCAACATGAGATGTGCAACAGGTCAACGCCCCATCCCGGCAACCATGACGCCAATTCCAGGCTTTCAGACAGGCGAATGCCCATGGCATCGATCTGCGGAGAAAGCCGCACAGCGAGGAGAAATTCAGGTGCTGTTGCGGCACGCACGCCGTCAACGATGGCCTTCAGGAAGGCGGCACGGGCGGCCAAGTCGCCACCATAGTTGTCGTCCCTGCGGTTTGTTTTGGTGCCCAAGAACTGGGCGATGAGGTAACCGTGAGCGCCGTGAAGTTCGACGCCGTCAAAACCCGCTCGTTCGCAGCGTACCGCTGCATCGATGAAGGCCTGAACGAGACCGTGAACCTCGTCTTCGAGAAGGGCCCGTGCGGGTTCTTCAGCCCCTTGGTCGCTCACGTCGCTGGCCGAAACAGGTTGCTGACCGGTCACGGCACGAGGGGCTCGAAGTCCGCCATGGAAAATTTGCACGAGGCTGACGGTGCCGCGTGAGCGCAACCCCTCGGCCAACTCGGTCAAACGCGGGAGCTGATGATCGCCCCAGACACCCATTTCCCCTTCCCAGCCTTGGCCGCCCTTGTCCACGTGGGCTGCGGCCGTCGTCACGATGCCAAATCCACCCTCAGCACGACGAAGCAACCAGCGGATTTCCTCGTCGGAAAGGACGCCGTCCGCATGGGACTGCTTGTTGGTCATCGCGGCGACGACCGTTCGGTTGCGAAGCGGGGGGCGGCCGTCACCGAAGGTGTATGGATCGAGCGGATGCACCATTGTGGATCACCTCAAGCCTCAGGCTCGGGCAAGCGCCCGCGCATGCGCAACCATCCTTCTGAACCCCACATGAGCGCATAGAGGGAGGTCAGCCAGAGCACGAGGTGCATCCACGCCGAATCCGGCCCTGGCAGGCCAGTGCCGTCGGACATCGACGGAAGGGCAAACAGCAGCAAGCAACCTAGCACGACCGTGATGCCATGGACGATCCACCGCATGGCGGCAAGGATTTCCGCGGACGATGCGCGCATGTCGCGAATCTGCGCCTCGGTCAGCACTGCGGTGATGCCCGACAAGCGTGACCACGCCGAATCGCCGTCCCAATGCAACCGTCCCAATTGGAATCGGTGGAGGCCCTCGATGGCCAGGAAGAGCGTGGTCCACAAGACCACGACCTCGAGGAAAGGGGCTGCGCCCAAGAGGTCCAATTCCCCCCACGTGGACCAGACGAGCAGGACCCATAGCCACACCACGAGCCCAATCTGGAACTGCCGCGTAAATTTCGAGATGCGCAACAACAGGTCTGCATCATGAGCGAGGAACCACTCCAGCGCGATGACCAAGCCCACAAGTCCGGACACACCGGCACCGAACAGCAGCCACCACCAGTCCAAACCGTCGTCACGCCACGCCACAAGCAGCGCAATCAGGCACCACCCAAGGGCGAACACGGAGGCGGCATTGCTCGTGGCTTGCATCGTGTACAGCGGGTCGCGCCCGTCCTTCAGGACGGCCAGCCCGCCCATCAACCGAACTTCGAAGGCTGAATCGTCCACGACGCCATGCGCTGCAGCCGTCATGCCTCCTACGGCGGTGATGCGCGATTTGGCGACGATGCCCACGTCGTCGTCACCGCCCCAGCGAGAACCGCGTGCCGCCGCATCGGCGGCGCCCGACCCGCCACGCTTGCGATGGGCGCCGGCCGATCGGGAGCGAGCCCAACGCCGCACGTCGTCGCTGATGAGGTCCTCCACTTGGTCCTCCGACAGCGGGGCTCCGTGGTCGGTGTACAACCATCGGCACTGGACTGGGAACGGATTTTCATCCACGTCAGGGGCCACGACCTGGAATTGTCCCGGGCCCAAGGTGGGCAGTTGTCCGACCAGGTCGACGTCGCTGCCCGATTCTTTCAGGAGGTGGCGCACCTTTTCGACGTCCTGCGGCTGAGTAAAACGTCCCACGAACGTGGTGTTGGCTTGCGCGAGGATCTTGTAGTCCACGTCGCTGACGTTTTGCGTCGCCAACACGCACGCTACACCGTACTTTCGCGCCTGCTTGAAGATGAGTTTGATGAGGTCCTTTGCCGGAGGATTGCGAGGATGCGGCGGCAGGTAAGGGGCCACCTCATCCATGAAGAAGAGGAGCTTCAACTCGCCTTCTGCAGGCTGCTGGGTCAGCATCCAGTCGTAGAGTTCACGCGACAATTCCTGCACGAAATACTGCTTCTGATTCTCGTCCTGAATGGTGTTCAGGTAGACGATGTTCAGCGGAATTTTCCCGGGGACTGCAGGCTCGGTGAAGGCATCGATGTTGATCGGCACGCCGTTGGAGAAGAGCAACTGGTTGACGCCACTTGAGAAGGCCGACAAGCGGCGGGCCAATTCGTAACGCGTGGCTTTCGGCAAGCGCTCTTCGAAGTCGGTCAGCCCATGGTCGCCGGCCACCACCGTCCATGGCGGCAACTGAGGCGCTTCGCCCTCGAAATCTTCCTCATGATCCGCGAAGCATTCTGGGTACAGGTGCCTGAGAAAAGCATCGTGGGGTTCGCGGACCACTCGGGCCAAGGATTGGAAATCAGCGACGTCCAAGCCGACGCGCGTCCCTTGGACCAGCACTTCGTAGAGGTAGGGCTTGATCGTCTTGCCTTGGGCCTTTTCCACGTCATAACCTGCCAGGCTGGTGAATCCGGCGGCCACCATGTCCCACGCCGTGATGGCTTCCTCGGGGTCCAAGTCGGCCGGCGGTGCGTGAAAGGGGTCGATGCACAACGGCAAGCCCTTGCTGCGCAACGGCGTCCAGATGCGGACCTCCGTGCTGTCGAGCAATCGGCGCATGCGCGCCGCATCCTCGCCCTTGGCCTCGATGGTGGATGCGTCGCCCCCAAGCGCGAGGCGAGCGAGGTCGCCTTGTGGGTCGATGATCAAGGCCGGAATGCCCGCCAAGGCAGCCTCTTCGATGAGGGCCTTGGCCATCACCGTCTTCCCGCTGCCCGTGCTTCCGAGCATGGCGGCGTGACGGGCCAAGACGGTTGGATTGATGTCCACAGGCTCGTCGGTGTCACGCCGCCGCCCGAGGTACATGCCCTTCGGCTTGAATTTCCGCCCCTTCCGTCCTTCTTTCGGCGGGGCAGCAGGCGACGATTCCACCGGTTCTGGAGCGTCTTCTTCGTCACCATCGGGCGGTGACGGCGAAGGTTCTGGCATCACCTCAGGCGGTTCATGCAGCGGCTCATCGACAGGCACCGGCTCAGGCAGCGGCTCTTCCGGTGTTGCCTGGACTTCCTCTGGTGTATCGGCTCCGCTTGCCGTTTCAGGCAGCACGTTTCCCTCGCTCTGTTCAGCGACGCCAAGGAGGTCGTCATCGAGCAGATCGAGAACGCGAGAAGCCAAGGATGGCGCCTCATCGTCGTGTTCCGGACCCGACGCCATGACCGAACAGCGAAGGTCGTCCACTTCAAATCAACGTCAGCGCAGCCGCCGTTCCCTGTCGGCTGTGCGCCTCAATCGAGACGCCGACCCTCGAGGACGAGTTTGGCCAAGGCATGACTCGACCACACCTTGGCCATGGTCACTTCAAGGCCGAGGAAATCAGGCAAGGCGACGGCCTCGTCTTCTGCATCGAGTTCCACCTCGGCGATGACGATGCCCCCAAGCGGGCCCTCAAATTCGTCGACTTCCCACAGATGACCGTCGCTTCCGCGCCACAGATGGCGGACTTTCTCAAGCGAAGGCAGATCGTCCCGCTCCAGCGCTGCCTTGACCAAGGCAGGGTCGACCGGGAACTCGTGCTCTGCCGCCGTCGCGCCAGTTCGTGGTCCTTTGAGGGTCAACACGGCATGTTCGTTCTCCATGCGAAGCCGAACCGACCATTCTTGGAACGCTGCGATGCGTTCGATGCGGTCTGCTGCAAGGCCTGCGACGAGCACCGTACCGCCATGGATCAAACGGCAACCCTCGACGTCCACCTCAAACCCAGTCTTTCCAAGGTAGACTTGAGCCATGCGTACGATGCCTTCGTTGTTCTCTGCCCATGGCTTCGGGCCACGACCGTCGACCAAGAAGCGGCGTTCGATTTCGACTTCAGCGCCCCCCATGCCCCGAGGTGACGAACGGGCCGTGTGAAGGCTCCGGTGAACGGGAGCGGAGAAGTGACGAGCATGAAACCGAGGTATTGATACAGAACAGAACCCGGCTCCGGGGCATGAAGCGACTCTGTGCCGTCTCCGTCGTGGCCTTGTTCTTCCTCTCCGGATGCCTCGGGGCCATCGACCCTGTCTCCGAGGGCGATTTCGACCTCGACGAACTCCCGGACGGCTGGGGGGACCTGACGCAACGGTCGATTGGTAGCCCGCATTTGACCGGATACGCCACATGCGCGGATCTCGAGGACGCCCTCAAGCAGTCCCTTGAGCAGGAAATGCGTGTTCAACTTCTCCAAGCGGTCGAAGACCAGTACTTCTACGGCTGGGGATGGATGGAAGACGACGTCGCCATGGACGGCGAAATGGCAACGGCCGAGTCCTCCAACGCTGCGACGCCAAAGACCAGGACGGCGGGGGAAGACTTCTCCGGCACCAACAACCAGGAACAAGGCGTCGACGAAGCGGACTTCGTCAAGACCGACGGCTACCACATTTTCTACCTGAACGGCCAAACCCTCCACGTCATCGCCATCCCCGAATTTGGGGCGCTTGAATTGGTGGCCAACGTGACCGTGGAAGGCTCTCCGCAAGCGATGCTGCTCGACGGCGATCGCTTGGTGGTCATCTCCACCGTCTCGTCCTGGAACCTCCGCAGCGCAGACCCCTTGTCCGATGCCATGGGCTGGGGCGGTGACTACGGCTACTGGCGCACCTCGACGCTGACGAAGTTCACCGTGTACGACATGGACGACCGCACCGCGCCTGAAGTGGAGCGTGAATTGTACATGGAAGGCTGGTATTCCACCGCGCGCGAAGTCAACGGAAGCATCCGCGCCGTGACCCACGCATGGATGGATGTCCCTGGGTTGACGTCCTGGCTTGACCTGCCCGACGGCTACTATCGCCTTGACTACGAGGACCCGCTTCGCCGCCAACTCCGTGAACAAGCCGCGTGGGAAGCCATCGAGAGCAACCGCGAGGTCATCGACGGCCTGGCGCTCGAAGACCTTCTCCCACAAGTGCATGAGCGCACCGACAACGGCATTGTGACGCATCACATGTCCGACGACGAATGCGCCGATTTCTCAGCACCTGAAGAGGGCATGAACCGTGGTTTCACCAGCATCTTCACGCTTGATTTGGCCACGCCGACCCTCGAGTTTGAGGCCGATCACATCGTCGGCAACTCCCCGCTGGTCTATGCTTCTGAGGACGTGTTGATCGTCGCTGAACCCTCGTTCTCTGGATGGTGGTTCTGGGGCAACGATGGCGCTGACGAGTCGACCAACCTCCACACCTTCGACATCAGCAACCCAGGCACGACCCTCTACACCGGCTCGGGCCGAGTCAACGGCACCGTGCTGGATCAGTTCTCGCTTTCCGAGCATGAGGGCGTGGTCCGCGTGGCCACGACGACCGGCCAATGGGGGCGCTGGTGGATGGAAAACCCAGAGCCGATGGTCAGCCACGTCGTGACCTTGGAGCGTGCTGCAGACCTCGAGACCGGCGATCAAATCCTCCGACAAATCGGCCACGTCGGGGGCCTTGCAGAAGGCGAGCGCATCTGGTCGGCGCGGTTCACCGACGACATGGCGTACGTGGTCACCTTCGAGCAAATCGACCCGCTGTGGACCATCGACTTGAGCGATCCAACCAACCCGACCGTGTTGGGCGAGTTGGAGGTCCCTGGCGTGTCCACCTACATCC
>MDSV01057241.1_pt1 | contig 16897 bp, 27 predicted proteins | sample 810851 | NCBI WGS metagenome assembly MDSV01 (sample SAMN05326640, study PRJNA326480) | marine metagenome | isolation source: seawater | place: Atlantic Ocean: North East | collected 2012 | reverse complement strand
TCTGCAGGAAACATATTCTGTCTTCCGCCTGATTCTGTTGTTACTTGAGAATTAGCCATTGCTAGTTATGTAATTATTAATAAATGTAACACAAGTATTAAAGAATGTAAAGTAAAAGGACAAAATTGGTCGTTATTTGTATTAAATGTATCAGTTTAGATACATTTCTGCTATAGAATTTCTTAATTTAGCTTTTTGTTTTGATAGCTGTACACTATTTGGGATTTTCGTAAATTTTGTATTAGGTCTTAATTTTTCTTTTGTGGATTGTATTGCGTAGGCTTCTTAGTTGATTAAGGTAAATTTTATCTCCTTGAAGGATTAATTCGCTTCGGTTTAGAGTCGTGCTCACTAACCAAAAATATGTGAGGCTTCTGTCCAGCCAATCTCCTGCAGGTTATTCCATTCTTCCCAGGCCTCTTCTAGCCCAATTTTGCTAGTAGATATAATTCCTGCCGGTTCTCCTAAATGATTCGTATAAAATAAATGGGTAAATACCTTGATGCTGTTATTTGGAGATTTTTTGCATCTGTCAAAAAATTTTAACCTGCTCCCCTCGGAGTTAAGAAGGCAACCATTGGGTGTGTCAATACGGCTGCCAAAAGAAAAATTAGTCCAAACATCAGCCCCTCCAATCTCCATTTATTAGTTAATACATATGTACTATTAGTTATATATTTTATTCTGCTCGATGTCAACAATTTTATTAGGTTAAGTACTTATTTACCTTTTGAAATTATCGATTTTAATAAAAAAATAATTATATTGATCTATGAATCATAGAGAAGACTTAGAGTTTCAACTTCAGCAAGTCACTCTTGCTATACAAGAGGTTTTTGAGAATGTCTACATAACTGAAAAGGAAAGGCAAGAACGAATTAGTAAACTTGTTAATTTCAAAGAAGCAATAATTCATAAGGGAAGAAAACTTCGTATTGACTTAGATGCTGCATAAAATTAGTTTTTTTTATAATTAAAAGTAATAGTGGATTGCTATTATCAATAAATTACATAAAAAATTCAATATTAATGTTGCCTGGAACTCCTGATTTAATACTTTTAATTTTGCTCTTTGTTGGTTTACAAGCTTGGTGGATAATCCCTTTAATTAAAAATAATAATAAATTAAATGATAGAGGCAAAGGATTGAGAGAAGAAATTAAGCAGTTAGAAAAACTATATAAAAAATAAAAAAAATCTTGATATATTTTTCTATACTCTTAAGATAATTAAAAACATTTATCTTTATATGAGATTCAGAAATCTTGTCTTGCCTTTGCTTTTGATTTTGCCAACTTTAATAACTTCAAAATATTCTTTGGCGGAAGAGAAAATAGAAGTTACGCCATTAATTCAAACGTCAAAAGGATTAAGTGGAAAAAGTTTTAATTATCTTGAGGGAAAACCTGAATTAAGGCTTTTGAAAGTAAAAATTCCTGTAGGTTTAAAGACACCAATACACATTCATCCTTCACCTATGTTGATACATGTCACGCGGGGTAGGTTAAAGCATGTAAGAGGTAAAGTTATAAATACCTTTAGAGCAGGTGATGTTTTTGTTGAAAGTAATAATGGCGGAGAACATTATGTAAAAAGTATCGGAAAAAAACCTGCTATTCTGCATGTTGGTGTTATTTCAGTAGTAGGAGTCCCAACGACAATAAACCAATAAAAATTTTTATTTAAATCTTTAATCAATTTTGTTAACTGAATAAATTTTGTTTAAGAGGAACAACTATAATGTGAAACTCCTCCATTATTGAAAAATTGCTCTGGCTTTAGTCGATCATATCTTAGTTCTATTTCCAATGACTGCTCTTCATATGGATTGCTGAATACAGTTTGTAATTCTTTTATTTTGTTATAATCACCTTCCTCAGCTTCTTCATATGAAGGAACTATCATCCATTCACGCCAAGTAAATTTTGGGTTTACTTGTTTCATTGATTTTGAAATTTCATTGGTATTTTTAGTTTTGTTGATGCAGTCTTGCCATTTTCTTAGCCAAATATTCCATTTTGTATTAAGTTTCTCAGTTGTAGGCAAATAGAAACTATCTTTTAAAAAAGATATATTCTCAGGAATATAAGAAAGCTTTCTGAAGAAAATAGTGAAGTCAGCCTTCGAAGCAATCATGAGGTTGAAAAGTTCGTTTGTGAGGGTTTTGTCGTAATTTTCTAAACCAAGCTTCTTTGCCCACATTAATTGCATTTCTTTGCGCATTAATTTAGAAAAATCATTTTTGATTTCCTCTAATTTTTCTATATCTTTTTTATTTTCTAAAAGTAAGGGTCTGAGAGATAAACAAAACATCTTAAAATTGATTTCGGCGGCAAAAGGTTGATTGAAAAAAGAAAAATGCTCTCCACCTCCAGTCCATGGTTGAAATCTTGGGTCAAATAATTCACAAAATCCAAAAGGACCGTAGTCCAAAGTAAATCCTCCTGCAGCACAATTATCACTATTAAAATTTCCTTGGCAGTAACCTACCCGCATCCAGTTAGCTACAAGAGAAATTAGCCTTTCTCGAAATAAATGAGCTAATTTAAGAACCTTATCTGTAAATGAGTGGCTTGGATCAATTTCTTCTTTGTAATTCCTATCAATTAGATGTTGCACAATCATTGCAAGCTCGTTAAGAGCGTCATTATGTGAATTACTTCGGACTCTGCGGGCAAAAAGTTCAATCTGACCTACACGCAAAAATGATGGGGCAACTCGTGTAGTAATTGCGGTATGATTATCGACCATGATATCAGGATCAAAATACTTAGAACCTTTTGAGTACCAGGGTCTCCTAACTGTTTCTGTACGTGATACGTAAAGTGTTAAAGATCTTGAAGTTGGAATTCCTAATGCATGCATCAACTCCTGTGCAAGAAACTCACGAACACTTGATCGAAGAACAGCGCGGCCATCAGCACCTCGACAAAAAGGTGTAGGACCTCCTCCCTTAAGTTGCATCTCCATTCTTTTCCCATAAAATAAACCTTCGAATACAGAAATTGCTCGACCATCTCCATATCCATTACCAGTACCAAAGGGACATTGTTGAGTATATTCAGTCCCATATATAGATAGTGCATAACCCGTTGCCCAGCCAATTGACCTAATCGGATTATCTGTAACTTTGATATCGCCTGAAAAAAAACGAGAAAACTTTTTATCTTTTGTAAGGTGAGAGCTTAATCCCAATTCTTCAAATAATACTTTGCTATGCGAGATGTATTGTGGTTCAGGAATTGGTGTTGGAGTAACAGGTACATAGTGGCCTGAGTTAACTGGGCGAGGCTTGTGATCAATACCATCTTTTCTTGACTGAGGATCAGCTTTGAGAGAATTTATTAAAGAAAAATCACCTAATTGTGAAAATTCAGAAAAATTTCTAGATATCTTATATTCTATTGATTCCGGTTTTCGTGACATTAATTTTCCCCTTTATTTTAAATTATGTTTTAATTACCTGGTAATTAACAATAATTATAATTTTATCTTGAAAAACGATAATTCAGAAATTGTGATTTAGAAACTCTTTAGGAATAATTTTAGTTGAATTGTTCAAAACATAGCATCTAGTTCTTATATTCTTCAAAATTAATTTAAAGTAGCAATTTTAAATTAGTAGTGGCGTATAACTTCTCCAAAAATTTTTTTGGATATAAAAAATTTTAGTTGAGACTTATGAGTATTTTCATGAAGGAAAAAAAATCATTTGATGTGTGTTAATCAAACTAAAGTCCTAAATAATTTTGCTTCTTGGCATTTTTAACCTTTTATGAATTATCAACTATTAAAAGAATCTTATTTGTTTGGGATAAAATTTTCTAATCAAGAAATAGAGCTTTTGAGCCTAAAACCTGTCACTTACTTTATCAAAATAAATATATCTAAAGATTTTGGTTGTTTCAAGTCAGCACCTTCTTATATTTGTGAAGGTCTTAATTTAAGAAAAGGAACTTTATGGATGATCTGTTTTGCTGTAATTGAAGATATCCATAAACTTCTAAAAATCGGGAAAACAAAAATTGTAAAAGTAAATGATTTACTTCTTGAGAAAGCACTTTTAATTGGTTAAAAATTATATCAATTAATAAACATCTTATTAATATGATTTGGTAGATTTATTATTAACTGATTTACAAGCCTAAAATGCTTAATTCAGATAGATTATTATTTGAGCATGTAGTTAATAAGATTAGATCTAGCGAGATAAAATTTAGAGGAGGAAATTTTAAAGGGGCAATAGAAGATAAAAGGGAAGTAAGGTTCCTAATGAAATCTAAATTTTGTGATAATAATTTTATTAAAAAATTCAAAGAAGAATTATCTCAACTATATGCATCCAGATTTGACTTAATAAATGATTATAAATTGAGAATTGATGAATTAAAAATAAATAAGATTATTAAGCTATTAGAACAACAAAGTGATGAAAAATATCATAAAGGAGATTTCAAAGGAGCTATAAGAGCATTAAGGAGATCAGAGAAATACTATGCAACAAAAAAAGTAACTGATTGATTTTTGTTTAAAAGTTCGTTTTCATAAATGTATAGTAATTTTCCCCTACTAATTTATGATTATGCCTCAATCTACTTTGGAAAGTTTATTATTTTTCTTGGTGCTATCTCTAGTAGCTACTTATCTAGTAAAAATAAAATATGGTGCTAATTTTAAAGTTCAAAAGTAGTAATCTCTTGTTTCTAACGGAAATTTTATTTTTTTGAGAAAACTTTTAAAGTATTAAAACATCTTTGAAAAAGGAGTTATTTTAAATTTCTTTGGATTTTAAATATTGTTTTAGATCAATTCAAATTAATTTATTGTTTTATTAATTTAATATTATTTTTCAATAAAGTTAAAATTTTTTCTTAAATAATTTTTTCATAATATATATTAAATCAAATTATCTGAAACTCAGTGACTGAAAAAGAACAAATCATTTCATTAATTTATGAACTCGCTAATCCTCAAAAGATGGGCTCATTTTTTGTAAACAATGCTACTCCGGATTTTTTATTTATTAGACCAAGTGGTAATCCAATAAGCGCAAAAGGATTTGAAGAAATGATGAATTCAGGCGATGTAGTTCAAGAAAAGGCTGAAATAACAAAAATACATAGGTTTGAATTTCTTAGTAATGATGTTGCAATGTGTGTCTTTACTCTAGGAGCTAAATTTACTTATAAAGGTACAGTTAATGATGATTTGCCTACTGTAACTTCTGTTTTTAAGAAAATTGAAAATACTTGGAAAATACATTGGTTGCATAGATCCTCTGGAAACTCAGACTTATCTTTATGGCCTAAAAGTGAGGTTATCTAATTCATTTATAAAAATTTTATTTAAGTTACCAATTATATTTGTACTAATAATATTAATTATTTTTTTTCAAAATTCATTAAAAGGAGACTATATATTTGCTTCCATGATGAGAGATGGTGAAACTATTTTTAGAAATATTTGTGCTAGTTGAGATGTAAGGGGGAATTAGTTATTACTAAAGCTTTTAAATCATCAAAATTTTTAGAGTTGGAGAGAAGAGGGATAGCAAATTTAGAATCTATAGAAAAAATTGCTAATGAGGGGATTAGTTACATGAAAGGATATAAAAGTAAATCAAGAGGAGAGGAAGATAAATCTCTTGCAAAATTTATAATCCAGCAATCTAAAAAAGGATGGAGTAAATAAAATTTTAGTTAACAATCTTTATTAAGATAAGTAATTTAGGATTTATAATATTTCCAGTTGAACCCTTATTTTAGAGATTAAATAGTTTTTAAAGCAACCCGAATTTATTTTTTCTATGGTATTCGATAATTTAACGATTTCAATTAAAAGAGCTTTAATCTCTTCATTTGATGAGCCTGAATCCACTTATAATTTTTTACAAATTTGTCTGATATCTATAAATTCTTGGTTTATTAATATTTTTTTTGGTTTGGATTAGCGATGTGAAATTTAGTAAACACCATTACAATTGAAGCCACTGCAATTTATTACTCTGAAAATATTTACTACTAAATTATGAAATTTATAATCAAAAAAGAAAGCCCAAGTAGTAAGTATAGTGATAGAAGTTACAACAAAAGCAGCATATTGAAGCCAATGTTTCCCTTTGCTATCTAATCCATTTTTATCAAAATCAGAATTACTCAATATCTTATTTTTTTTTTTTTATTTTAAAAAAAATTTTTTAATAATGTTGAACTTGTTTTTATTCTTGGAGGGCTATGAAAAAAATACTTTTTCTTAGTTTTTGAATTTTTTAGTATTACTCCAAGAATCTTGATAAAGCCAGCTTAAGAAAGTAAGAGCGAGAATATTACAGAAAGCATATGTGAATCCCCATACAGGATTATATATGTTTGTTAATACGGTTGACATTATAAAAATTATCAAACCAGAAACAAATAAATCTTTTACAGGTAATTCTTTAGTATTAATAGAATTAATCATTTATATTTAAAATATTCTTAATATAGGTCAATTCTTGTGCACTTTAAGAACAGTCGCCTGATGGATAGTTAATTATTTTTTTAGAAAGTGCACCAATGCTTATGGCAAATATTCCAATAGCTAAGATTGCTTTTGCCCGATCATTTAAAAAAATACTTTTTATCATTAAATTAGAATTAGTCGAATCATAGGAATTTAGATGGTTTTGTCTACCTTTTTAAGTCTTAAAAGATTTTTATTAAGATATAATCTAGGGATTAAAAAATGATCTTTGATTAAATATTTTTATATTCTTATTTTTTTATTAAGAAAAAAATAAAAAATAGATTTTAAAACGTTAACCTGAAGAGTAAGTTATTATTTTATCCAATTTAGATTTAAATTTGAAAATTAATTCTCAAGGGTGGAGTTTGTTTTTTAGTGTTGGAACTTTAATCTGTATATTACTTATTTAAGATGGAATTAGAAATTGATTTTTTAACTCATTAAAAAATAGAAGGCAGGATAAAAATTATTTATTGACAGTAGAACTAAAATAATGATCAATAAGGTTCTTGTTTTTATGCTTTTTCTAATTTCTTATAAATTTTCTGATGCAGATGCTCAAGAGAAGGGAGCAAAAATGCTAACGGAATGGTACGACAAAGATGGACCACAAAATAGACCAGAGGGTTATGACGTTAAATCTTGGGTTTTCTTACCTCAACATGGCAATGGTTACTCTGTAGTTAATACAGATTCTTTAGAAACTATTTGGCGTCAATGGCGACCTTGGAGGGAACTTATGGAAATTAATATTGAACCTTGCGCAGATTTGGACGAAACAATAGCGCTTTATCGTAAATGAAACGATTACTTCTCCCACTAGTTGCAGCATTGGCTCTAACTGGTGCTGTAAAATCAGATGTCTGGATTGATGAAGATGGAACCATGGCAGTAGAGATTAAGGACAATGGACAAATCTCTTTTTTTGATACTGGTTCTTTCTATTATTTTGATCAAATTTTTGGAAATGTTAGAAAAAATAAAATTCAACTTAACGTTTGTCTAGGTTTACCAAAAAAAGGAATGACTTCTGATTGTATAAGAAAATTGCAGACCCATTATGCAATTCATAATCGAGGTAAAACAAGATCTTTGCATGTTGATTTATCTAATTACCCTTTTTTAATATCATCATTTGAGGAACAACTTAGATTAGGAGAAACCATGGAGATTTCAGTTGATGATGGAGATTTATATTCTGCATTTATTCTTAATAAAGACTATAAGTTGAAAGATAAATCAATAAGGATTTTGACCCTTTCAGATTAAATGAAAACTTGACTATTTCCATTATTAACACTCCTATCTTTATCATCTCGATTAAATGTGCATGAACCTTATTATTCAAATAACCAAATTGGAAGAGACTATCAGCTTTTTATTAACGATAAGATACTTTTAGGAAATGGATAAATGTATAAATTCAGAACAAGATATGAAAGTGATTCAAGAACAACCATAGTTGATTGGAGAATGGCGGCTCGTTTGAAATCAACAATTGATGGAAAATTAGTACCTTCTATTCCTATATATTTATATGAAAGAGGAATGCCAGCTTTAAATAGAGAAATATGTGGTGGAAGATATTAAATTCTGAATTTTAATATTTTAATTCTTCATAAGAAAATTTTATTTAGTATTTGTTGCTTATTGAAAAGGATTTATTCTCTAGATAAGTTAGGCAAAAAATAGAAATAGGAAAAATTTATTACTGGAGATTACGAGACACTTGAAATTTATCAACCAAAAATCTCTTATTTTCAGAAAACATATGAAAACAAATAAGATTGCTTAGAGGAATTAATAAATAAAATTTAAGAAATGAAGAATAAAGTATCTGAAGCTGCTTAATTAATGACAGACTAAAAGATAATTTTTGGACTTAGAATGGGATTTCCTCATTGCCCTATTTGCCTATCTCTAGCATTTTTTACTTTTGGCATAGTGATTACTCGTAGTTACTTGCTCTGGTTACTTTTTAGGGAGTTTGCAAAAGGCGTGTCTTATACAGATCTAAGTATTACATTTGAAGATAATAGAACACTTTACAAATACCCTTTCGGTGTTTAAAACAATTAAGCAAAAAAATTTCCTATCAATTTATAAATTTTAAAAAGTACAAAAAAAAGATATTTAAAAGGGGAAATATTATTTCTTTATAAGGAATAAAAAATATTGATAATTTTAGGTACAGAGCTACAGTGATTTTCAGCTATACGAATAATTCAACTTCTGAATTGTTATGAAATGCTTACTACTTCTATTACTGGCCTCTCTCTCTTTACCTAATGCTGCAAATAGTGAAAAATTATTGATTCATGGAGGTAGTCTAAATAGAGAGGGTTGCCATAATGATAAAAAAAATAATGTCATTCACTGTGATAAATCAACAAGAAAAGAATACTTTAATTTAAAAAATGAAAACAATGAAAACAATATTAATATTGTTTCTTGTTATGACGGTGACACATGTATATCAAGCCAAGGAGAGAAAATAAGATTGGCTTGTATTGATGCGCCTGAGTTGAAAGGAGTAAAAGCCAATCCGATTTCTGCAAAATCAGCCAGGAATTATATTAATGGTTTAATTGCTGGCAAAGATGTTGATATAAGGAGAATTACTAAGGACAAATATAATAGAACAGTTGCTGAGTTATCAATTAATGGTTTAAATATTCAGCAAATAATGGTTGAAAGAGGTTATGCAGAAATATATTCAAAATATGCTTATCAATGTCCATGGGCAAAGTAGTTAATTGAAAAGCTTACTACTGGCACCTTTTTATTTATAAGTAAAAAATTATGAATAGCTATAGTTCATAAATTTGATCCAAAAGAAGATATTCTCAAAATATATTTATTTTTAGGAGCATTTATTTTGTTGATTTGGGTTTCCAATTCTCAAATTAAAGTCAATATTTGAAGTAATTTATTTTATTAATTGAATTTCATTTCTAAATTAATTTTCTTTATTTAAATAGTAAGTTTTTATTTTAACGAGAAACCCCTTCAGAAATTCCAATCACCGAAGGGGCTATTAAATCGATTCGTACTATATAGAACCAACTTATGTCTCTTTGAGGTTTGGCCTCAATTAATTTATAGCAAATTAATTAGGAACGAACTTATAGAATAATTTCCAATAGCTAATTCTTTATTTTAGTGATAAAGCCCATAAAATTAAAAATTTAAAGATGATGATAAGTTGTTGTGCCAAAAAGTAGCCTTAAATATGGCAATTTTAAATATTTATATTGAATGTCTGAAATAATCTAGGAATATAGAATTAAATATGAAATGTCTGATATAGATCTAGGCATAGAGGTTTATGTATGTAAACTTTTAGTGTCTTAAATTTTTTTTTATGCAGAAAAGTTTTTTTATAGCCACCTCTCTGTTATTAGGATCTTTTTTTTCTTCTCCAGTTTTGGCTGATCTTTATTTAAGTGTTGGAGCTGGTATGGGTTATCCAGATGATTCTTCAGGTGATTATGAAAAACTAGGAATCCCATATCAGTTTGATTATAAAGCTAAAGATACTGGGCTGTTCTCTGTTGGTATTGGTAAAAAATTTGATGACAAAAGAGTTGAATTTATTTATTCTAAAGACACTGTTGAATCAGATAAACTCGAATTATCAAAATATGGGCAAGGAGTTACTGGAGCAATTTCTCCTGCTTTAAAATCAGTTGTATCGTCTTATATGGTTTATGGTCTTAAAGATTTTACAACCGATTCCAAATTCACACCTTATGCAGGAATTGGTTTAGGCTTCACTAGCCTTTCTGGGAGAGACCAAACAGGTACTTTCGCTGGAGTCCCGTTTAAATGGTTTGGAGGTAGCGAAACAGTATTATCATTTGGTTTGAAAGGTGGCGCTTCTTACGATCTAGCAGATAATACTGCTTTATTTACTGAAGCCACATATAAAAAAATTGGATCTTATAACGTTTCTAAAGCTGGATTTGAAAAGGCTAATCATGATTCAAATAGCATTTTTAAAATAATAGGTGGTCTTAGATTTAGCTTCTAAATTTAATTTCCCATATTATTATTTAATAATTAAATTGATAGACAGGTTTACCAACCTGTCTTTTTTTTCAATAAAGACATGATTGATCTAATTAAACTTATTTAGTGATCAGATGCATTGACAGTCGATATACAATAAGGGTCAATCAGCTCCTTTTTTTGTGAGAAAGATTTTATTAATTGCTTTAACTTGTTTAATTCCTTCAGCTAATGCAGGGGTCTACTATTATCCAAATTATCAAAGAAGAGGCATACAAGTGAGATGTCAGGACGGATTCCCAAAACATATGGTTGAATTGAAGTCTGGAAAAGGTATGTACTTAGAAGGTAATGGAGATAAAAAGTATGAATATCCAACTACTTACTTATTTCCAGAACCATCGAGTAAAAAATTCAAATACTTTCCTAGTACAGCAGGAACCAAATGTAGTTATAGAAAATTAACAAGAAAAGAAAAGAACAATGTTATAAATGCTGGATGGGCTCAATGTATTAAAGACGCTAAAAATTGTTATGGGATGAACTGATGCCAGAAAATATATTAAAAAAGAAAAAATTATAGAATTTTAAAAAACTTATTTTTAAATGTAACTCTTTCACAAGTACCTATTAATATCAATTAATAGAACTTTCAACATTATTGGCAGGAAGTATTATTGGATATTTTGTTTATATGACAATTGTTAGCTACCTATTATTAATAAGAATTGACTCATCAGGCGGTACAACTTTCACTTTTTTAGCATTTTTTACATTAATATTCTTTAGTTTCTTAGGCTTAATCCTATTGTATTGGCATTTTCTAGTTTTCAAGGCCTTCAAGCATGTAAGACAAGCTTTGAGACAATAACCGAATTAATTAAAATCATTTTTGTTTGATTATTATCTCTATTTCTTCATGATCATATTTAGCAAGGAATAACCTAGGTCTTGAGATTATCTCTTTGAGAAAATTGGTAATTAAGCAAGCAAGCTATCCATATGTGTTTAAATTTGAGTAGGATCGTTCTTAAGTATTCTCTTATAAAATTTATAAGCTGTATCGTTATCTTGAGCCGAAGTTGCGTAAGAATAAATTCCATAAGCTGTTTCACATCTAAAAGTAAAAGCCACTCTCCTAGACATGATTGAACCAAAAACAGTTGCCCCTTTTATTGGATCATCATCATAAACAACTTCATCAACTACAAATCCTGAAGCTCTTGCAATTTGCCTGCCTTCTCTTACACATTCAGTGGTTTTTGAATATAATTTACCTCCTGTAGTGTAAACCCATGGTGGTTCAGCTTTTGCAGGAAGTATTGTTTGACATAATCCAGTGGTTAAAGTGAGAAGGAATGCTTTCCAAAATAATTTCACAGTAAAATCTACCAATTGTTGTTGTTAATTTTAGCCTATCAAGAAATATTTCAGTCTATAGACTTAATTCAAATTATTGAAACTAAAGTAAGAAATAAAGTTTATTAATACTTCCCTTTTTAATTAAATATTTATACTTTCTGGTTTTGATCACAATTGCAATGCTCATATTTTGATCAATAATAAAAGAAAGGCTGGGAAACTTTTTTGATAGAGTAACTTCTTGCAGTATTAATCGTGAAATAATTTAAATACAAAACTTTTTAATTAATAACTTCCCCATTTTTAAATCTGTTTGAAAAGTATATGCCTCATCTTCAAGAGATTTTTCTAATTTCGTAATGCTTTTATAGATGTCATTAGATAACAAATATTTTTTTTCTCTATTCAGTTTTACTTTTAAACCAATTAATGAAGGGTAAGATTCTAAAGAACCGGCTTTGCATGATTGCGCAATATGTATCATTTCATGATTTAAAACTCTCGCAAATGTAAGAGAGCCTAAATCGATCAAACTTTTATTGATCTTAATAGTTTTTTTTATGGGTTCCCACTTTGCGGCGATATTTTTTTCTTCTGTAATAAATTCCAATGAAATATTTAATTCAATAAGAAATTCAATTGATTCTTTAATAAAATTTTGCTCTAAGTTATAACTATTAGGATATTTTATTAATTTTAATAATTCTTTCTGCGATAGGCCGCTCTGAAATTTATTCCTCTTGTATCTAATAGTTTTTGTTCCGTTATTGTTAATAATAATTTTTGGAGCATTCCTTATATCTGATTCTTTTAATTTATAAAGAATTTTTTCTAAATCAAATTTAGTTTCTTTAATTGAAGGTTTTTTTGATATATGTTTTTCTCCCAGTTCGATAGGTAAAGCAAGATCTTTGAAATCAAAAGCATTAACAGAAGTAATTAAACCTAAAAGATGCGATGCAAGTAATAATCTTTTCATTCTTTACTTAGCAAATAAAATAATTTGATAAATTCTTATGCCATATTCTTTGTTATCTATTAATTTTTTTGCGATATTGTTTATTTAATTAGGCAATTTAATTTTATAGTAATACTTCTGAAATTATAAAAATTTTATTGTGAACAAACTATCAAAGCTTATGCCAATAATCTAAATCAATCCATCTGGGGTCAAATGGAGTAGCTGATTCATGAAGCACACATTTGATTTCTCCGGTTTCTGGATTTTTTACAAATACCCAAGTTTTATCAACCGTACTCTTATAACCATTCTTTGCTTCAACATAGACATTCCCCATGGTAAATCCAACATTTCCAGCTGCAAAATTTACAGCATTCTTTATTTTGCAGCTTACCCATTGGCTTCTTACCTCTCCAGGGGCGCCTAATGCAAAACCAGGATCTATAGGAAATTTTTTGTCACCACCAACAAAATAAGATAAAGCGCCTCTTTTTGTTGTCCTAAACGTTGTTTTATCGTAAGTCCATGTTGGATTAAAAGCGACAGGGACTTCTTTATCTGGTAGTAAATTATGTCCGTACCAAGCATCAATGATTTGGGAAGCTAATTTTTTGGCATTTTTGAAGCCTTTCTCATGGTATGTCTTGCTTATACCTAAGAGACCAGCACTACACCAAGCCTCTTGTTGGGCTACCATTTCTTCATTTGTTATGTATGCTGAATACTTGTCATTTTTTACGTCATATAGATTTATAACCTCATTAGCTTTAATAGCTTGAATTGAAGAAAAGGGGAGTAATACTGTAGAAAATGCTCCAATTAACTTTACAAGAGTAGTAAATTTTTTCATTAAAAAAATGTTTCTTTATTTAATAATAAAAACAAACTTAAAAAAAAACAAATATATATTCGACGATTTATATGTATATTTTTTTTTTAATAAGTTTTCAGTATAAAAATTTTCATTAAATACAAGATTTATTTAAAATTAAATAATAAGTAAAAGTTAAAAAGTAAATTACTTTTGTGTAAGTTTTGCCAGTTACAATCTTTATAAGAAATTATTCATTTTAATATGGTTTTATCATCACAAATGAAATCAAGATTAGATAAGATTGACAGACTTGTTGAAAAAGGGTACTTAGTAAAAACTAAGCATAACAATTGGCTACCTATTTTAATTTCGCCTGAAGGGAAATTTGTAAATACATTTCTTAAGGGTAAATATGGAGATGATTCTCTACCGGGATTTTCTTGGATTGCATTCTTCTTCCCATTCGTTTTTGCTGCAAAAATAAGGCATTGGAGGTACTTTTGGATTGTTGGCTTAGTGATGTTTGTGCTCTCTATTGTTGAATCTTTGATCAATATAGATACTTCTTATTCATCATCGATAGGTATCTCAATGTTGTATGGTTTCGGTTACCCATTTCAAAGGTGGTTATTCGTTAAAAGTAATAAACAGGAATTTGGAATATTTGTATCAATACCATTAGGTATATCATTATCATTAGTCGCCTCTATACCTGCTCTAATCACTTACGGTATTTTTAGCAAATAAAAAGAGAAGGACTAGAAAATACTTCTATGCATTTGCTTCAAAGAGTCAGGGCTACAAACTTCGAACCGAAGATCTTGTGATCCCAAATAATTAGACAGCTATAGGATGTAGTAGGTTTTCATGCTTTAACTAATGTTTGTTTAATTCTGCGTTATTAGTCCTTGCAATTTAAGGAACATTTGACTACTTTTTGAAAATTTAGAAACACGGATACTCTTTTTTTATACATGTAGTAATCGTTTTTGTTTTTACCTGTAATGCAAATATCATCAAAGAATAATCTTCTAAATATTCCATTACTTTTCAATCTTTTTAGATTTATAACTTTTTCTCTTTCTAGGTTCTTCTTTTTTAGCAATATATTTTGGATCTTTTAATTGCGCCTCATACGTTCTACTTCTACCTAAATCTATGCCTTTTTTTCTTACATTGGCAAAGAGCTTAAAAAATCCCCAAATAATTAACCAAAGAATAAATATTAGAAATATTAGAAATTGAAATAATAATATGATCACACAAAAAAAAGGGGCTGATTGCCCCTATCTTATATCTACTATCAATTAAAGAAATAATCAAGAAATTAAATTTATCCTTCGGCAGGAATAAGAATTGGAACATCTTTTGCACCTATTGCTGCGAACCAAACTACTGCAGGATCTTTCTTAGCGTTACCCATTGTATGTTTTGGTGTCTTTGGACCTACTATAAAAGAATCTCCTTCTTTGTAAGTGATGTCGTCCATACCTTCTCGTTTGACAACAATTGAACCTTGTTCAACATTGCCCAATAATGGGATTGGATGAGAGTGAAGAGGCACTATTCCTCCTTCCGCTAATTCTACTCTTTGCAATCTTATTTCGGCTTTCCCTGTTGGATAATTAAGAGCATCACCATCCATAGTCTCAGAACCTACAAAGATTTCTTGTACATCTACAGGAGATTCTGCAGCTATAGAAATGCTTGGGTTGATGAGCATCAATGCAAAGGCTATTGATATGAACAATTTTTTGATCATGAATTTAAATTCCATCAATTAAATATTTATTTTCATAATATTCATTTTTTCAATACTTGTCAGTCAATGATTTAATTTTTTAAAGTGCTGGTAGAATAAACTTCTTAATAAAAAAACAGACTTTAAATCTTTAAAATAAAGTACCTATTAAGCTTTCACTTTAATCTTCTGCCTCTTCAAATTCTTTAAGCAAACGAAAAGTTTTGGAAATAAAAGGGAAGATCCATACCAATAAACCCACTACAGAAACAATTGCAAGAATAAAACCCAAAATTGCTAGGAATCCACCTGTTACATCTCCCTCATAGAAACGATCAAGACCAATTGGGGCACCAACGCCCAAAAGGAATAGCCTTGTTAAGGTTTTTTTTTCTTTTTTTCTCAACATAAACAATTAATAACAGGATTTTTACTTTCTAATTTTAGATCGGATGTCAATATTTAACCTTTAACCCATTATAAATATATTTAATAGGCTTTATTTATTTTTTTTTTTACAACCATGTTGGATTTTTCATATAAACTTATTTCTTCCCATTTTTTTTAACGTAATTATTCTTTTTGAATTTTTTATTCTTTATTAGGTTTACGATAAAATAAGTAGCAATGCGATTTCTTTTTTTATGACTTTTGAAACTACTGTTTTCACATTCAAAATCAAAGTCCCTTTTGAAGAATGGGCTGCAGTTTATGACAGCGAAGAAAATATACAAATGAATAATGAACTTGGAATTACTTGCTTATATAAAGGTGTAAAGAAAGATGATCCAAATAGTGTAATTCTTATTGAACAAGGTGAGGAAGGTAAATCAATAGCTATGTTTGAAGATCCAGCAGTAAGACCATTAATTGAAGGTGCTGGCCACATTTATGATTCAACTTTTATTTCCAGCTATTTTTAAGTTAAATGGTTACAGAGCTGCTTCTTTTAACATCAACTTAAGTTGCTCACTATCTAATTGCTCTAGGTAATTTCTCATTGCAAGCCATGATCTTTGACTTTCTAATTTTCCACTTTGTTTAAATAATTTTGCGGAAACTTGATCTACTAATTCTTTATGCGTCATATACATATTCTTCATCGAGCTCAACAACGACTCCATTAAAAAATTCTGCTAATAGTTTTGATGGTTCTTGAAAAGATACTTTTTTATCTTTTTTTGATAGTTTCTTGTGGATTGGATTAAAGTTAGTCATACTGAGTCATTAAATTGGTTTGTTACTACGGTCCATCCTTCATATATCAATTCATTCCATGTTTCAAATGCAGAGTCGAGATCGTGAAGTCTGGTGTTTTTAAGTCCTCCAGGTTCTCCTAGATGGTTTGCATAGAAGAGATGGGTATAGACTTTGATTTTATTACGTGCAGATTTCCTGCACTTTTCAAACAAGATTAAATAGCTGCTTTGCGGGTTAAGTAACCAGCCATTTGGGGTGTCAACACGACTGCCATAAGAAAAATTAGACCAAACATTGGCTCCTC
>MDSV01231097.1_pt1 | contig 16903 bp, 16 predicted proteins | sample 810851 | NCBI WGS metagenome assembly MDSV01 (sample SAMN05326640, study PRJNA326480) | marine metagenome | isolation source: seawater | place: Atlantic Ocean: North East | collected 2012 | reverse complement strand
TTAATTAAGAGGCAACTCTTAACTGGCCATTTAGGGAAAAACCGAGAGGTTCAAGCTTAAAGGGCAGAAAGATGAACCTAGTAGCGCTAGAATAGTTCATCGGGAAGGCTTGGCGGTAGCGCATACAACGACGAGCCAAAACTACTAAATTTCTGGGCGAAAGCCCGGAAATTTACGTGGTCATTTATTTGTTGGAATATTGTAAATTTTTCTTACTCTTTTTCTTAAAAATCCTGGAACTTTATATAGAAACCTACTTAACAGCCATCTGAAAATTATTGAACTAACTTTTTTGTTTAACGGCATTGTAAATATATCTGTAGCAGGATAAGTGGTATTAGTAGCTTTCTTTCCAAAGCCCAAATACATTTTGATGTCTTCATCATAATTTGTAATAAACTCAGAGTTTAAAAGAATAGGTTCACTGTGATTAATATCTTTCTCTACTTGAAAGAATAAACTTTTTCTTACAAATTCGCTATTTGAGGTAGGTTTAGCTCTGTGAACTCCCCAAGTGTTATAAATAAGAATTGTTCCTTTTTTTCCCTTAAATCCAACAATTTCATTTTTATATTTTTGCTCAATAAAATCTTTAGTGTAATCATGGTGAGTATTTTTTCCTGACCAAACATGTGATCCTTTAATATACTGAAATTCACCATCATCAACATCACTAAGGTAAGCTAAAAAGATTATACCTGGCGATGTGGTATGTGTTTCATCAGCTTTATTTTTCTCATATAATCTATTATCTGTATGCCACATCATTTGTTGTCCCCCAAAATTTTCATAGTATCTTAAGGCTTTTAATCTAAATTTTTCTCCAAAAATATCTTTACAAAATTTAATAATTTTAGAATTTGTACAATAATCGTAAAAATTTTTAGATGAAGCCAACATATGAGTAAGAAAAAATTGATTACCATGCGTAAAGTATACTCCAGAAACATTATTATTATTTAAACTTATTCCAGCATCACCAACATCTTTCTGAACATTTGATATAAAATCTTCAGTTAATGCTTGCTCAAACTTATAATAACCATCCTCCCTTACACTTTTTGCAATTACCGAGGTTGGTACATTTAAAAAATTTTCCGTAAATATATTCATTTGTTAATATTATATAATATTTTTCCAAAAAAATCTTGAGAAAAGATAAAACATGATAACTCCAACAAAATAATTCCATTCTAAGGCATGCTTGAAATGCGTGTTACCTTTAGTTACCAAAATTGGTATACTTAAAATAGCTATTAAAGCTAGAACTGCGACCAAAATTATTTTTAATATCAAAACATTACTATTTATCAAATTTTTTAATTTTAGCTTTAATCTATAAAAATGATAAACAAGAATTCCTTGAGCTATGATTTCGAATATAATAAACAACAAAAGAACAACTCTTCTAAAAAGTTTATAAATTTGAATATCAAATTTTACACCTAATAATAATGAATGGATAACGAGAAAAATAGCTGAAAGTATACCAAAAGTTTTAAATTTAAAGTTAGTTTTTGAATGGTAGAAATTATTTATTAATTGATTGTTATTTTTCCAATAGAAAATCAAAAACAAAGCAGTTAAGAACATCGCAGGTTTAAATATAAGGTATTGTGGAAAAGTTCTGGAAGCTCTACTAATAGATAGCCCACCGTCAATATATGGGATAGAAAAACCAGATCTACCAATTTGATCGACTTTAAAAAAGCTATTCTCTAAGAGCTCAGGATTTTGTGAAATTATTAAACAGAGATTTATAGCTATTAATGGAAGAAGAAATATCCATAAACTCAATTTTCTTATTTGAGTTATTTCTATCATAATTGAGAATATTGATTATTTTCTTTTATTTCTTTTTCTTGCTCTTCTTTTTTTTGAGCCAATTTTTCTTCGTCCTCGATGTTTTTTTGGGTATCCCATATTTTTGCCTCCTTTTTTATAGTTTGTTGTATTAAACTTATGTAAACTTCAAATATACTTATTTTATGAAAAAGTCTATAAGCACATTTTTAAAACAACCCATAAAAGATAGCATCAATAGATCGGCTAATCCATCGGTCACCCGCGCATCCACCATACTTTTCAATTCGATGCAGGAATTAGCACAACATGAAAAAAGAATTAAGGCCAATAAAAAGATTAGTTATTATAGTTACGGAAGATACGGCAGTTCAACAACTATTGAACTAGAAAACATTCTAAAGGAGCTAGAGCAAGCTTATCATGTTTTTCTCACAGGCACAGGCTTTGGTGGGGTAGCTTTAGCTATTATGAGCTTGTGTAGACCTGGAGATGAAATATTAGTTTCCGACAATGTATATGGACCAACAAAGGAAATCTCAGAAGAGTTGGTAAACGAATTTAATATAATTGCAAAATTTTATGATCCAGATAACTTTTATGATTTACAAAGTAAAATCACAAAAAACACTAAAATGATTCTTGTTGAAAATCCAGGAAGCAACACATTTGAATTCCAGGATCTTTCAAAAATTATAAAATTAGCTAAAAGAAAAAATATATTAACTTTTTTAGATAATACTTGGGGTACGCCTTTATATTTAAAACCATTAAAATTGGGGTTTGACTTATCATTTACTTCTGCAACGAAATATTTTTCAGGACATTCAGATGCTATGGGAGGATCATTAGCGGTTAACAAGAAAGTTTTCAAAAAAGTAATGTTTTTTTATAAATTATCTGGTTATAGAATGTCCGCTGATGAAGCGTATTTAATTATAAGAGGTCTAAGAACTTTAGATATAAGATTAAAAAAACATTATGAAAATACGTTAGTTGTAATTAATTTTTTAAAAAAACAAAAAAAAATAAAGGAAATTCTTTATCCTCACAAACCTTCTTCAAAAAATTATAAACTGTGGAAAAAATACTATTCAGGAGCGAATGGTTTATTTTCAATTGTTATTAAGAGTAAAAAAAAATCGTCAGTGGTAAAATTTGTTAACTCACTCAAATTGTTTGGCATAGGATATAGCTGGGGAGGTTTTGAAAGCTTGGCTCTATTACAAAATTTAAAAGGTGATACCAAATATACTAAAATAAGAAAGTACTATAGATTTGGAGAGGACGAACATATTGTGAGACTTCATATTGGATTAGAAGATCCGAATGATTTGATTCAAGATTTAAAAAAATCTTTAAGACACGTTAAATAATGTTTAAATTTATTCCAAATAAATTAGCTTTAATTGTTTTAATATCTGCTTGTACAATTATTTTAATTTCAATGGGTCTCAGACAAACCTTCGGTTTGTTTTTCAAAGCATTTGAGGAAGGGTTGGGTTGCACAAGAACTGAGTTTGGCCTTGCAATTGGTATACAAATGTTATTTTGGGGAATATTTGCTCCGTTATTTGGATACTTAGCTGATAAACTTGGAGGAAGTAAGGCTGTATTTTTAGGTTTTATAATATTTGGATTGGGCATCTATATGTTATATGCAGGACCGAATACAGGAATTTTTTTTCAAATAAGTTTAGGCGTGTTAATCGGTATTGCTTTAGGAGCAACTGCAATTGGAGTACCGGTTTCAGAAGTAGGTAAGCATTTTCCTAATGAAACAAGAACGTTAGCCACAGGTTATGTAACTGCGGCAGCTTCTGTTGGCTATTTTTTATCACCACTTTTTACTCAGTATAGTCTCGGGGCATCTGGCTGGGAGCAAACGTTAAAGTATTTTATGTATTTCATTTTTTTTGGATTAGTAGCTTCTCTTTTTTTGCGACCTTCGAAGAGTTTAATCAACTCTTCTAAAGCAGATAGAGAACAATCATTTACAGCAGCAATAAAAGAGGCTTTTTCACACAAAGGATACGTTCTTTTAGTTTTAGGATTTTTTGTTTGTGGGTTTCAAATTACTCTTGTCGGCACCCATGTTCCTGGTTACATGCAAGATAGAGGAATGGGCGGGTGGTCAGCTACAATTATTTTAGCATTAATCGGTTTATTTAATATATTTGGTACATTGGGCATGGGTTATCTAGGAACAAAATATAGAAAAAAAAATCTTCTTAGTATCCTATATTTTTTAAGGGCTGTAAGTATTTGTGTATTTATTTTTTCACCACCATCTCTATTAAATTCAATTATTTTTGGAATAACTTTCGGCCTACTTTGGTTATCAACTGTTCCACCGACGAATGGTATTGTCGCACAAATATTTGGAACAAAATATTTAAGTACTTTATTTGGCATTGTGTTTTTGTGTCACCAAATTGGTGCATTCTTAGGAGCTTATTTAGGAGGCTATTATTATGACATATACGGCTCATACGACTACGCTTGGTACATTGCTATTGCTCTTTCAGTATTTGCAACCTTAGTTCATTATCCGATTGATGAGACACCCTTAATAAGAAAAACTGAGGGAGAAAAAGCTATATAAACTTGGCTGTGGATAACAACACTCATAGGTTGTATTATGAGTCCACTTCAGAATCAAAAGTGAATCAAAAGGTGAACATCAAAATCATAAACCTTTATATTGTGGATAATTATTTTTGTTTTAATTGGATATCGTATTTAGTAGTGTTTTAAAATCAAATTAAATTCTTAAAAAAGGAGATTATATGTTTTCAAAAGAACTAGGTGAAAAATTAGACAAATTTCATTTATTAAAACACCCTTTCTATCAAATATATTGGAATGAGGGAAAATTAACAAGAGAGATAATTAAGGATTATGCTGAGCAGTACTACCAACACGTAAAAGCTTTTCCACGATATATCAGTGCAACACATTCAATTTGTAATGATATTGAAAAAAGAAGAATTCTTTTAGAAAACTTACAAGACGAGGAAAATAAAGACGGAGATCATCCAAAACTTTGGAAAAATTTTGCTAAAGCAATGGGTGCAGATGAAAAAGAAATAGAAAATGTTAAACTTGAAACCTTTACCAAAGAAATGATTGATAATTTCTTTTTACAAGCAAGAGCATCGTATGCTGAGGGTTTAGCGTCCTTATACACTTACGAAAGACAAATTCCTGAAATAGCTGAAACTAAAATTCAAGGGCTTAAAAAATTTTACGGGGTAAGCTCTAAAGAAGGTCTCGAATTTTTTGAAGCACATAAATCAGCTGATGTGATTCACAGAGCTGAGTGTGAAAAGTTGCTAGACAGTTTATCAAAAGCGGAACAGATTAAAGCTGAAAAAGCTTCTTTGAAAACTGCTAAGTTTCTTTGGAACTTTTTAAGCGGAATGACTTCTAAGCACAAGCTTCAGTCTGCTGCTGCGTAGTTAGTTATAGACATAATTTTTTAATGCAGGATTTGCTAGAAATAATCTCTTTAGCTTATAAAAAACTCTCTGCTGAAAATATTGTATTATTTTTATTATTAATAAAGATTGTATTTTGTGCGGCTGGGGGATTGATAGTTACATATATACACTCTTTATTTAGCTATAAGTGGTTAAGAAACAATTTCAATATTTACGTAGGCATTACCTTACCAGTTATTGGATTAGTTATTACTACTGTAATTGGATCGAATATAGCATTAAGCATAGGTATGATTGGTGCTTTATCAATTGTTAGATTTAGAACACCAATAAGAACGCCCTATGAGTTAGTACACTACTTTAGTTTATTAACGATAGGAATATCGGCAAAAGTAGACTTAGGTATTTCATTAGTTCTAATTATTTTATTATCAGTTTTGCCTTACTTTATAAAAAAATTTTCTAATAACTACACACAAAAAAATTATCAAGATGGAAAACTAACACTTAATTTTGAAGGCTCGATAAATAAAAGCGATTTGACAAAAATTACAAACCAAAAATTTGTCAAAAATTATTCAGTGAAGTCTGAAAAAGATAAAACAATTATCTCAGGAAGTGCTATCTTTCAGACACAAAATGATAAAGAACAATTTTTAAATGAATGGTCATCTAAAATTAATAGCTATAGTGTCGACTTAGATGAAAACAATTAAATGGATCAAAATTTTAATCAGTCTAATAGTAATTTTTAAGACAAATTACAGCTTCTCATCAGTACAAATTCCAGAAATACCAAATGATATAAGGTTTGAATTATCAAATCCTGAGTACAATAAATACATGAGAAGATCTATGAAAGCTTACACAGATGGAGAAATATTTGGAAAAAGAAATATTAAAAAAAAATATAAAAAATGGATAAATGCTAATTTACTAATTGGAGATAAAAAGATTAAAACTAAAATAAGAATTTTAGGTGATTTAAAAGATCATTTACGACTACCAGAAACTAGTTTGAAGGTAAAAGTTGTTGATGAAAGTTATTTTGGGGTAACTAGATTTAATCTTTTTTTACCAGAAACTCGAAGGGGAGAGAATGAAGTCTTTTGGACACTAATGTTGCATACTTTAAAATTTCCCACTTTATTTACCAAAATGATCGAAGTTAATTTAAATGGAAATGTCTATAAAGCAATTTTTCAAGAGGATGCCACTAAAGAATTTCTGGAACGTAATAGTTTGACTGAAACTGTAATATTAAAAAATAATGACTATGGTTTTTATTTGAATGAATATGAAAAAAATATTTACGAAAATATTTTTTCATCATCATTTGTTATAGATAATAATAATTTTTTAAAAAATGATACATCAAATTTTATTGCATCTGAGGCGATTGCACTCAAAGCAAATAAAAATTTTAAAGAGTTGGTGTTTATGGAAGATTTCTTTGTGGATATACATGAAAAATTTGCTAAACATGGGCTCGCGGAAATAAATAGAAAATACATTTATATACCATATAGTAAAAAATTTCTCCCTTTATACTACGATGGAAACATACAATTTTTACCAGGAAAAACTACGTGTGATTCCGATATAGAAATAAAGATACTTCAAAACTTTCAATCAAATTATTTTAAACTTACAAATAAGAAGCTAAGCAAAATGCAAAAATGTGTATTTAAAGATATCTATAAACTTTACAAGACAAAATCTATTAAAGAAAGTCAAAAAATTTCTTTTAACTCAGATAAAAAAAAAGTTGAAAAATATAAAAATATAAAAGATGAAATTTTAATATATTTAAATAATAAAAATATCTCAAAAAGTTCAAATTTTACCACTGCTCAAAATAAAGGAGTTTTTTATTCTTTTATTTATAATGATAAATTTTACAAATGTTTTTTTAACTTCAAGAAAGATAAAATTCAATTTTGCAAACAAATTAAATCCTCTGAGTATAAGAAATTAATTTCAGAAAGTGGAGAATTTTTAAAAATCAATAAATTTAAATCATTTCCAATTAATTTGGGTGTTTTTAACAATGAATTAGACTTAGAAAAATTAAAAGAGGTTAAACAAACATATATATTAAATAAACCAAAAACATATGTTTTTAATTTTGGAAAAATTGAAGACCAAAGTTTAAATTTCTTATTTGAAGATGAAAACTCAAGATTAATAATTAGGGGTGAATTTAACAAAGTAAATTTTGATTTTAAAAATAATGTTTTAAATGCAAATAAAAAATTGTCTTCATCAAGATATGATAAAAATTTATTGACTGGCTGTGTCAACTATTTTGACACTAAGTTTGCGAACGTATCTATTAGCAGCTATAACATGTTTTGTGAAGATTCAGTTAACATAAAAAATTCACTTGGTTTTATAAAAAAAATAAAAGTAGAAAATTCCTTTTTTGATGCATTAGATTTAGATTTTTCTAAGTTGGATATTGAAAATATAATAGTTAATGGTGCAAATAATGATTGTGTAGATGTATCGTTTGGAAACTATCTAATAAGAAAAGCTACTTTATCAAATTGTGGTGACAAAGGATTGTCTATTGGTGAAAAATCAAAATTAAATTTAGATAATGGTATTATTTCTTTTAGCAATATAGGGATAGCTTCAAAAGATAGCGCAGTAACAAATGTTGATAAACTTCAAATACAACAAAGCCATATCTGTTTATCAGCTTATAAAAAGAAAAGAGAGTTTAATGGTTCAAAAGTGTTTGTAAAAAACTTTGATTGCAAAAAATATAAAATTAGAACAAAAGTAGATAAATTTTCAAAAATAGATATTAAAAATGAAACTTATTAATTAAGTAGTATTAGAATGGAAATCAATAACAAAAGATATGAAATAAAGTTCTTAATAAGCGGAAAAGAAAAAAATAATTTTATAATCAAGAATAATTTAAAATGTATATTTCCTGATAGAATAGTAGAAAGCATTTATTTTGACACAAATGATTTTAAATTTTTTCACTTAAGCGAGGAAGGGATAACTCCTAGAAAAAAAATAAGAATTAGAGGTTATAACAATAATAAACTAGACAATTTGGAGGTAAAAATTACAAATAATTACTTTAGAGAAAAAATCACTTTTAACGACTTTAATCTAAATGACTTTAAATTACATAGTAAATTAAAAAAAATTGGTATTAACGAAATTGTAGAAAAAAAAATTCGTATCAAATATTTAAGAAGTTATTTTCTATTAAAAGACATTGGGAGAATAACTATTGATAGAAATATAGAATTTTTTAAGCCAAGTTTAAATTTCAGTCATTCAAAAAAAATTGATGAAATAGTTTTGGAAGTCAAAATACAAAATGATAAATTTGACAAAAATGATATAGAAAAAATTATTAATTTTAGAGAAATAAGATATTCAAAATATTGTAACGGTATTAACAGGTTATATTAAGGAAAATTGTTTACTTTGCTTTATTTGATTACTAAGATGAATTATGAATTTAAAAGATAAAGATTATATATGGGATAATAAAAAACCAACAGCACAGATGTTGGGAAGATGGCAACCATGGCATGCCGGGCATCAAAAACTTTTCGAGGAGATTTTAAAAAAAACTGGCCAGGTTAATATTATGGTTCGGGATGTAAAAGGAGTAGATGATAATCCTTTTGATTTTGAGACAGTAAAAAAAAATATTTTAGAAGCTCTTAAAGATTATCGAAATAGAATTAAAATTTCTCTAGTTCCTAATATTACCAATATTTGTTATGGAAGAGGAGTTGGTTATAAAATTGAGGAGGTAGTTCTCGATGAAAAAACTCAACAAATTTCAGCCACTAAGATAAGAGAGCAGATGAGAAAAGAGGGTAAACTCAAATAGATGCGAACCATTCTCACTTGACCTATAAATATCTCATCTATAAAGTAAATTTTTCTAGGAGAAATTCAAAATGCTTACAAACAATCCATTTGCAGAACTAAGTTTAGTTTTACCAGCTGTATCCATGCAGGTTTTTGTAGTCCTCATGGTTTTATTAATTATTGTAGGTACAGGATTAGATATGCTTCATAAAAAAAATGTTGTTTATTTTTTTAGAAACGCAAAGAAGGCAAAAAAATCTGCAACTACTGTTTTAACCACAGGAAAAAAAACAACCGTAATTCTAAAAACTGTTGCTCATGATATTGCAACTACCTCTGAACTTGGAATGGGAAAAAGAAGACTAGCTCACGTGTTGGGCATGTACGGCACAATCATATTTTGGATTACTTCAGTCGTATTAATTTTTAACTACACAGATGGCTCTACTGCACCAACTTATTTAACACTTTCTTGGCATTTAGGAGCTTTATTAACCTGTATTGGTGGATATTGGTTTTGGTTTTTTTTAAGAGTAGACGTTTCCGCTGAAGCAAACCCTTGGTACCGAATCATAACTGCTGATTTATTTGTTCTAGCTTTACTAGCATGTTCTACGTTTGGGTTAGCTTGGTCTTATTTTCAATTCTCAGGCAGCTTAGGTTTAAGTTATTTATTTTTAGTTTTATATATACTTTCAAACATTATTCTATTTGGCGGTGTTTACTGGTCTAAATTTGCTCATATGTTTTATAAACCAGGAGCAGCAATCCAAAAAAATTTAGCAGAGGCTGATGGCTCTAGGGACAATTTGCCACCACCTGCCGATGCACCTGAACAATTTGGCTTGGGTATAAAAAGAGAACAACCTAAACATTATTAAATTTATGAAAATTAAAGCTAGATTAAATTCCTTAGCTACTGTAGAAAACAATTAGAAAAAATTATGTCAACTTTTGTTTATATGACTAGATGTGATGGATGCGGCCACTGTGTCGACATATGTCCGTCAGATATAATGCATATTGACGAAACTATTAGAAGAGCAAAAAATATTGAACCAAATTTTTGTTGGGAGTGTTATTCTTGTGTGAAAGCTTGTCCAAATCATGCAATAGATGTTAGAGGTTACGCAGATTTTGCTCCGATGGGCCATAGTGTTAGAGTGAGAAGAGAAGAAGAAAAAGGAACAATTTCTTGGAAAATTAAATTTAGAAATGGAACTGAAAAAGATTTCGTGTCGCCGATAACAACTAAGCCTTGGGGAAAATTTATTCCGAAGTTAGCTGAAGGAGATAAACCTAGACAGGGTGAAATGAATTCTCAAATTCTATACTCTGAACCTGAAGGATTAGATACAAAACAAGACTTGCCAACAATAAGCAAAGACTCTTTTAAAAAAGGTGTTTATTACTAATGCCAAAAAATAAAGTTGTTCGAGAAGAATGTGACGTTCTTGTTGTAGGCGGAGGTATGGCAGGAACAGGCGCAACCTTTGAGGCTAGACATTGGGGTCGAGATTTAAAAATTATTTGTGTCGAGAAAGCTAATATTGATCGTAGTGGAGCAGTGGCCCAAGGGCTTTACGCAATTAACTGTTACATGGGTATGAGATGGAACGAAAATCAACCTGAAGATCATGTGAGATATGCTAGAAATGATTTAATGGGTTTGGTTAGAGAAGACTTAGGTTATGACATGGCGAGACATGTTGACTCGACTGTTCACATGTTTGATGAGTGGGGACTTCCTATGATGAAAGATAAGAAAACTGGGAGATACCAAAGAGAAGGCAAGTGGCAAATAATGATACACGGTGAAAGTTACAAACCTATTGTTGCTGAAGCAGCAAAAAAATCAGCAGATAAAATTTATAATAGAATTATGGTTACTCACTTATTAATGGACGAGAACAAAGAAAATAGAGTGGGTGGAGCGGTAGGATTTAACATGAGAACAGGAGACTATCACGTTTTTAAAGCTAAAACAGTAATCGTAGCAGCTGGCGGTGCTTCACATATTTTCAAACCTAGAGCTGTTGGTGAAGGAATGGGGAGAACTTGGTATGCACCTTGGAGCAATGGATCTGCATATGCATTACCTATAGCGGCTGGTGCTAAAATGACCCAAATGGAAAATAGAATTGTCCTTTGTAGATTTAAAGATGGTTATGGACCAGTTGGAGCATATTTTTTACATTTAAAAACATACACACAAAATGCTAATGGAGAGAATTACGAAAAGAAATGGTATGACAAAACCAAAGAGCTCGTAGGAGAATATATTGATCACCATCCTACTCCTACATGTCTTAGAAATCATGCGTTTATACAAGAAGTAATGGCAGGAGGGGGGCCAATTCACATGGTTACAAAAGAAGCTTTTCAAGATCCACACTTAGAAACTGTTGGTTGGGAAAACTTCTTAGGAATGACAGTTGGTCAAGCAGTTGTTTGGGCTTCTCAAAACATAGATCCAAAATATACTAATCCTGAACTTACAACATCTGAGCCGTACGTAATGGGATCACATGCAACTTGTTCAGGTGCATGGGTAAGTGGTCCAGAGGACATAGCCCCTCCAGAATATTTTTGGGGGTATAATAGAATGACCACAGTAGAGGGATTATTTGGAGCGGGAGACACTGTTGGTGGTAGCGCGCATAAATTTTCATCAGGATCTTTTACAGAAGGAAGACTCGCCGCAAAAGCAGCCGTAAAATATATTGAAGATAAAAAAGCTGACAGTATTCAAGTTTCAGAAAAACAATGTAATGATTTAAAAGAAGCTATTTATAAACCTATGGAAAACTACACTATTGGCCGAAACGAAATCACAGGTGGAACAGTTTCTCCAAGTTATATTTCACCTATTCAAGGTTTGCAAAGACTTCAAAAGATAATGGATGAATACGTTGGAGGCATAACTGCAAATTATATGACCAACGATAATCTTCTCAAAAAAGGTTTAGAACTTTTAGATTGGTTACAAGAGGATTTAGAAAACGTAGGTGCAGAGGATTATCATCAGTTAATGAGAGCATGGGAACTAAAACATAGAACACTTACTTCTCAATGTGTAACAGAACACACTTTATTTAGAGAAGAGACACGTTGGCCGGGATATTATTATAGAGGCGATAAACTCAAATTAGATGATGAGAATTGGCATTGCCTGACTGTATCAAGAAGAGATCCAAAAACTGGCAAATTTACTATGGAAAAAATGCCTGTTTATCACATTGTTGGTGACGAAAAGGAAAAGAAAGCCTCATAAAATTTTTGAATGAATTTTCTGGACAAAAATGATGATGAAATCATTAAGATTGCTAGTCCTATTTGGAAAAATTTAGTCAAATCCTCTAACATTCAAGATTATGGTGGGTTCACGAAAGATTTTTCTTCACAAATGCTCTATGGAGCAAACGAAGTTGAGTTAGGAAAACAGTGGGCTAATAATAAACTTCTGACAAGTCTATCAGAAAAACAAAAGGTGCTTGGTTGTATAAGAAGGGATAAATTTATTACAATATTATACAAACAAACGAGCAATGTAGTGCCAGGGGAATTTTTAGGACGTTTGGTATTAGGCATGGAAGGAGAAACAGTCAAAGTTTTTGGAGCTACAATTTATTAATATTGACAAGATCTTCTTTCAGGCATACTTAGAAGTATGCTAGATATTTACCTACCTATAGCCCAAGTAAATGTAGATATCTTTTTATTACTCTTTCTAAGCTTAGCAGTTGGTATTTTATCGGGTTTATTCGGTGTTGGTGGGGGATTTTTAATGACACCATTTTTAATTTTTATGGGCATACCGCCTGTTTATGCTGTTCCGAATGAAGTAAATAATATTTTAGCTACTTCAGTTTCTGGATCTTTAACACATTGGTACAAAAATACTTTAGATTATAAGATGGGGCTATTAATAGTTTCCGGAGGAGTTGTTGGAACTATAATTGGAATAATGACATTTTCCTATTTTTCAGAAATAGGTAAAATAAGTTTAATTATTTCTCTATTATACATGTATCTACTGGCAATAGTAGGAACTTTAATGTTAATCGAAGGCATTAAAGAAAAAAATCGTCAAATAAAAAAAGTTTCAATCAAACAAAAACTACATGATCATAACTGGTTGCAAGGCTTACCTTTAAGAATGCGGTTTCATAAATCAAAACTATATGAAAGTGCGATAGTACCAATATTTTTAGGTTTAGTAGTTGGGTTTGTTGCTTCTATGATGGGTATTGGAGGAGCTTTTTTAATGGTACCTGCAATGATTTATATAGTTGGTATGCCAATTAAATTAATACCAGGCACATCTTTGTTTGTTACAATTTTTATTAGTGCAATTGTTACAATACTTCATGCTTTTAATTATGGCTCAATAGATTTATTTTTGGTGATACCTTTAATTTTAGGTTCAATTATTGGTGTTCAATTAGGTCAAAAATTAGGACAATTTTTGGATAGCACAGAATTAAAGTCTTTGTTCGCCATGTTATTATTGTCAGTATCTATAGCTATTGGATATGACTCTTTTTTTAGGGATAAATCAAATATTTCAAATGGAAATCAAGTTGTTAAAACTGATTTAAATGCATTAGCAGAATTTACTGTGAAGTTTTCTAATGAGGTTCCATTTTTATATGGTGCATTAGCAATCCTATTAGCGATTTCTTTAGGGGCATTAACAGCTTTTGCAAGAAAGATTTTAAGCCCAATTGTGAGAAAATTATTAAGTGATTTTAAAAAAAAAAATGAACCAAAAAAAGATGAAGTTAAGTTTCCAGAAAAATGAATATTATGCGCTTCTATAAAGTTTCGTCATAACGAATTCTCTGTGTCCTAAAGCTTCTGCACAAGTTAATCTACCATTAGCAACTCTTAACATTGTCTTAATCAACTCGTCTCCCGCTTGAGATAAATTCATTTCTCTTGAAAGAATTTTTGAAACATCGCAGTCTACGTGTTCCTTCATTAATTTTGCTGTTAAAGGATTTGCAGTAAGTTTGACCACGGGCTCTATCGGATTTCCAATAATATTTCCTTGTCCAGTAGGAAATAAATGTATGTTAAATCCACCTGCCGCTTGTAATGTTACACATTCAGCAGCTGCAGAAGATGTATCCATAAAATATAAACCTTTACCTTTTTTCGGCTCTTCAGCAGGTTCCAAAACATCTATAAACTTTAAATTTCCAATTTTTTGAAAATTTCCAAAAGCTTTTTCTTCAATAGTAGTCAATCCTCCTGCTATATTTCCAGCTGTAGGTTGGCTCTCTGAAAGATCATCAGTTGCTTCCTTTAATATAAAATCATTATATGCGCTCCAAGTTTTCATAAATTTTTCTTTTGCCTCAGGAGTAGCCCCTCTAGCTGCACAAACTGTTTCAGCTCCGGTTAATTCTGAAGTTTCACCAAAACATAAATGAACTCCAAAAGGTTCTAATTTTTCCATAAGATTTCCTACAGTAGGATTTGATGCCAATCCAGATGTAGTATCTGACTCACCACACTTTACCGAAATCCACAAATCGCTTAATGGACATTCTTCTCTCTGTTTTTCCGAAGCCCATTGTGAAAACTCTTGTGCTTTTTTAGAAGCCTTCATAATTGTTCCAATATCACCCGTTCTTTCAATGTGAAAACCTTCAACAGGTTTTCCTGTTTTAGCAATTTCATCAACAATTCTTTTCGTCCATTTGGGCTCAATTCCGATAACTATTACTGCAGCCACATTTGGGTTTTTTCCTGTACCAATCATTGTTCTAAAATGTAATTCAAGATCTGCACCGAATTGCAATCTGCCATATGAGTGTGGTAGCGCTATAGTACCTTTTATATTGTTTGCGACTGCTTCTGCACAAGCATTTGAAATATCATCAACAGGAAGAATAATTACGTGGTTTCGTGTTCCAGCCCTGCCGTTTTCTCTTTTGTAACCTAAAAAACTTTTTGGAATTTCCATTTAATTACCACTTCTTTGTTTTAACGTTATGAACATGGACATGCTCACCTTTTTTTATTGATTTAACTACTTTTCCTATATCGTGACCATATTTTAAGATTGTATCACCTTCCTTAAGGTCTTTAAGTGCAATTTTATGACCTAGAGGAACTTCGTTGGTAGAGCTCACTTTGACGGTTTTGTCGTTTTCCATAATCCAAGCGTTACAATCTTGGCCTTTCTTGGTTTTTTCAATAACGACAACACCAACGTTATCTTTTTCATCATGGATAATAAGGTCTGGCTGTGACATAAAATATTTAATGGATATAGACTAAATTTTGATATATTGAAAGAGAGTTTATTACTATTAAAGGATTTTTCTATGGCAAAAATGACAACAGAAGAAGCTTTTGTAAAAGTTTTGCAAATGCACGGTATTGAACATGCGTTCGGTATAATTGGCTCAGCCTTTATGCCAATCTCACATATTTTTCCAGATGCAGGTATAACTTTTTGGGATGTAGCTCATGAAACAAACGGAGGGTTAATTGCAGACGGATATACAAGAGCGACAGGTAAAATGTCGATGGTAGTTGCTCAAAATGGGCCAGGTATAACAGGTTTAGTTACACCAATAAAAACTGCTTATTGGAATCATACACCATTACTTTTAGTAACTCCACAAGCAGCAAACAAGACGATGGGTCAAGGAGGTTTTCAAGAGGTGGAACAAATGAATTTATTTAAAGATATGGTTTGCTATCAGGAAGAAGTTAGGGATCCATCAAGAATTGCTGAAGTATTAAACAGAGTTATCGAAAAAGCTATAAGAGGATCTGCGCCAGCGCAAATTAATGTACCAAGAGATTTTTGGACACAGGTTGTCGATATAGATTTACCACCCATTGTAAGATTAGAAAGACAAGCAGGAGGCGCAGAAGCAATAGATGAGGCATCTAAATTGTTGTCGAATGCAAAATTTCCTGTAATTTTATCAGGAGCCGGAGTTGTAATAGGAGGCGCTATTGATGACTGCGTTAAACTTGCAGAAAAATTGGACTCACCAGTTTGTTCGGGTTACCAACATAATGACAGTTTTCCAGGTAGTCATCCTCTTGCAGTAGGACCTTTAGGATATAATGGCTCTAAAGCTGCAATGGAATTAATCTCAAAAGCTGATGTAGTTTTGGCCTTAGGCACTAGATTAAATCCATTCTCGACTTTGCCAGGATATGGAATTGATTATTGGCCTAAAAAAGCAAAGATCATTCAGGTTGACATGAATCCTGATCGAATAGGTCTAACTAAAAAAGTTACCGTGGGAATTTGTGGAGATGCGAAGTTAGTTACTCAACAACTATTAAAAAAACTTTCACCAAAAGCAGGTGATATAGATCGACAAAAAAGAAAAGATATTATTCATCAAACTAAATCTGCTTGGCTTCAAAAATTATCAAGCTTAGACCACGAGGATGATGATCCAGGAACTGTTTGGAACAAAGAATCAAGAGAAAGAGATAAAGACAGAATGTCACCAAGACAAGCTTGGAGAGCTATTCAGGCAGGAATGCCAAAGGATGTAATTATTTCTAGCGATATTGGAAATAATTGTGCAATAGGAAATGCATACCCGACTTTTGAAAAAGGAAGAAAATATTTAGCACCAGGGCTGTTTGGTCCTTGTGGCTACGGCTTTCCTTCAATCTTAGGAGCAAAAATAGGTTGTCCTGATGTTCCTGTAATTGGATTTGCAGGTGACGGTGCATTTGGGATAAGCATGAACGAAATGAGTTCTTGTGCAAGAGAGGAGTGGCCGGCTATTTCAATGGTAATTTTTAGAAATTATCAG
>MDSV01237299.1_pt1 | contig 16904 bp, 22 predicted proteins | sample 810851 | NCBI WGS metagenome assembly MDSV01 (sample SAMN05326640, study PRJNA326480) | marine metagenome | isolation source: seawater | place: Atlantic Ocean: North East | collected 2012 | reverse complement strand
GCTAACATATAGCAATATATAATAGCCTACCTTAGCACAATGATTAAAAGAACCATAATTTTCTTTAGCGGCTTTTCTCACTTATTCTATGGAATAATTGCGCTCATCCATCCTTTTTATGTAACAGAGTTTGAGAGATACGGTTTTGGAGATTACAGGGTATCTATTGCGGTTTTTCAGTCGTTGTTGGGAATAGGCGTTCTTCTCGGCTTTTATTATACCAACATAGGAAAATACGCCGCTTTATTACTCGCACTACTCATGGGTGCAGCTTTGTGCACAAGAATATATATTGGAGACGATGTATTACAATCTGCACCTGCTTTAGTGTACCTTATTTTAAATTTGTATATATTTAAATCACAAAAATCTTAGAAAATGAAAATTTTACAAAAAATTTCGATGGTTACCGTTGCCGCTGTTGTGCTTAATGTATGGCTTTTTAGATTTGGAAAAGCAACCATATACCGTGGAGGAGATGCCACCAACATGACAGAAGAATTTGCAGCTTACGGTCTTAGCGAAACCATGGTCTACCTTGTGGGAGGTCTTAAGATATTAGCAGCTCTTGGTTTATTAATTGGTTTCTTTAACAAAAAAACAATCACTCCTGCAGCCGGACTGATGGCCGTGTTAATGATTGGTGCTATTGCAATGCACTTTAAAATTGGCGACGAAGCAATCAAATTCTTACCTGCTGGTATTATGTTTGCTTTGAGTTCGCTTATCATTATGGTTAATAAGAAACTGGCGTAAACTTAGCTAAAAACAAATTCAGGAACTTGTCCAGTTTTGCCATTTGAGCTAAACTGAACCAGTGAAACTTTTATTACGTAATAAAAAATGCTTACCCTAGGTAAGCATTTTTTATTTGTAGGATGTAATGGCTATTATTTTTCTTTTCTAGAATATACCCAAAAACCACCAATCTTGCCATTTTCTATATAAATATCAAGAATGTCGTAAGAAGAAGTTTCCTCGCCATCAATGGTTCGTGTTAGCTTGTGACCAGTAATTACCCATTCTCCAGGTTGTCCATCAACCTTCATGGAATAAGCAAAATAGGTATTCCACTGTGGGTTTTCAGCATCAAACCAAGCTGCTAATGTGTTTTTATGGGTTTCTACGCCCTCAACAAGTTCTCCAAGAGAGTTGATAATCTTAAAACTACCCAACATTTCCGTTGAATCTATGTTCATTGAGGCTATGGCTTCCAAGTCTCTTGCATTGTGTGCGTCAATATAAGCATCTACTAAGGCAAGGTTTGCAGGGTCGCCATCGTATGCATTTACGCGTTCACCACCAGCGTTTAGATAACCTGGTGCTGCAGCAGGTTCGGTTGTTGTATTTTGGCATGAGGTGATTGCTATGCATGCCAGCATAATAAGTACTATATTTTTCATGATTGCTAAAATTTTAATTTCCATAAAGAAAGTAAAAAAATCAAAACGCTCGTGCAGCATTCATGATTTAACAATACTTGAATAAACGTGAGATCTAACAGGAATGCACTATAAAACTAACCTCCGTGCGGGGAAACCGACTTATACAAACAACAAGCGGGCAAAGCATTGTAAGCTTCCTCAGTGGCAACGATGCTATCAGCCTCATGTCCCACCGCTGCTATATTTTTAGCTATACTTTTAGTGTTGGTTTTCTTAGCATTATAGATGAGAGTTAGCTGTTGGGTTTCAGCTGTCCAATTGGCATACTTCACTCCTTTAGTACTCAGAGCCGCTTTTTCAATACGCTTCTTGCACATGCCACAGTTACCGCGGACATCTATACTTTCTTTTTGTGTTTGCGCTACTGTAGCAGTAGCAAAAAACAACATGATTAATAATTTAATTTTCATATTACAAATTTAAAGATTAAAACGAAATCCAGCGTAAAGCATCCTGCCAAAGACAGGGGCGTATAGCTGACTGCTATCAAAAGCTGCACCAAACGGATCGTCAGAAGACAAAACAGCATCTGTCTGTTTGACATCAAGTATGTTTTCAGCACCCGCGTATACAGAAAGTTGATTTGAGAATTGACGTGTTAATTGCATGCTTAGCAGAGAAAATCCTGCTGTAAGATCTGAGGGTGTAGTAAAAGATGCTACCCGTCGTTGCCTGCCCACACGGTGAAGTGTTGCATCAGCACGCCATTGCTTTCCGTCCGCTAAAACAGATCCATATCCCACAAAAGCAAACCAACGATGCTCAGCTTGCAACGGAACCTGCTTAAGTCCCGATTTATAATCCGTTTTGATGTCAAACGTTTTGTAGGCAAAACGAAGGTCTACACGGTCATTCAAAGAGGTATTCACCGTAAGCTGCATACTTTGGGCGTGGCTTTTGCCATCTAGGTTATAAAAAGAAATCGCACCCGGCGTTTCCCAATCCACCACTACCCTATTGGTGAACTGCGTTCGATAAACATCCAAAATAAAATCAAAAGGCCTATTCATAAACGTGGCTTTCTGAATCCAACTCAGTCCGTAATTCCAAGCGCGCTCCGGCAGCAAGCCGTACATGGGTTCGGTTGGCTGTGCTAAGAATAATTTCCGCTGACTGCCTAAAAACTTTTGGTTTTCAGCAAATATGCTAGCCACACGCCTTCCCTCACCCACCGACAAACGTAAAATAGATTTGTTGTCAAAGAAAGCATGGCGCAAGTGAACACGAGGCGTAACAAAAGTGCCCATTAGATTGTGATGATCAACTCTTGCGCCAATGATCGCATTGAACCCCTCTATGCCATCATAATTGTATTCAAAAAAAGCGCCTAGATTGGTTTCGTTTCTTTTGATCTGTGTGGTTAAAATGGTTTCATCATAAACATCTATCATATGCTGCAATCCTGCCTTAAATTTATGAAGTGTGTTCCCTAAAATAGATTGATAAACCAAATGATGAAAATAACTGGTATAGCTAACGTTATAGTTTTTATTGCCAAAATAAGCCGATTGCTTGTGGCGGCTAATAGCGGTTTGAAAACCAATACTTCGGTACGGGATTTCAGGGTCTACATAGCCTGTTTTTAGGTTAAACTCCCATGTATTGGTATCTAGCTCACCACCCCAATACTGACCTTTAAATTTATGCAAGGCTGGCACATAAGACAGTTCACCAATTTGCTTGGTGTCTGTTAATACCTTAAAGCTGGCAAAACCAACCCATCCCTTTTCAGCATCTATGTATTGCAAACGACTCAGTACATTGAGTTGCTCTGAAAGTGGTACATCCAAAAAGCCGTCGCCGTTCATATCGGTAAGCTGCGAGCGTTTATTGGCATGTACAAAAAGGGAAGTTGCCCATTTAGAAGACAAATCGTATTTGCCTTGTAGGTTTAGTTCCGTTCTGCCATTTGCAGAACGAAAACCGTTAATAAATAGAGGTGGCGCTGTTAAAGGTTTCATGAGTTCGGCGTTAATCTGACCTGATATGCTTTCATAACCACTACTTACCGCGCCCGCTCCTTTTGTGATCTGAATGCTCTCTACCCAAGTACCGGGCGTAAAGCTTAGTCCAAAAGTTTGATTGCTACCCCTAAGGTTTGGAATGTTCTCTTGGGTAAATAAAATATATGGACTTGTAAGTCCCAACATTTGAATTTGCTTGGTGCCTGTCAAAGCATCAGCAAAATTGACATCAATAGAGGGATTGGTCTCAAAACTTTCGGATAGATTGCAACAGGCCGCTTTGAGCAATTCAGCACTTCCAATGGTGCTCACATTTCGAGGTGTGAAAACAGCACGTTGCAGTGCTTTTCTGCGTTGTGAAACCGTTACCTCTTTTAAAGCAGCGGCATCATCTGGAATTAAAATTACTTCTATGAGCTTGTCAAAACCGGAAGTTAATTTAATGGTCTTAAAGCCCAAGTAGGAAATTACTAAAACCGTATTTTCTGGGTTGTGGACTAAAGTAAAGTAGCCATCGTTGTTACTCACGATACCAGAAGTTGAATTCTCCCAATACACGCTAGCACCAGCCAATGGGGATTGCATGTTATTTTCTTGGCTATAAACATAACCTGAAACCTGATACTGCGCATGGGCCGCGCCTAAAAAAAACAAAAAAATGGGTACTAAGAAAGATTTAAACATAATATTTAATTTAATGAAACAAACAATTCAAAAGCCTTGTTTGCGGCATCAAATCAAATATTGCGCATAAAATACATGTAAGTCTCGCTTGGCGCGTTTGGGTGGTGGTCTGGTGATAGGTTGCTGCAAACGATCTTTTAAAACAACAGCAACTGCTGCTACTTCGGAAACAACAGCAACACATGAAGGGAAAACAATTGAAATACTGTTGTCGTTTAAAACCGTATCATTTAATTTGGTGTCAAATGAAGACAGTTCACAACAAATGTCCGAAACAACTGGTCCAGGGTGGTCTTTTTTCTTACAACAAGTGGAAATTTCCTTGTTTATGGCAGCTGCGACAAATGTATTGTGGCAAAAATGTAGCATAAAGCTACTTTCCGTAGAAAGAAACAGGGTGAAAAAAGCCAGTAAAAGGGCAATGCGATCTTTCATAAGTTGTTGTAAATCAGGACAAAGTTAAGGATTTAATCGTTTGGCCGTTAAGTACATCAAGTGTTCTATCACGGACTTGCTCAAAAACCCCCTTAATCTCACAAGACTCCTCTTCACACTCGTCGCATTTACGGTAATAGTTGAGTGAAACGCAGGGCAGCATGGCTATGGGACCATCAATTATACGCATGACTTCCGTTAGGCTAATATCCTCAGCAGTACGCAGCAATCTGAACCCACCATCTTTGCCTCGCTTGCTTTCTAATATGCGGTTGTTTCGCAATTCACGTAAAATAATTTCCAAAAATTTACGAGGTATTTGTTGCTCACGCGCAATATCCGCTGTCAAAATGGCCCTATCTTCTTCTTCCTTACCCGCAATATAAACCAGTGCCTTGATGGCATATTTGCATTTGTTTGAAATCATATGGCAAATGTACTAAAATTAATAATCTATTAATCCTATCTATTTGATAGTATTTTTTATATTCGCAGTCCAATCTTAAAAAGCATGCTAGTAGAACAACTATTTATATCAGGAAAAAAGAGAACGGTATCAAAATCAAATGAACGTTGGTCTCGATCGTTCTTAAAGTCTGTTAGCTGGCGTATTATTGGTACGCTAGACACCATTATTATAAGCTATGTCATCACGGGTGAGATTTCTTTTGCACTTTCAATTGGTGGGATTGAATTGGTAACAAAAATGATGCTGTATGTAGTCCATGAACGCCTGTGGAATAAAGTAAATTGGGGGAAAAAGTGAGTTTAGAAAAAGTAAAAGCGCTTAACGCGCATCTAAAAGCGACAACAAATATGGAGGAGCTATTTTCATTCCTAATTCAACAACAGTTGGGAAAAATGGTGTTCTCTACTTCATTGGGCCAAGAGGATCAAGTATTGACGCACCATATTGGCATCAACAAATTTCCAATCACGGTTTTTACACTAGACACAGGGCGTTTGTTTCAGGAAACTTATGATGTACTCGCCGCAACCCAACAAGAATTTAAACTACCCATTGAGGTTTACACTCCAGATCATCAAGCCGTTGCCAATCTAGTGACCAAAAAAGGACCTAACAGCTTTTACGATTCGGTTGATAACCGAAAAGAATGTTGCGCTGTTCGCAAAATAGAACCGCTAAAACGTGCTTTAAAAGGCAACGATGTTTGGATTACGGGGTTACGGCAAGGGCAATCTCAAAACAGAGCTGAATTGGCATTTTTTGAGTACGATACAGCTTTTGACATCATCAAATTCAATCCCTTGCTGCACTGGTCTTTAGACGACGTAAAAACGTATTTAAACCTATACAAGGTTCCACAAAATAGCCTTCACAAAAAAGGCTTTGTCAGCATTGGATGCGCACCTTGCACTAGAGCTATCGCTTCAGGTGAAGACATACGCGCAGGAAGATGGTGGTGGGAAACCAGTAAAAAAGAATGTGGACTGCATATAACTAAATCATGAGTATATTAAAACAATTAGAGGAGGAATCCATTTATATCATCAGAGAAGTAGCTGGGCAATTTGACAACCCCTGCCTACTGTTCTCTGGCGGAAAAGATTCCATCACCCTATTACATTTGGCACAAAAGGCGTTTGCACCGGCAACTATTCCATTTCCATTGGTTCACATAGATACGGGTCACAATTTCCCTGAAACCATTGAACTGCGTGACAAACTCGTGGCAACGCACGGACTACGTCTAATCGTTGGGAGCGTTCAAAACGATATTGACGCTGGAAACGTGATTGAAGAAAAAGGGAGGCATGCAAGCAGAAACAGTTTACAAACCACTACCCTGCTCAACACCATTGAAGAAAATAAATTTGATGCCTGTATGGGAGGCGCACGCCGTGACGAAGAAAAGGCTCGTGCCAAAGAGCGTGTTTTTTCGGTTCGAGATGACTTTGGCCAATGGAACGAAAAGTTGCAACGGCCAGAACTATTTGACATGCTAAACGGCATGATCCACAACGGAGAAAATGTGCGAGTTTTTCCAATAAGTAATTGGACAGAGTTAGACGTTTGGCATTACATACGTCAAGAAAAATTAGAAATTCCGGCTATCTATTATGCCCATGAACGTGAAGTGTTTAAACGAGATAATCAATGGATGCCGGTATCGGACTATGTACAGGTGGCCGACAAGGATGAGCGCAGACATACTTCGGTGCGTTTTCGAACGGTTGGCGATATGAGTTGCACAGCTGCTGTTTTGTCAGAAGCAACCGAATTAGACACTATTATAGATGAAATTAGAGATTCCAATTTTTCAGAGCGAGGCGCACGCATGGACGACAAACGCTCGGAAGCAGCCATGGAAGAACGAAAAAAAGTAGGGTATTTTTAAGATGGAATTAATCAAAATAGCAACTGCAGGAAGTGTTGACGACGGCAAAAGCACCTTAATTGGTAGATTGCTGTACGAGACTGGCGCATTGAAGTCAGATCAAATCCAACACATAGAAGAAAAGAGTGCAGCGCGCGGATTTGGGTATTTAGACCTCTCGCTAGCAACAGACGGACTGCTCACCGAACGTGAGCAAGGCATCACCATTGATGTATCGCATATATTTTTCTCTACACCTAAAAGACGATTTATCATCGCTGATTCGCCTGGGCATGTAGAATATACCCGAAACATGGTTACGGGAAGCTCAACAGCACAAGCCAGTATCATTTTACTTGATGCGCGCAAAGGGGTAATTGAACAAACCAAAAGACACTTTTTTGTTACCCAACTTCTTGGGATTAAGCATATCATCTTTGCCATAAACAAAATGGATTTGGTCAATTATAAACAAGAAGTATTTGAGGACATTAAAACAACACTTAACAACCTAGTCGACAAACACGGAAATAAAGATGTCAGTTATCACTACATCCCCCTTTCGGCACTGTACAATGAAAACATTGTGAGCCGTTCAGAAAAACTAGATTGGCACAAAGGAGAGGCCTTACTCGATTTGATGGAAGCAATTCCGGTGGAAAGCAACAAAGCGAATGACGGTGTATTCCAAATTCAATATGTTATTCGTCCAAAAACGGAAGCCTTTCACGACTATCGTGGTTTTGCAGGAAATGTCCGATCGGGAGTGTTTAGCGTTGGAGATGCCATTAGCATCCATCCATCAGGGAGAAAAAGCATCATCAAAAAAATTGAGAAATACGGAACAGCTGTTGACCGTGTATCGGCTGGAGAAAATGCCACGCTGATATTGGTTGATGAAATCGATGCCTCAAGAGGCGATAGCATCCTAAACGAACAAGCCAACGTAAATCGAGGAAAAAGTATTAGCGCAACTTTTTGCTGGATGCAAGACACGCCCTTATCAACCGGGAACAAGTATTGGCTTCAACAAGGCGTGCAACGCAGCTTGGTGAAAGTGCAAAGTGTTCGTTCCAAAATTGACTTGGAAGCTTTGGCGCAAAGCCAAACCAACCAATTAGGCCTTAACGATATTGGAAAAGGTGTTTTGGCATTGGCACAACCGCTTTCGACCAAGCCGTATAAAGAAAATCCAGCCTTGGGATCATTTATACTCATTGACCCTCAAACCTTTAACACCGCTGGTGTTGGATTTATCGAAACCGCATGAAAAGTTTTAGAACCGAAGTTGAAAATCCAGTAGTTGAATACGATATACTGGAGCTGGAACGCAAAATATTTGAATTTAAAGGGGGAAAACTTGACGAAGAAAGATTCCGAAGCCTGCGGCTTGCAAGAGGCGTTTGCGGACAACGGCAACAGGGCGTACAAATGGTGCGCATCAAAATTCCCTATGGGAAATGTAGCGCCAAACAATTGCGCAGAATTGCAGAAGTATCAGACGAATACTCCAACGGAAACCTACATATTACAACCCGTCAAGACATTCAAATTCATTATGTTTCCCTAGATAGAACTCCGGAACTATGGGCGGAACTAGAACAAGACGATATAACCATGCGTGAGGCCTGTGGGAATACCATCAGGAACGTTACCGCATCTGCGATGGCTGGAGCAGATCCGGACGAACCGTTTGACGTGACGCCATACGCACACGCCTTTTTTGAATACTTCTTGCGAAACCCCCATTTGCCAGGACATGGGGCGGAAAATCAAAATTGCCATTTCCACAAACGGAAAATCCCCTACTTTAGCAAAACGTTTACGACAGTGGTTAGAAGCCTTTTTTACCAGAAGAAACCGATACGCTACTCGATAAACTTTATGTCTATCGCAACAGATTAAAAGGAGATTTTGAGCAAAAAGTTTTAGCAATGAATAAATTAACAGAGAAACTACTAGAGCAAGATGATTAAAACAGACATTATTATTATTGGTGCGGGACCTGTTGGGCTTTTTGCCGTATTTGAAGCTGGTCTTATGAAGCTGCGTTGTCATTTAATAGATGCCATCCCACAGCCGGGTGGGCAGTTGTCTGAGATTTATCCCAAAAAACCCATTTACGATATTCCGGGGTACCCTACGGTATTGGCAGGTGAATTGGTAGACAAACTCATGGAGCAAGCCGCACCTTTTAAACCCGGGTTTACACTCGGTGAACGTGCAAATAGCATCGAAAAACAGGCAGACGGCTCATTTGTTGTGACCACAAGCAAAGGCACGCAGCACCATGCGCCCGTAGTGATAATTGCTGGAGGATTGGGAAGTTTTGAGCCTAGAAAACCGCTCATCAGCAACATTGCAGATTTTGAAGAAAAGGGCGTGCGCTACATCGTGAAGGATCCCGATCAGTTTGAAGGAAAAGACATGGTAATTTCTGGCGGTGGTGACTCGGCACTTGATTGGGCCATCTACTTTGCGGAGAAAGGAAGCTTTGTTCATCTTGTACACAGAAGCGATCGCTACAGGGCACACAAAGATTCTGTAGCAAGAGCACAAGAACTGGCTGCTGCTGGCAAAATAGAACTGCACACTTATGCAGAAGTAAAAGAACTCAATGGAGATGGCGATTTAACATCCGTAGTCATTCACGCCAAAGAAGGCAACAGGACTGTTAACACCAACCTGTGGTTCCCGTTGTTTGGCTTATCCCCAAAACTAGGGCCTATTGGAGATTGGGGACTTGAAATTGAAAAAAACGCCATCGTCGTAGATACTTTTGATTACCAAACCAACAGACCCGGAGTATTTGCCATTGGAGATGTAAATACATATCCTGGAAAGTTAAAGCTTATTCTATGTGGATTCCATGAGGCGACACTTGCGGTGCAAACCGCCTATAAAATCATCAATCCAAATAAGAAATTTACACTCAAATACACTACGGTTCAAGGGGTACAGGGATTTGAGGACAAACAACCAAAAGAGGCCGTTAAATCTTGAGTTTAGACATCAACATTACGGTTATTGACCGTGAGGGAATGGAGCACGAATTTGCTGTTCCAACAGACATGAACCTTAACCTGATGGAGGTTTGCAAAGGATATGACCTGCCGGTAGCTGGGACATGTGGCGGAATGGCGATGTGTGCATCCTGTCAAGTTTATATCCTTACTGAAGCACATTTCGGAGCACGAAATGAGGATGAACAAGCCATGCTTGACGAAGCCTATTTTGTACAAGAAAATTCGCGTTTGGGCTGTCAGATACCCATTACTGCGGACTTAGATGGGCTAAAAGTTAGAATTGCTCCGGAAGAACTCTAAGCTTTTCACGTTTGAAGGCCTCAACACGTTGCAAGGCATTTTGTCGAATATCTTCCCAGAACAAAGTAACATCAAAACGATGGTAGTCTTTTATAAAAGACATTAAAAAGCGTTTAGGTACTTTAGGTAAACTCACCCACAACATACCATTGATTTTTTCAACAGCCAAGCTTTTTTCGTACAACACATTGTCGTAGTACAGCACTCCCTTGTGATCTTCTATCAGACTTTCTTTGCTGTTGTCCCAAGTAATGGGGTTCGTCGTAACCGCATTATTATACCAATCGTAGTATTTTGGATATTTACCCTTCTTATAGGAGTTCCAACTGACATAGCCGCCAATCTGGTGTGGAGAAATTAGTGGTCTTAATGCTCTAAACTCATCTTCCATAACACGCGTGCCAATCAAATAGGCAGCTACCAATTGCTTTTGGAGGGGTTTGCCATCAAAATATTCTTGTAATATCTTCTTTAAGTGAAGCGCCCCTTGACTGTGGCCAGCTAAAATAATGGGGCGACCTTTGTTTTCAAATTTCATATAATAATCAAATGCAGCCTTGACATCGGCATAAGCAAATGCCATCGCTTCAAAACCCCCCTCACTCGTGTATGGCTTAAAAAAAGCGCGGTAGTGGTTCTGACGGTAAAATGGCATAAACAAACGCCCCGCATCGGCCCATGCGGCGGCTTGATAAGGCAGTATCCATTTTATTACATCGGAATTGACGTTAGCGTCATCAATAGCTGCATTCCATGTGCTGTCTTTTTTATCAATAAAAAGCGTTGGATAAACATAAAAAACATCTGCCGTAGTGGAATCAGAAATAGCACCAATTTGGTTACCCTGAGCGGAAATACCGTCGTAAACTGCCCAGTGCTCAGGGTTTTCGTAATTAATCACGCCACTTTTTGGCGCAAAAGAAGCGGTGCGGTAATTTACTTTACAAGCACATAGCAAAAGAACAATGAGCACATAACAAATTCGTTTTTGCATGATTTTTTTTCAAATATCTGCATTTATAAATAATTGTTTGCAAGATGGCTTTCTAATTATTACAGCACAAAATTTGATTTACTTACAATAATAAATTCTTACTTTGTAGAACATGAGACTCCATAATTTATATTTTACGCTACTCATTTTTGGACTACTAATTCTAGCATCATGTTCAGAAGATGACAATAATGAAGAAGCTTCAGCATGTACATCAATTGAAAAAGGAACCAAGATCATGCCACTTGGTGCATCGCGCGTACAGGGCTTTACAGGGCTTTTTGAAAGTTATCGTTATGCATTGTGGAAAGACTTGGTTGATGGTGCATTTGACTTTGATTTCGTAGGCACCAACCAAGATCTGTGGGAATATGAATCTTATAAAAATTTCTGCTTCGATAATGAGCACGAGGGCCGTGGTGGCTGGACTGCAGCACAGATCAATGAAAATATAGATGCATGGCTAAAATCTGTTGGCGATGTAGATATCGTACTTTTCAGCTCGCCAGGCGGAAATGATGCGTTAAATGGGGCTGATTTTAGTGGTATTGTCGAAAACATCAATGCCATCATAGACAAAATTCAAGCGCATAACCCAAACATCATCATCATCATTGAGCAACTTGCACCTGGAAAATCATCATTTATGACTGATGAATACACATTACTTTTTGCGCAAATGAAGACTGTAATTGTACAAATTGCAAGCATTCAAACGACCACAACCTCTATGGTTATTGCTGTGGATATGGCAACTGGGTTTACTGACGATTTGTTGGCAGATGACATACATTACAATAAAGCAGGTGCCGAATTTATTGCAGCACGTTATTACAACAAACTGGTACCACTATTAAACTAAGTTTTGTATATAAAATTGTGTATTTTGGTGGTATGAAAAATTACGCATTACTTCTTGTACTATTGATTGCAATAACATCGTGTCAACACAGCCAACTTGAAGTAGGCTTAGATGCAAAAAGCGGCTCAAACGCAGCTGGATTTGCGCTTTTAAGTGAAAAAGGTGGGGTTGTTAGCTTAAGTGCTACCATCCGTGGACTTTCAGAGGGAACGCACGCCATACACCTTCACGAAAAAGCAGATTGTTCCTCTGATGACGGCAAATCAACAGGTGGTCACTGGAATCCAACCTTTGAACCACATGGGGCTTGGGGTGACGAAAAAGGCTATCACAAAGGAGACATAGGAAACTTTAAAGTTGGCGAGAACGGAATCGGACGGGTATATTTTGAAACAGACGAATGGTGTATTGGTTGTGAGGACAAAACAAAAAATATTTTAGGAAAAGCCATTATTGTTCATCAAGGAGCAGATGATTTTGTCTCTCAGCCATCGGGTGCTGCAGGTGCGCGCATAAGCTGTGCTGGAATTGTAGAATAATTATTTTTTGGGTACTTGCCCAATAGCTTCAGATATTTGTAAAATCAATTCATCTGTTGGCTTTTCAAGATCAAATTTCATTGGCGGCTTGATATGCATGGTCTGCTTGATTCCCTTTTTCTTAATAAAGATGCCTTTTTTATCAAACGAACGTCGGAAACCATCAATCTGTATGGGCACAACCACGGGATTATAGGTTTTGATAATGTGCAGTGTTCCCTTACGAACAGGCGCAAATGGCCTTATGGTTCCCTGTGGGAAAGTAATTACCCAGCCGTCATTTAAGGCTTTACCGATGTTTGAAATATCACTCATCTTAACCTGTCGGTTAATGGACTTGCCCTTTTCACGCCAAGTGCGCTCAATTGAAATTGAACCTGTGTAAGCCAATATACGTGGTAAAAAACCTGCCTTCATCGTTTCTTTAGCAGCGATATAATACACGTTTAACTTTGGTTTCCATATATAACTCAGGTAATTCAAATTATCATCCCGGCCTGCTAGACTGGCAAAAAACACATGAAACATGGCTGTTACATCGGCAAAATAAGTTTGATGATTTGAAATAAAAAGCACGTTTGACTCTGGAAGATCACGGATAATTTCGGATCCGCGTATGTGTAAGTTGTTAAAACGATTAAATCGTCTGCGCGTAAAAAAACCAAGCAGTCGTATGAGCCAGAGCTTAATAAAAAGGTAATGTCCGAATGGGTTGCGTTTAAACACAATTAGGTTTTGTTTTACAAAAGTACAAAAGGAAGTACAAACAGATGTGGGTATTGTATAGAAAGGAAAACCATTAACTTTACACCATCATGAGACGCATTTTTATTCTTTTGTTTTCAATTGCTTTTGCAAGCATAACACTGTCTTGTAATTCAACAGCCGCATCAAAAAGCAGTTATCAAACGGTTGTGGAAACACCCAAGCCAACAGTAGCGAAAAAAACAGTACCCCCAAAAAAGAGCGATCTACCGTTAAATGCAGAAACGGCCATTCCCTTTTTTAAAGCATACGGCGAAAAGCATCCTGAAAATAAAGTTCGAATTGAAACCCCGCTGGGAAGTTTTGATGTTTTACTTTTTAAAAACACCCCTTACCACAGGGCAAATTTTATTTTTTTGACAAAGCAGGAATATTTTAATAACACTTATTTTCACAGGGTAGTTCCTGATTTTATTATTCAAGGAGGTAATTCTGATAATGCAGATACCGGACAAAAGAGAAGAAAAATTGGCAAATACCTACTTCCTCCCGACACGCGCAAAGGCCACAAACACCACAGAGGTGTGATCTCCATGCCCAGCAGCGAAATCGAAAATCCACACAAACTGGCATCACCCTATGAGTTTTTCATTGTACATCAATCGCCAGGTGCATACCATTTGGACGGAAGCTACACTGTCTTTGGAAAGGTCATACGTGGTATGGAAGTTGTCGATGCTATCAATGCACTTCCAACAGATAAACGAGAGTGGCCGCTAACCAATATGCGCATGAGAATAACCGTTTTAAACGAATAAAATGACCATAACCCAACTTAAATATTGTATTGCTGTAGCAGAACACCGAAATTTCACCACTGCAGCCCAACACGTTTATGTTACCCAGCCAACACTGAGTATGCAAATTCAAAAGCTGGAGCAAGAGCTTGATCTTAAAATATTTGACCGTGCCCAAAAACCAATTGGACTTACAGCAGTTGGTGAAAAAATCATTGAACAAGCACGCCTTATTGTAGCAGAATCAGATAGAATACAAGATGTCATTCAACAAGAAAAAGGGGTGATTGGTGGCAGTTTTAAACTCGGCATCATACCTACGGTTATGTCTACGCTACTCCCCTTGTTTTTACAAACTGTTTTAAAGGCTTATCCCAAACTTGTTTTGGAAATTGAAGAAATGCCTACCCAACAAATTATTGAGAATCTAGAAAAAGGAACGCTCGACGCAGGTATTGCGGCTACGCCACTAGATTATGAGCACATATTTGAAAAGCCGCTTTACTACGAACCCTTTATGGTTTATGCACCTACACATTCCAAGCTTAGTAAAGAAAAAAGCATTATTGCCGAAATGTTAAAACATGAACAGGTTTTACTCTTACAAGACGGGCATTGTTTTAGAAATTCAGCATTAAATATTTGTAAAATAAAACACGAAGTGCCCCTTCCGTTTGAGATTAAAAGTGGCAGCTTTGAAACCTTAGTGCAATTGGCAGAAGAGGGTTTGGGCATCACCTTATTGCCGTATTTACACACGCGGAAATTAAGCGATAAACAGCAACTAAATTTAAAATCCTTTGAAACACCTGAGCCTGCACGTGAAGTGAGTATGATTTACCATCAACGAAAACTAAAGCTACACATCATTGAAGCCTTACACGATAAAATCAGAGCTATAATTAGAGGGGCTATAGTTTATGAGGACATAAAGATTATTAGTCCAAAGTAACTCGAGACTTCTCAAGTTTAGAAGCCCATTGCTTTAGTCTTACATAATCATAAGCATCGAGCTGGTTTTTGGCCTTTTTTAACTCTTTATAAAAGATGCTAGGGTATCCATAAACATTTGTTAGAATCTTTTTAAAATACGATACTGTTGGTTTAGGTGACATGGTTGTTGTTTGATGCGAAATACGTAAATCACATCCAATAAAAGTGTTGTAGAAATGTTAATTTTTGACTTTTATGGTCCACAAAAAAGAAAAAGAGGACACTTCTTCACCAGTTTCGTCAAGTCCGTTGGCGTTTAGCCAAAGCTGTTGGGGCGCATTAGCTTCTTTGGCCGTATGAATAGCACGCAAGACTGCCTCGCCTTGATTGCAACTAAAGCGTATCTGTCCGACTGCCTTTTTTGAAAACGTAGCCTTGTTCTCGATTACCAACATAGCGGCTTTTGTGTTTGAACCGTGCAATGCATGCATGATTAAAGCGCCCGTACTTAATTCGGCAGCCATCCCTTGAACTGCCCAAAACATAGAGCGAAAGGGGTTTTTATTCATAAAATTCAAACGCACACGAACCGTACATTGTTTTTCATCTATGCTTCTTACTCGTACGCCAGTAAAATAAGCCGCGGGTAGCTTAAAGAGCGTATAAAATTTAATAGATGATGGTGTTGTACGCATTATCTAAACCGGTGTTTCAATGGTAGCCAAATAGCGTTCAGCATCCAAAGCAGCCATACAGCCCGTTCCAGCAGCAGTTACTGCCTGACGGTATTCTTTATCTTGAACATCTCCAGAAGCAAAAACGCCTGGAATATTCGTTTTAGTGGATTTGCCTTCAGTTATAAGATAACCGGCATCATCCATGTCAAGCTGTCCTTTGAAAATATCCGTGTTTGGTTTGTGTCCAATAGCAATGAAAAGTCCTGTAATGGCAATTTCTTCTTTTTTACCTGTTTGATTGTTGACCATTCGAAGTCCTTCAACAACCATATCTCCTAGCACTTCGTCAATTTCGGTATTATAACGCAAATCAATATTTGGAGTTGAAGTTACGCGGTGTTGCATGGCTTTTGAGGCTCTCATATGGTCTTTACGCACCAACATGGTGACCTTGCTACAAATATTGGCTAAATATGTAGCCTCTTCAGCTGCGGTGTCTCCACCACCCACAATAGCAACATCCTGTCCTTTATAAAAGAAACCGTCACATACAGCGCAGGCCGAAACACCTCCACCACGCAAACGTTGCTCACTAGGCAAGCCTAAGTATTTGGCAGTTGCTCCAGTGGAAATGATGACTGTCTCTGCCAATACTTTTTTATTGTCATCAATGGTAACACGGTGTAACCCGCCTGGTTCTTTGGAAAAATCTACTGCAGTAGCCATTCCAATACGGACATCTGTTCCAAAACGTTCGGCTTGTTGTTGTAGCTCTACCATCATGGTTGGGCCGTCAACACCCTCAGGATATCCCGGAAAATTATCAACTTCTGTGGTAGTTGTAAGTTGTCCACCTGGTTCTAAACCTGTATATACAACAGGATTTAAATCTGCACGAGCAGCATAGATAGCAGCGGTATAGCCCGCGGGTCCGGACCCAATAATTAATGTTTTGATATGTTCAGATGCCTCACTCATGATTCATTGTTTGAATTCAAAATTACAGGATTAAGGCGACAGATTGACATTAATACTATCAAAAGTTATTATCAATCTATTATCTAAAATGATAAGAAATTATGTTTGGCAACCTTACGATATATTCTATATTTGCAGTCCGTTTTTAACGGGGTGTAGCGTAGCCCGGTCATCGCGCCTGCTTTGGGAGCAGGAGGTCGCAGGTTCGAATCCTGCCACCCCGACT
>MDSV01025376.1_pt1 | contig 16906 bp, 7 predicted proteins | sample 810851 | NCBI WGS metagenome assembly MDSV01 (sample SAMN05326640, study PRJNA326480) | marine metagenome | isolation source: seawater | place: Atlantic Ocean: North East | collected 2012 | reverse complement strand
TAACAATCGAAGATTCGATTTATGCTATGACAATGTACGGAAGCAATCCAATTATTCACAACCTTACCATCCTCAACCCCGATCGGGTTGGCATTGACCTGTTCAGTTCTTCATCGCCTCAAATTTTTGATCTCGTGATAAATCAAGCCGGTCGTGTACTGCCTTTCCAAAGCGATTGGCGATATGGACTCGGATTATCTATTGGGTCAGGCTCAACTCCGGTCGTCATTGGCGCGACATTTACTGATCACCTCACACGAGCAGTCAATATTTGGGGTGGTTCTGGCGGGGTACTTCGTAACCTCGTAATGAGCAACATTAGTGGCTCAAGTTGGGCCATTTCTGCTGGCGTATGGGTCGAAGACAGTCAACCCTTGTTGGTGAATGTGAGCGTCGACAGAGCAGACCATGGTGTAGTGGTTCGTCATATTGATGATAGCGGCTATACACGTGCAGTTTTCCGTGATTGCACAGTTTCCAACTCAATGTACAGAGGCGTCTATGTTGACAAAGAAAATCACTCCAATTACACCAATTATGAAACTGCAGACTTCACCAATTTAACCGTTCGAGGAACCGGCGGACCTGGTGCTAAAACTCCCAATATTGCCTACGCAGCAATCGACCTCAACGCAACCGGCGCTTGGTTCGAAAACACACTTGTTGAAAATTCAACTTCGACCGGTGTTCGGATGTATTATGCAGATTCTTCAACAACATTCCGTAACCTCACCATCCGAGATTCAGGTGAGGCGGGACAAGGTCCTCACAAGGCCGGGTTAGCAATCACTTGGATTTTCACATCCGCTCCTGTCTTTGATGGACTTGAAATTTCAGGCTCAGTAGGACCTGGTATTCATTCGTACAAGGCAGAATGGGTAGGAAATGACTTTTATTTACACAACAATTCTGAAGACGGAATGTTTCTTGATTTCTCGTCGGTAAATATTGACGGCTTGCTCTTGGAGAACAACACTGAATCGGGTGCCCACCTCCTCGATAATATCGATACTGAACTCTCGAATTTATCAGCACATTTCAATGGTCTTTCAGCAACCGGTGAACAGAGCAAGGCCGGGCTGTTTTTCGACCGTTCAAAGATAGTCACACATCCTTTCCTTGATGTGGGCTGCACTTCGTGCAACATCTCAAATTCAGGGGGTTCTGGAATTCTTATCCGAGATTCTGCAGATTTGTGGTTGGACGATATTCAGTTAAGCAACAACAACCCTAGTTACGCCCCACTTGACATTGATAATTCTGGATTGAATTCCGGCCAACAAGGTGGCGTCATCAATATTGAGGGGCTTGAAATTTATTTTGACCCGACCCCATTTTCCAACCCTGCAGCAGCTCTCAACATTTCTCAAGCAGCAGCAAGAATCCACAATCTCACCATGTTCGGAAACCATTCTGGAATCAACTGGGATGGTCAAAATCACAACAACTATCCTTCCGAAATCAGCAACAGCGTGTTCAGCGGTATTGGCAACTGCATGCTCTTGAGTAACCATTTCGACCTTTCAGGTGTCGGGAACACAATCTCGACAGAATGTGTTGGCGACATCCGTTTTGAAAACAGTCAGGTCAATTGGTCGAATTTTGCTGATATGCAAAGCACCGGCAAAATTCTCCAACTGGATTCAAGTTCAAATTTACATTTGCATCAGCCAATAGACATTGACTTCAATCAGTCTTACCCTTCAATGTCATCAGGTGCTACAATTGATGTCGCTTACGACATCACTGTTTGGGTCATAAACAACAACAGTAACGGCATCCCATTGGCAAATGTCGATACGACTTTTTCTCAAATTGAACCCACGGTGCAAGAATATACCAACAGCCTAGGATATCTTGTTCTTGCTGATTTTATCGGTCAACGCTGGACCAACAGTGGACCATCAGAGTTTACCAATGCAACAATATCTTGCGGTTATGACAGTACATCGAATTCGACCAATGTGACGCTCGACCAAAACCGCTTTGTCAATTGCGTGTTACCTCTTGAAAACCAACCTCCTTTCCTCATGTGGACCTCTCCTTCTCAATCCTCTGTTTTCTCTTCAAATTCAGAGGTCTTGTTTGATGCTAACGACTCTTGGGATTTAGACGACGATCCCTTGACATTCTCTTGGTCCAGTAGTCTTGATGGTGATATCTTGGCATCATGTACTGGACAAGGCGACCCTCAGTGGAGTCCGAGTACTGGAGCGTCGTTTACCGTCAATTCTAACGACTCTTGGGCTTGCCAGCTTTCGGATGGAATACATGTGATTACCTTGGAAATTTGTGATGATGCAGGACATTGCGTAACAGATTCACGAACCATTGAACTTGCCAACCAAGCACCCACAATCGTCTTGGATGTCACTCCAGAACTAACTCCATGGTCGGAGTTGGTAATTCCCCGAACTCAAAGTGTTCTGTTCAACCTTTCTGGAACCTTTGACCCAGAAGGCGATTCGATGACGTGCTGGATTGAGCGATCATATCAACAGAGTCAAGCGCCACAGAACGGTTGTCCGTCCAAGATTTGGATGAATCTTTCAATGGCTGAGTCTGTTCCTTCGACTTTTGATTTGGTGATTTATGCCTCTGATGGCATCAATAACCCGTCCACTTACACAATTCCAGTTGAATTGTACAACGAAGTTCCTGATCCCGTTTTCACTTTGACTCGAAATGGAAATGCGAGTGAAAATGAAGTGACTCTCGACGGAACAGCAACCGTTGACCCGGAGGGTGACACGCTTGAAGTGGAGTACTGGTCAAACCTTGATGGTCAGTTGTCGTGGAACAATACAGAGGCCGGGAAAATTTGGACAGGTTATCTCTCACGTGGCACTCATGTCCTCGAGATGCGAGTCGTTGATGTCAGGCCTGAACACATCAATTCGACTCGTGTTACAAGCATCTTGGTCGAGGTCGAAAATTCTCTACCAAAGGCTGCAATATCCTCTCCACTCGATACTCGCACCTATCTTTCATCTGAACAAATTACGTTTTCAGCAAACGGTTCTGGAGATTTTGATGCAGCATGCGACACGTATCCAAGTGATGGGAATTGGCATTGTGCCCCGTTCTCCCCTTACGGAGGTTCAGAGTATCTTATCGTTGATTGGAGCAGTGATTTGGACGGACGCCTCACTCCTGAAGGTGAAGATTGGTTGATTTATGAAACGAGATTATCACCTGGAATGCATAATATTACGCTCAGTTTAGATGATGGAATACACGATCCAGTTGTCGTATCAAGAACTGTCGAGATTCTTCAATCTGCACCGGTTCTCGAACTCTCATCTCCTGCTGATGGAGACGCTTATTCCTCAAGTTCTCTCATTGAATGGGATGCACGTGAATCGGTTGATTACGATGGAGACACTTTCACAATGACTGTTCGCAGTGACTTACTGAATGAGCCATTGTTCGCTGATGTTTCACCTTCGATTGTCCATACATCGGCCCTTCCCGCTGGAGAACATACCGTTCAGATAACACTCACGGATTCAACCGGTAAATCCGAAATCTCGACCATTGGATTAAGTATCGGTCAATCAAACCCAGTAGTCTCGATGTTGCAACCTCAAAATTTAGCATCAATAGCTGCGGGTCAATCACTCATTCTTGAAGGCGAATCCTCGGATGCAGACGGTGATTTGCAGAAGCGAGAGTGGAGAAGATGGTTGGTCACTGGAGGTTATGAAGTTCTTTCCACACTCAGCAGCGATGCTGTTGTTCTCCCTCCAGGTCAGCATCATATCTCTCTTTATGTTGAAGACAGCAGAGGAATGTTTGACCAAGCTCATGCCAACATCACCGTTCAATCGAGTCTTCCCACTCTTTCAAATCTCACGTTCTTACCAGATACATTGTTTGCCCAACAAAAAAACACATTCTCAGTACGGGTCATGATGAGTGATCCGGATGGAACCACTCAAAATGTCCAAGCCACAGTCGTGTTCAATGTCCAAACTTGGACATTCAATCTCTCTGATGAGGATGCTGATGGATACTGGGAGGGTTCAGTGGAAATGAATCCAGATGCAGCAGGACGGCCAAATCTGAAAGTCGTTGCTCGGGATGGTGATGGAGACGAAGCCATGGTCGATATACTCAGTATCACGCTTTATGTTGAAGAAGCAGAGGGAGACAATCGTGTGGCGATGTTTATTGCAGCTGGCGTAGGATTTGTGGGTATACTTACTTTGATTGCCTTTGTCGCCTTGCGTCGCCAAAGAAAAGCAGAAATGGCAATGATTGATTCTTGGGATTCCTTTGGAGGCATTTCTCCACAGAAAACTGAATCATCCAAGCCTATTACTCTTGAAGGAGGGGTTGTAGAAGGGGCGGTAGAAGTTCTTGCAGAGCAAGACAATTCCGAGGCAGGAGTTGAAGACGAATCTATCACTGAATCAAAACCTCTTGCCGGGATTGATTTGGATTGGGACGATGTTTGATGAATCGCGAAAACGCTTTAATCACGAGTAGGGTGAATGAACCATGGACACATCTCAGTTTCTAGTTTCCAATCCGGATTCTTATGTGCTTGCAGATGCCCCAACCGCTGCTCCAAGTGATTTTGATAGGGAGGAATCGAAACGTCGAGTCAAGCAATTTACGAAACAGATTCAAGCACTCCAAGAGAAGATGTGGGCTGGAAGGAAGCATCGGCTTTTGGTAGTGCTGCAAGCAATCGATGCGGGTGGAAAGGACGGAACGGTGCGTTCTGTCTTTGGAAGAACAAATCCCCAAGGCGTCAAAGTGCACTCGTTTAAACGCCCCACAGAACAAGAACTGGCTCACGATTATCTTTGGCGAGTTCATCCCCGTGTCCCTGGAAACGGAGAAATTACAGTTTTCAATCGCAGTCACTATGAAGATGTCTTGGTTGTCAAAGTACATGGCTATGCTCCTTTGGATGTCGTTGAGAAGCGATATGAACATATTCGCAACTTTGAACAAATGCTCGTCGATGAAGGAACCACAATTATCAAAATTTTTCTCCATATTTCCAAGGATGAACAAAAAAGGCGATTTGAAGCTCGCCTCAATCGTCCTGAAAAAAACTGGAAATTCAAGAAAGGTGATATCAAAGAGCGAGCCTATTGGGAACAGTACCAGGAAGTTTTCGAACAGATGCTTAAGAAAACAACAACCGATGATAGCCCATGGTATGTTGTTCCCGCAGACAACAAGAAGTACCGTAACGAAATTATATCTTCTTTGATTTTGGAAACCTTGGAATCGTTCAATATGCAGTGGCCTCAGCCTGAAGAGGATTTGAGTGACGTTGTCATTGAGTGATTTACTTGGCCTGTTCAGGTAAATCTTTGTTCAATGAGTCCGGATTTGAAGAACGACCTCCCCATGGTGAAAGTGTTCGATGCAAACCTAGTCTTCGAGCGAACAGGAATTTGAAGTTCTTCCATCCGTCGCCCCATGTGTGAATCTCTGCTTCACCGACGCGAGGACGGTATGGGACTGATATTTCCACTGCCTTTTCTTTTCCAAGTACGCGGCGAGCAAGGATTTTCATTTCTTCCGAAAGCGGCATTCCGTCGTTTGTAGGGCGCATGGCATCGTTGTTGAAAATCGATTTTCTAAAGACCCACATTCCGGATTGAGAGTCTTTGATTCCATATCCGAAAAGAAGCCTTGCAGTGAAAGAAAGTGCCCAGTTGCCAAATCCATGAATGCCAGGCATAGAACCTTCTTCAGCCAATGAAAGGCGATCACAAGTAATGAAATCGAGGTCGTCATCGAGCAATCGTTTCACCAGAGATGGAACCAATTCTGCTGGATAGGTGCAATCCGCATCCATGGTGACGATGATGTCGTTTTTGGCGACATCGAAACCGGTTCTGTATGCTCGACCGTAGCCTTTTCTTGGTTCAAGGTGAACTCGAATTTTCTTTTCCAAAGCAATCTCTCGAGTACGGTCTGATGAATTACCATCAACAATCATAATCTCAAGGTCTTTGCACCAACCTCGAGGAATGGCATCAAGAGTTGGACCCAACGCTTCTTCCTCATTCCGAGTGGGAAGTATTACGGTTACCGTAACAGGGAGTTTTTCGCCCATGACTCTCCGAGAATCCTCACCTCCTTGAAGGCATTGGATTCAAAAGTCTACTTTTTGTGAGTAATTATCGGTGACATTGAAACCACCTTCGCCCGTCCCAAGTGTATGCACATCGCCATGGTGTCGGGAGAATATCCGCCCCGATGGGGTGGAATAGGTTCTGTCGTGTATCATTTAGCGGGACATTTGGCTGAGCGTGGTCATCGCGTGAGTATCATTACTCGAACGCACAAGGGTAGAGCACCTGCCCAACAGGGCGTATCCGTAATTGAAGTTCCTTGGCTCAAGGCCCCTATGGCCTTTACACGTTCGTACGGAAAAAATGCCCTATCGGCACTGAAAATACTTCATGCGCGTGAACCAATTGATGTCGTTCATACTTTACTCCCATTGGTAAGCTGGACCAAAAAAGAATTTCAGGCAGTTGAAAAGGACATTGCACCTGTCGTATCAGCATTGAATGGAAGTTGGATTGGGGAGCGAGAAGGCATGCGTCTTGCCGCCCGCCACAGAGAATCTGCAACCTGGAAAAATCCAAACGATCTCGCCATTCTAACGACTGCAAAGTGGTATGCAAAATATGAACGAGCAGGCGTTTACGAATCTTCAGTTTGTGTTGCAATCAGTCAGTCTACGAAACAAGAATTCGAACGTTGGTATTCGCCTCCGGATGACTGGAAATGTGAAACAGTGCTCTACGGCGTAGACCATCTTGTGTTTAGGCCTTTGAATACCGATGATGAAGAAGAACAATTGAAGCATGAAGCCTTGCGAAAAGAATACGATGCTGCCGATGAAGAAGCATTGTGTGGCAGACCTTCACACGAGACGCCTTTACTTCTTGCTGTAGGCCGTCTAGTGGCCCGAAAAGGGTACCGGACTTTACTGCGTGCAATGCCATCCATTCTTGAACGATTTCCGGGCGCTCGATTATGCATCATTGGGCGGGGGCATATGGGTAAAACATTGCTGCGACAAGCCCGAAAACTTGGCGTTGGCCATGCGGTTTTCATCCGACCAGGGATGTCTTTTGAAAAATTAGCCCAGCATTTCCGGAGCGCTGATTTGGTCGTCTATCCCTCCTATTATGAGGGTCAAGGTTTGATTCCTCTCGAATCTTTAGCCAGCGGAACTCCAGTGGTAACCGTTGACCAACCTCCACTTACTGAGATGATTGACTCAACCGTCGGCGAACTGTTTGAAACCGGAAATCCTGAGGATTTAGCTCGTGCCGTTTGCAAATCACTAGGAGACCCAAATGGTCGAACCGAACAGGCTGAAAGAGGTCGAAATAGAGTGCTTAATCATTACACCTACGAACACAATGCAGAAGCGTATGAGAAGATTTATCTCGACCTCATCCAAGGTTAATCGGCCATTATTTTGTCTTCTTTTCCAACGCGGGTTCGTTGTCGTTGATGATGCGTTGTGTTCATAGGCATACGGCCTCTTGGATGTTCATGCTCGCGAGGCGTCTGATGGCCCTTTGCCTCGCCGCGATGATGTTGTCAATGCTCCCTCCAGTTGCTGCGGACGACAATATCCAAAGTGCAAATCCACTCACGGATGGCGTCACATCAAACGGTTATGTGTGCGACCCTGACTGCGATGCTGGTAAGGATAAGCAGGACTTTTGGAAGATTGAGGTGCGTAAAGGAGACATTGTACAGGTTGCCTTTTCGGGATCCATGAACGGTCCTGCTTGGTGGTGTCCAAATGACGGATGGACTGGTCGCTTCTCACTTTTGGACGCTCAAGGCAGCACGATTGCCGATACGGCTGCTGATGATAATTCAGCATCTAAGGTACTCTCTACGACTGTAAACACCGCGAGTTTTGTCTATGTTAAAATCAAAGCTGAAGATTCATGGTGCAACGATGGATTCGATTACACGCTTACTCCATCTATCGATAAGGCGAATAGGGATACTGATGAAGACGGTTTCATCGATAACGACGACGACTGCGATGAATTTGTCGGTACTTCAACAAACGATCGTAAAGGTTGTGCGGACGCCGATGGAGATGGGTGGTCAGACCCTGACGCAGGCTGGGGTCCTCAAAATGGAGCAGATGCTTTTGTAAGTGATTCGAGTCAATGGCTCGATAGCGACAATGACGGCTACGGCGATAATTTAGAAGGCTTCCAAGGCGATCACTGTCCTTTCCGACGCGGTTATTCCTTGCAAGACCGTTTTGGATGCCTTGACAGTGACGGTGATGGATATTCAGACGAAGATCCGGGTGGACTGGATGGCGTTGTTCCTTGGTACTCTCATCCGGCAGGTTTTGCAGATGCATTCCCACTCGATGCAACCCAATGGAACGATACTGATGATGACGGATTCGGCGACAATTGGGAGGATGAGTCATGGAATATTTCCCGAGCGAATTGGGGCATAGGTACATGGCTGTTCAACGCATCCACACCAGATGCTTGCCCTTTCATTTCAGGAACCTCGATAGGCGATCGATACGGTTGTACCGATTCAGATAGCGATGGATTCTCAGATGGCGACCTCAACTGGACTCAATCCGACGGAGCAGATGCTTTCCCTGCTGAACCCTCTCAGTGGCGAGACAGGGACTATGATGGGTGGGGTGATAACCAAACAGAAGGGGCTCTACTCATCGATGATTTCCCAGATAATCCAACTCAATGGAGGGACACAGATGAAGATGGATGGGGTGACAATCAAACCTTTGGGGCATCTCAAGTCGACGACTTCCCATTCATCCCCTCACAATATCGTGATACCGATGGCGATGGTTATGGTGACAACCTCGATGGCTTTGAGGGCGACGTTTGCGTCTTTTCAACGGCTGAAGAAGTGGAATCAAGCTGGATATCCTATGCGGACCGTCTTGGATGCCGTGATGTCGACCAGGACGGTTATTCAGACCCAACCGACGATTGGATTTCTCACCCTGACGGTTTTGCAGATGCGTTCCCGAACGATGAAAGTCAATGGTTCGATACTGACAACGATGGCTACGGCGATAATATCGAGTATTTTGATGGTCAAATTTTCCGGCTCGCCTATCGCGGTGACGGTTGCAGAACCACTCTTGGGACATCGACGTTCGATCGCTGGGGATGTCCTGATAGCGACGAAGACGGTTGGTCAGACCCAACCAATTCATGGTTGGCCAGCCCCGGTGGAAAAGGAGATGCATGGCCAATGGACCACACTCAATGGCACGATATCGACGGAGATGGTCGTGGCGATAACCCGCTAGGAACGACTGCAGATGTTTGCCCGAGTCAAGCAGGAACATCGGTAGGTCCCTCGATGGGCGGAGACCGTTGGGGATGCCCAGATACCGATGGCGATGGTTGGTCTGACTTGGGAGATTCATTCATTCACGAACCAACGCAATGGAGAGACACTGATGGCGACGGTTTTGGTGATGATGCCAATGGAAACCAAGGCGACGCCTGTCCTGAAGTTCGAGGAACATCAATCCTTGACCGCCTGGGATGTCGAGATACCGATGGCGATGGTTGGTCAGACCCTACAGACAGTTGGCCTGCCCACCCCTACGGTTCAGCAGACTCATTCCCTACCGAATCGCTTCAATGGCGAGATTCTGATGGTGATGGATTTGGCGACGTGCCCCTTGGAGCCCTACGTGACGATTGTCCAGATTCATCAGGTATCTCGAAGCGCGACACTCAAGGTTGTGTTGATTCAAATGGAGACGGTTGGTCGGATTCGTATGGAGAATTTGCTGCTGCAGTGGCAATTTTAGGTGAGGACCCAGCAGCATCTTGGTTGACTTATTTGGTCATTGGCTTTGGCTTTATTTTGGGCGCAGCTCTTGCCCTCATTGTCCGTATGGGGCGAGATCAAGAGTTGATTGAAGACGAGTTGTTTGAATCCAAAGATACAGCCAATCTCGATTTACTAACAATGGACATGCCTCCACCAGAGGCGATGATTCCTCTCGCAGATTTACCTCCTCTGCCCGTTCCCGCTGGTTTAGAACCGGTCGTGGAACAACAGATACAAGGTGGTGAATCCAATGGGTGATTCTTTACGAACGCTGCCCTTTGTTCTTGTAGCACTGCTCTTAGGTTGCCTTATGGCCCCGGTTGGATTTGTTCAACATGCAGAAGCCGAATCGAGCGACGATGCTCTTGCGGCCGAAGGTTTGACTTTGGTGGCGCTGCGAAACGACACGATGGATTTGAATCAAGACGGTGAGCCTGATGCTATTCGAATCGTCGTTATTTTGAACACAACATCAGAGTGGAGTGAGATTGAACTACGACTATTCGGTACTCACAAGGATAAAGAGGTTCGAGAAGACCGTTATATGGCTTTCACAGGTCAGTCAAACGCAAGCCTTGTCTATGATTCTTGGTCTGAAGGCGAGCATTCATTGCGTCTCGATTTCATCGACAAAGATGGGGATAAAATCACCAGTATTACTCTGCCAACATATGTCCTCAAACCTGCACTTCAAACACCTCAAATAACTCTAGATTTAGATGCTCCAAGTTGGATTGAGACCGGAGATGATTGCAAGATAAATCGAATTTTTGCTGATGAGACCGGTCCAAGATATGATGCATCAGGAATCAGAACTTTTTCTGGAGCTCCATTCACGGTCTTGGATAACCAAACTATACTGGATTGCTCGCATTGGCCAGCAGGGGATTACTTGCTCAAAGAAGCATACCGGAATGATTTGGGTCAAGTTACTGAATCTTGGTTGAATCTCACTATCAACAATCGACCAGCACCTGCTTTTTCCCTCGATGTTTTCGGAAATCAGAACAACACCGATGAACCATGTTTGATTACGATGATTCCAAACATGATTGATGTCGACTTTACAACATTTGAGAAAATTTGGACAGTTCAAGGGACTGTACTGGATGGAAACAGCAGCACTTCGTACGACTGTTCTGTCTTGCCCGCAGGTGTTCATTTGGTTACTTTGGAAGTTATCAATAACGAGAAAATACGCACTGTTCATGGCGTCAATTTAGTCCGATTGCCAGGATTGGATTTGACCGATGAAGAGGCTGCAACCTTACCTAGTCGCTCATTTGGTGATGAAACAGAAACCAAATCAGTTGGTTGGTTTTCAATCGGAATCCTCGGACTGGTGGTGAGTATTGTCGTGTTTGTCCTCCTGGTTCGGGTTAAGGATGAATCTGCTCCAAATGGTTTGCGAGACTTGGGTCCAACGCCGATGATCCTTGCTGATGGTTCACCCGATGCGCAGGGAATGCCAACTCTCACCGATGAGGAAGGCATTCTTTGGCGCCAACACCCAGACGGAACCACAGATTGGTGGGATTCACAATTGCGAATTTGGCACAAGTGGTGATGTTGATGGAACCGCTGTTTCAGGTTTTGCTTTTTGGGAGTGTAATTTTCATTCTTGTTCCTTACGCAATTTGGTTTGTTCGTGTTCGTCCTCGTCGCCCTCAACTTGAGGCGCAATGGAACTCGGATTGTGAAATGATCACCACTGCAGAGATTGACGGGTCAAAAATCACTTTCCGTAATGTGCGGAATTTTTTCTGGCGAACGACCAGGGACAGAGATGAAAACTGGATTGATGAATTGGAAATTGATACAGAGGAATTGAAGGATATTTGGTTCATCGTCGATCATTTCCATTCCTTGCACGGCCTTGCACACACATATCTGACCTTTGAATTCAATGACGGCACATGCCTTTCCTTTTCATTTGAAGCCCGCAGGAGAGTCAAGCATCGTTACCACCCTTGGGATGGTCTATGGAGAAACTATGAGTTGTATCTCCTGGTTGCTCTTGAAAGCGATATGACTGGATTACGAACCAACGCGCGTGGTAACAAGGACTACATGTTCCGCGCAATTACTCCGCCGGAGAAAGACAAGCACATGCTGTTGCGGATGGCTGAAAAAGCCAACAACTTGGCCCAAAATCCCGAATGGTACCATTCGCTGCTCACTACATGCAACACATCGATTGTACGAATGGTAAATCGCGTGACTCCAGGGCGCGTACCGTTTCTGTGGCGCAACTTTTTGCCAGGTTATACGCCTCGCGCCGCACTCAAACTTGGCTTAATCGAGGATTGGGGTGGCTTGGAGGCTACATTGGAAAAAGCGCGAATTGATGTTGTTGCTCAGCAATGGGATGGCAAAGGGTCGTATTCAGAAATGCTTCGAAGGCACCTCCCTGCTTCAACGATTCAAGAAAAGCAGTAAGAGGCCCGAAGTGTGTTGAATTTCGAGACGATTCTCAGTTACAACGTTATGCAATCCATGGGTGCCAGGATGCATAGATTTGTTCTCCAAATTCCATTTGCATCCAGAAACAGAAAGCCCTTTCACTTCTCCAACTGCGAACAAGGAAAAGGTTGAGCCTTTGAGCAATGAAGTATTTTGATAACCTGATTTTTCAATCAATTCAACGGTTGATTTTGAGGTGTGAATACGGGCTGAGAATTGCACTTCACATAGAGCCATTATCGCTGCAAATTGATGGTCGATTTCTCCCCCTTCAACTCCAACAACATCAATGTGCTCAGCACCATCTTCGATTGCCCACTTCATTGCCTTTACCAAATCGTTTTCATGTTGCCCTTCTTGAACGATGAATTGAATGTCATTTCTCTGGTTCAATTGTGATTTGAATTTCTCAGATATGCTATCCATGTCTCCAATAACAACATCGAATGGAATCTTCTCTTCGATGCACTGTTCGGCTGCACCGTCACAGGCGATAATTTTCGAAGAAGATTTGGTCAATGAACGCAATGATTCGATACCGGGCCAATCACCGTTGGCAACGATGAGGTAGTGATGCTCGGCCATGGATGAACCAGCAGGTTCCTATTGACAAAACAATCGAATTTGTTAGAAATTTCCACCAACTGATTTTTGACCCCCTTAGGGGGTCAAGAGATACAATTGTCAAGAAGCGTTTTCAAGGAAGGCGGTCGACATGGCCCTATGGCGGGGACAGCGAGTAGACCCTTTCCCGCTATTGCTCTGCTGTTGACTGCATTGTTTCTCATCCATTTGTTTTCTCCCTTAATTGAAAATCCTGCGGCAGAAGATCTCGATTTCAATGACTCAATTGTTCAATCCAGCAGTCCTTATGTCACTCTCCATGATGCTTATGGTCACGATTTTGCTGGCACCACTCTGTCTTTTGACGGCCTTGACAGTGCGACTGTACGAGAGGAATCCGCACTTGATTTTTGGATTTCACAAGTGTTTCCAACACTGACAACCCAAACAATGGGCTCTCCAGACCTTGTTCTTAGAGCAGATGAAGGATTTGATGTCTGTTGGACCTCTGAAGAAGGTGGCGTCTATGTCGGATCTTTTGATGGTGGCGACCTTTCAAGTGTAGCAATTCAATCGGCTTGGACCATGTACCATGTGGACACCGTGGCGCCTTCAAATTCGACCTCTCCACTGGTCGACTGTGCCCTTGGCGTTAATGAGAATGGCCGCCAGTATGTGCTTTACTCTGACGGCCCAAACATAAAATCAGCTCACATTGCTTTCCCAAATTCAGTTTACCCTGATTTGACTTGGCAAAAAATAACCATTCTTTACGATGTTTACCCAACCCATTTAGAAATGGTGTTGTATCCTGATCAGCAATTTGAATATGCAGTTTTCCGGGACGTCAACGGCTCGTTGTGGGAACTCAACTACAGCGGTAATTATTGGAGTCATTCACGGCTCGATTCTGGCCCAGTTGGAGAATCAATTGCAATGCAGATGGATGATCAGGGAACTGTTCATCTGTTGTATACGGCCAATGAAGAAGTTCGTTTGATCCGTTACGATGGGACGACCTATGACCGGAGGGTCTTGCTTAGAGATTCCAATCTCACCCATCATCTTGGGATGGGGCTTGACACAAACGCGGTTGAACAAATAGTAACATCCACTGAATCGAACGGCGAAACGACGCTACAATTGCTGCGCAGTCTGCTTGGACAAGACCAAGGTAGAATCAATCCGGTGCCTTTGGATTCGGTTGAAGCATCGGTGGGCTCCGATGAAGGCCTTTCTGAAATGGCCGACATCAATTCTGACGGTTACGACGATTTCATATTTTCAGACCCCGGATATTCCTCTTCATTGGAGGAAGTCGGTCGCGTCTCGGTGAAATTAGGTTCGGCAACTGGATTGATGACAAGCGTTCAAACCTTAGAAGGAATCCAAGCCGGACAGCGATTTGGAACCGGAATTGCTGTTGCTGATTTCAACGCAGACGGGTATCCCGATGTTGCAGTTGGCTCCCCTGGATGGAATGCATTGTATGCGAACGGAACTGGTGACAATGGGATTGTAGAAATATTCCTTGGGGGCCAGTCTGGTATTTCGCAGCAATCATGGTGGAATCTATCCGGTAACGACGGTGATGGCTTTGGTTGGAAAGTCGAAGCAGTACCTGCAATGAACGGCGATGAATTCGCTGATTTGGCAGTTGTAGCCGGTAATTTTACCGAAGTTATAGCAACGACTCAGGCTGTTCACAAAGGGAAGATTTCGATTTTCAAGGGTAATTCCTCGGAAATGGATTTCATTCGAAACATTACCCAAGACCAACCCGACACTCGTTTGGGACAGTCAATCAGCGGTACTGGCGATTTAAACGGTGATGGATTTGATGACCTGTTGATATCGAACACTGTAAATTTTGAATCCTTTACCGGGTATCCTGTGATTCAAATATACTTCGGGTCATCGTTTGGGGTCAACGGGAGTGCAGATCAGGAAATATCCTCGCTTGCACAGGGGCGAATGTTTGGTTATACGATTGATTACATCGGCGACGTAAACTCTGATGGTTTTGACGACATGATGTTCTCAGAACCGTTTAACGAAACGAACGGCTATCAATCCGGCAAAGTGTGGCTTTATCACGGTTCTCCAACCGGAATTTACTCGGCTGAACCAAATTGGACTCGTTCCGGTGAATCTGCAAACGATATGCTCGGTCGAATGTTTGCAAGTGCAGGTGATGTCAATGAAGATGGCTATGACGATGTGTTGCTGATGTATTTGCACGCATCTCGCTCAGGCAAAGTCGAACTCCATCTGGGTTCCCCCACAGGGTTGACCGCAAACTCCGAGTTGATAGCAACAGGCAGTTCTCAACAATATGTTGGCTTATCCATGTCAAGTCTTGGAGATTTGGATGGCGATGGATTGAGTGAACTGAGTTTGAGTTCTCGAAGTTCAATTGGACAAGAGCATCAGGTCTCTCATGATTTGTATTCGGAAAGGGATTGGGAGTCAACATCTTTCACTTACAACGATGAATTGGAATTCCTCGAACTTTCAACCTCAAGCCGCGGTGAGGCAAGCATGCTGCTCTCTTTCTCAAACGATGAATCTCTGCATTTTGTCGAGCATGTTGATGACGGAACAGCCACTGGAGTTTGGGCAGACAAAACAGTTGCTTCTAATTCTTCAAACGCTACATCATACGCCTATTCAGGCACCAGTTCCGGACGGCCGTTCATTCTTTCAACCGAAGGCGGCCACGGCCTCAAGGTACAAACAACATCCAGTTTTACTGCAGTTGAACAGAATATCCTCTCTACCGGAACTAGGGGTAAGTTCCTTGGCTCCGCACTTGACTCAGATGGACACCAGCATCTAGCACATGCAATCCCTACTGGAACTTCAGGATACCAGATTTTTGCATCTCTTGAGGACGATAACGGTTGGAGCAATTCTCAGGTGACTACCAACGTCAATCTTGATTATGCTATTTCCGTCTTGACTGACAGCAATGATGCAACCACTCTTGTGTATCGAGATTCAACCGATAATCAATTGTCACTCGCACATTACGATGGGAGTTGGTCCATATCCTCGGTAGGTAGCAGCGATTCTGTTTCTGAAGGATTCTCGGCCCTCTATCTTCCGAACGGAGAAGTAGCTGTTGCTTTGATCAGTGACTCAGAACCCGGAGTAGCACCACCGTCTCTTGGACTTCACATTTACAACCGAACAACATCTTCAGTTACCAACTCAACAATGATTACCACTCTTACCGACCTTTCATCCAATATTTCCTTGGCTCAGGCCAATGATGGTGTGTTGATTGTGTCTACTCTCACCGCAACTGGAGTTTTGAATGTCTACGAGAGAGCGTGGAACCAGTCTTCTTGGGTTGAGAATTCATCTTGGGAGGCCACCGCGAACCTTACTCAACCTACCGGAACTATCAATAGTTTTGATCTTGATTTGGTGGGAGGCTCATCTCCCGCATTGGCAGTGCGTGCTGATTCGAGCAGCGATGTGCTGTATCTTCGCAACGGCCCCCTCAATTGGACTTCTTTCGGCCAACAACCTCCATCCACTGTTGATGGGGCATGGGACCTCTCGATCATGGACGAGCATATCGTTCTCATGACAAGTGTAGGTCAATCCAATTTACTAACATGGAACAGTCTTGACATCAATGAATCCTCGTACCACTGGAACAGTCTTACCTTTGGAGATGTAACCGCTACTGGAAGTGTTGGGTTGTATACCGATTCAAACGAAACGCTCCACCTCGCAATTCAAGACAGCAGCGTATGGGACGTCGAAGTGTTGCGAATGTATCCGGATGCTGACCGTGACCTCGTCTTTGATTTGGTTGATGAATTGCCGCATATAGGAAATCAATGGTCGGATAATGACAGCGACGGTTACGGCGATAACGCATTGGGGCCGCTGGCAGACTCTTGCCCCTCAGTAAATGGCCCATCATCGTTGTTCACCTACGGTTGTCTTGATTACGACAACGACGGATATGCCGACCTAGACGATGCTTGCAATGATGTTTCTG
>MDSV01086426.1_pt1 | contig 16910 bp, 12 predicted proteins | sample 810851 | NCBI WGS metagenome assembly MDSV01 (sample SAMN05326640, study PRJNA326480) | marine metagenome | isolation source: seawater | place: Atlantic Ocean: North East | collected 2012 | reverse complement strand
TGGTTTATTCAAAGATATATACGAAAATACCAAAACAAATAAGACTCAATTAGAAGTTCTTATGAAAGAGGTTGTTGGTTTTATAAAGGATGGTGATACTGCGGTACAGATTATCCCTATGTTAAAGGAATATTTGGAAATCAATGTAAAGAATGATGACCAATTAGTAAAAGTAGCTGCTATCGTTCAGAGAATTATAGCTGCTGAAAACAAAGGTGGTTCAGAGGATGAGTTCGGTTTATCGGATGCTGAGAAAGAACAACTTATGGGTGCAATAGAAGATGCTGCTACAGATTTACAGACTCATTCAGATGAAATAGAAGAAGACATAAAAAGAGTTGAAAATTAATGGCATATCGTAAAGCAAAAACTATTCTAAATAGGCGTGTAGATAAAACTGGATACGCAAATTACGATGATGTATACAGCATAATAAATGATAATGTAGACCAAATTTCTGAATTTTATGAATTAGAACCAGCGATAGTAACAAAAGTCTATGTCAATCCTAATGATCCTGATTTTCCAACTGTAGATAACTCTAACAATGAGAATGTAACAGATTATTCTTACTTTGGATCTATAAAGGCTACATTTATTTATAGTCAAAATAAAGGAGACGAAATTGCCGAATATATCAAACCACTTTCTTCTCATATAACAGTATACCCGACAAAAGGAGAAGTGGTTAATGTTGCTAAACATGGTGGACAATACTATTACTATTTTCCTTTAAATTTAAGAAATAGTGTAAATATGAACAGAGTAGCAGGAGAAGCCGGAGAAGGTGAAGTATTAGAACAACGCACTAAATATAATAGAGGAATATTAGGAGAACAAGGAGATATAGTTTTAAATGGAAGGTTTGGACAAGCAATAAAATTCGGTAGTGACCGACTATTTATAAATCCTGATATTAAAATAACAAATAAACAATTTATAGAAGAAAATAAATTAGATGATGATAATTTTCCACATTTTCAAAGCATCAACGATGATGGCTCTTCAATTTTTATTACCTCAGGATTAACTCAGAAACCAGGAGAAGTCTTATCTCCAGCAGCCCCCTCAAAAAATTGGCCTCCAAATTTAGGTGGAATAATGAATGGAAATATGGTAACTATTAATTCTGATAAATTGGTTTTTAATGCTAAAGGTGATGGTAATGTAAATAAATCAGATGGTGATATTCATATGTTAGCAAACAGAAATATAAATATAAGTTCGAGAACTTCTGTCAATATTGAAGTTGAAGGTAATGGTACTATAAATTTAGGAGATTCTGATAGTCAAAATCCTTTAGTAAAAGGAAAAGAATTGACAGAATTAATTTCTCCTTTATTTTCTATCCTCAAAGAATTTGCTAATAAATTAAATTCTGATGATGTTGGACCAGCACAAATATCAAAAGCAGCTTCAGAATTTAAAAAGGAGATGGAAAATTTAGAACCAAAAATATTATCTATTTTGAGTGATAAAGTTAGAATAGCTAATGACAAAAATGTTTCAATAGCAGATGACGCGGGAGAAGTATATTCAGAACCTGATGCTATGTCTGAAACAATTTCAACTTCTTACACATAATAAAAAGGAGATTGTAAATGAGTAAAACATCCGATGCATTAAGAAAACTTATACAAACAGAAATTGATTATAGACGTGAAAGGGTAGACATTGAAGTTGATTTGTTAATAGAATTAGTTCGCTCGGGCAATCAGAACGTTGGAAAAGCAATTGAAAAAATTGACAAATTATTATCCGATTTTAAAAAAGCTAGAGAGGTAGTGGATGAGACAGTCAGTACGGCTGATAGTGCACGTAAGTCTATAGATGCCAGTAAAAAAGCTGCTGAAATAGCAGAAAGAGCTTCTACCATAGCCTCTTCATTAAATCCAGCTGCAGCAGCTGCTGCTTATGTCCAAAAGAATATAATCGGTAAAGTCCAAGTAGAGCTTCAAGATGTTACAAAAGAACTAAATGTAGTTCCAAAAATTTTAGAGAATTTAGACGACTTTATAGATAAAACAAAATTAAAATTAGAAGAATTAGATGAAGAGGTAAAAGAGGGCAAAAGAATTAGGAAAGAAAGAAGAGAAATGTTATCTTAGTATATTTATATAAAACAATAAGGAGTTAGTTATGGCTAAAACATCAAAATTAGTTAGTTTAATTAAAGAAATAGTTAGACAGGAAGTACAAAAAGAGGTTAGAGAGATATTTATAAAGGAAGGAATGAAGTCTATGGCTAAGCAAACTACTTTAGTAGAAGATAGCGTCGTAGAAGTTCTACCTAAAAGAAAACCCAAACCTAAAGAAAAAGTTACATATACAAAAAATCCTGTGTTAAATGACATTCTAAATGAAACAGCTAATGCTGGAGAAATGGATGAATATCCAACAATGGGTGGTGGAACTTTTGATAGTTCAAAAATGGCTGAGGCTATGGGTTATGGAAATATGATGGGTGATGCTGAAAGTAGAAGAAAAGTAGCTGCTATACAAACTGCTCAAGCAGCTGGGGCTGATACATCAAACAAAGCAGTTCAAGATGTAATGGGTAATCTAACAAAAGATTACAGTGGAGTGATGAAAGCTTTAAAAAAGAGAGACAATAAGTAATGAGTGTAATAGAAAATGATTTAGATGAAGATGTTTATATTGGCTTAAAGCTACCATTAGAACATAATCGTGATGGTTTTTTTAGCAGAACGAAAACTTCGGTAGAACAATCTAAATATAATATTAAAAATCTTTTATTAACAAGAAAAGGTGAGAGGCTTGGAAATCCACAATTTGGGTCGGATTTGATTAATGTCTTATTTGAACAAGAAGAAGATGTCGAAAGTAAAATAGAAGAGTCAATTAGATCTTCTGTAAGTCAATTCTTACCTTTTGTAAATATTGTAAAACTTGATATTAATTTTTCTGAGAGTACTAAAAACTTAGTTGGTATTGAATTACACTTTTCTTTGAATACAGATTTAACTAATGTTGAAAAGTTAACAATTGATACAAAAAGTTATTCTAATAACTAAGAATAAATGGAGATAGATAATGCCTTATTCTGCACCTAAAAAATCAGTAAAAGAAGTTAGATATTTAAATAAAGATTTTAAGTCTTTCAAAGACAATTTAATTGAATTTTCTAAAATATATTTTCCAAGAGAGTATAATGATTTTAATGAATCATCACCAGGTATGATGTTTATTGAAATGGCATCTTATGTAGGCGATGTTCTTTCTTATTATGTGGATAATCAATTTAAAGAAAGTCTATTGGCTTTTGCTGAGGAAAAAAGAACAGTGTATAATATGGCGCAGTCTTTAGGTTACAAACCTAAATTGGCTACACCATCAACAGCAACATTAGATGTATATCAAACTGTTCCAGCTTCAGTAAGTGGAACAGGAGCTGATACTGTTTCCTCTCCTGATTTAGACTACGCTTTAATTGTTAAAGAAGGTATGGAACTAACATCGAATACAGGAGTGGTTTTTACTACACAAGAAGACTGTAATTTTAGCTTTGAAAGTATTTACGAACCGAAGGATACTACAATATATGAATCAAATGTTGTTCCTGTAACATACTTACTTAAAAAATCTATTAGGGTTGTTAGTGGAGATATAACCACAGAATTTTTCACATTTAACAATTCTGAAAAGTATAAAAGAATAGCTTTGGCTAATTCAAATGTAACCGAAATAATTTCTTGTACGGATACTGATGGTAATAGTTGGTACGAAGTTCCTTTCTTAGCTCAAGATACCGTATTTACAGATATGGAGAATACATCTAAGAATGATGACCAACTATACACTTACTCAGACCAAGCTCCATATCTACTAAAACTTTTAAAGACATCAAGAAGATTTACAACATTTATTAGAGAGGATGGTAAAACAGAATTAAGATTTGGAGCAGGAACATCGGATAGTCCTGATGAGGAGATAGTTCCAAATCCAGATGAAGTGGGTTCTTCTCTACCGGGCTCTCCATCTAAATTAGGACAAGCTCTTGATCCCTCTAATTTTCTTTCTACTAAAGCATATGGACAAGCACCATCCAATACTCAGTTAACAATTGTGTACAGACATGGGGGTGGAGTTGAACATAATGTCGTATCAAATAGTATTAGAGCTATAGAATCTTCAAGAGTTGTTTTAGATGAAACGGGATTATCATCAACCTTAGTAAATTCCACTAGAAATTCAGTTGCTGTAAACAATCCCTTACCTGCTGCTGGTGGTAGAGGAGCTGAAAGTGTTATTGAAGTTAAAAATAACACATTAGCTTATTTTCAAGCACAACAAAGAGCGGTAACAAAAGAAGATTATATAACAAGAGTATATGCTTTACCACAAAAATATGGTAATGTAGCAAAAGCTTATATTGTACAAGATTCACAATTGGATGCTAATAACTCTGTTAATCAAAACGATACTAATAGAATTGAAAATCCATTAGCTCTTAATTTATATGTTTTAGGATTTGATTCTAGTAAAAGATTAGCATCACTTAATCAAGCAGTCAAAGAGAATATTCAAACTTACTTGACTCAATTTAGGATGGTAACGGATGCTGTAAATATAAAAGATGCTTTTGTGATAAATATAGGGGTTGATTTTGATTTACTAACCAAAGTGGGATATAATAAAGAAGAAGTAGTTCTAAGAGCTATACAAGAAGTACAATCATTCTTTGATATCGATAAGTGGCAGATTGGACAACCAATAGTGTTAGCTGATTTAGCTTACAAATTGTCATTAGTAGAAGGTGTATCAGCTGTAGTTCCACCAGAAAGTAACAATCCCAATAATCTTCCAGTTTCGATAACTAATAAGTATAAAGAATCTGATGGTTATTCTGGAAACCTTTATGATATAAATGCTGCAACTAAAGAGGGAATTATTTTTCCATCTTTAGACCCAAGTTGTTTTGAACTAAAATTTTCATCTGACATTCAAGGAAGAGTTGTTGGTGATTCAGCTGGAGGTAACTAATGAATTATTTTATTTTTCCTGATATAGACACAACTATTTATCAAGCAAGTGGTTCTTCAAATGCTGGGTTAGACCAAATACTAGAAGTCAGAAAAGATATGAGCACTTCAGGTGGTAATATAAGAGTATCTCGTATTTTAATGAAGTTTGATTTGAATGAAGTTTCAAAATCAATCGTAAATGGAACTATCACAAATCCAAAATACTATCTAAATATGTATGATGCTAACTCTCAAAACCTAAGCACATCTCAATCTCTATACGCTTATCCTATAAGTGGTAGTTGGCTTGAAGGACAAGGAACTGCACATGACGATCCTATAACTAAAGAAGGAGCTAGTTGGAAGTATAGAGATGGGTTAACTCAGAAAACATTTTGGAGTGGCTCTTCAGGAGAAAACGAAGGTGGTGCTTGGTATACTTCTTCATTTGGTTCTCAGTCTTTTCAATATGAGACATCTGATATGAGAATGGATGTAACTCCTATTGTTAATAAATGGTTAGATGGAACACATCCAAATGAGGGATTTATTGTTAAAAGAAGTGGTAGTTATGAAAATCAAGATACAAACACAGACGAAGGAAGCACGGATAGATTAGGTAATTTTAAATTCTTTTCAAGACAAACTCATACAATATATCCACCAAAATTAGAAATTGAATGGTTTGATACGAAATGGAGTACAGGATCTTTATCAGCGTTATCATCAACAGAATTAGAAGATTTAGTTTTTTATATGAAATCTTTAAGACCTGAATACAAAGAGAAATCAAAAGTAAAGTTTAGAATTGTTGGTAGAGGAAGATACCCAACTAAATCTTATTCCAATACTGCTTCAGAATATTTAACAGCAAAATATTTACCAAGCGGAAGTGTAGAAAATATAGGTGGCGATGGAACTTACTACTCAGTAAGAGACACTCAAACTGAAGATGTTATTATACCTTATGGTACAGGCTCAATGGTAAGTTGTGATTCAACAGGAAACTATTTTAATCTTTGGATGAATGGTTTACAATCGGAAAGGTATTATAAATTTGAATTTAAAGTGATTAGTGGAAGTAATACAGTTGATGAAACTATACAATACTATGATGATGATTTTGTATTTAAAGTTGTGAGATAAAAAATGCCTTATAAAGTAGACGAACTAAATGATTTAGTATTTTATCAAAATTTAATCTCAGCAGATGAAGATGAGTATCTTCAAGTTAGACAAGCTTACATAGATGATTACGAAGAAAACAATAAAGATTCTATTAGAGATGATAAGGGTAATTTATTAATATTTGAAAATCCATATAGTGAAATCTTATTTACGGATAAGTATTCAAAAGCTAAGCATTCTACAATAGTCGATCAGTTGAAGGATGATGATAGTATAAATGATATACTTGACAGAAATTTTAGAGAACTATAATGTCATATAATTTATCAGAAGAAGATAAGAAGCTACTAAATTCTTTTAAACAAAAAAGAGTAGGTGATAAGCCTTATGAAGATGGCTATTTTTTAAATAAGCCTGATGATTTTGTTTATTTTGAATTATACGATGAAGCTGAAAATTTAATTCAATTCAAAAATTTAAAAGGTCTTGGTAACTTTAGTACTAATACCAATTACGAATTAGAATTTTATCCTGCAAGCGAAATAAGAAATCTAGGATTTACGGGTGGAACGTTTAATGTAAAATATAATTTCTTTAGAAAATTAGCAGGAGAAGATAGGGCTGTATTAGTAAGAACTAAAGAAGGGTTCGAAGGCGATATTGTACCAAATGATGCACAAATACATATAACGGAAAATGGAAAGGTATTTTTTTCAGATGAAGAATCATATTTAGCAAATCCAACAGGAGTAGAGCAGTTAGCTATAGAGGATTTAAAATATCAAATTGACGCTATATCTCCAAGTAGAACAGAAGTAAGATTAAAGGCAAAAAATATAGAAGGTTCTTACATTGATGACTTTATAAAAGTACAAGAATCTATAAGGGTAAGAAATGTAGATGGTACTATCAATTTTGTAAACAACGATAGTGGTACTAAACAGATTACCATTTCAGGAACAGATTTTCAATTTACAGATAAAATGGTGAATGGAAACTTAATTATTCCAGATGTATACACAGTAGAAGAAATTGTTGTTCCTAAGAAAACCAATGTTAATATTATTCAAAATCCAAGTGGTGAAATTCTTCAAACTGACAATTTTGGAGCTCCGATAAAGCCAACTGCACCTTGGGATTCAACATTACATAACGATGCAGTGCGTGTACAAGATTGGTCTACTGGTTATAATGGGTTCACTGGAGAAGGTGTTCATAAAGGAACTGCTAATTTCGGGTATCACGCAAAATGGGTAAAGGGAGAAGGAAAAACTGGTGGTAATTGCATGAAGTTTCCCGACACCAATGATATATTTGAAGAACAATTTAGAAACAGCTTTATACCAAATAGTGTTCGAGCAGAATATGATGGTAACACTAAAAGGTGGTTGGGTATAGACCAACGCATGCAACCACTATCTTCATATGGAGTTCTAACGGAAGATGAAATAAATGTAAGCTTAGATGTAAAAACAACTGTTGCTAGTAAAGGAGTTGTTGTTGCTGCTAAGTTCAAAAATGGGTTAAAGACAGAAGAACAACCTACAGAACCACCAATGGGATTTGTAGACCCAACACAGCCGCCACCAACAGAAACAAAGCCTGATGAACCAATAAATTTTGTTCCCAATACGGAATCAGGAGCATCATCAATTGAAAGTAAACCATCAGGAACTATATCTGCAATAAAAGAACAATTAGCTTTTATTGCTGGTAAAATTAATCCTGATTACAATGATGTTTTATTTGATGCTGCAGTTGGTGATACATTAGATGCTTTTTTTCCAGGCGTACCCGGCGTTTGGATAATTTCTGAAATTGATTATGATAAAGACTTAGTTACATGGGCTCCTAATGTACAACCAAATTTACAAAGTGATGATGTAAAAGGAACAAAGCAGGGAAAATTAAGTCCTGCAGGACAATGGATGTGGAATGGCGTTGGTGATTGGGATACGGTTGCTCCTACACCATTACCCATTGTTGCGGGTACGGTAAATTCTATAAAGTATTCAAATGCTGTAAATGGTTTTATATACACATCAGAAGATGCTCTTTATCCTTACATGAGGAGAGAAACAGTTAGAGAAGAAAATGATGGTTGGCAAACAGGAACAACTGGTCCTAAAAGGAATTATAGAGAAGTATTATTGTTTAAGGATGATTTAGTTTGGAAATCAAAATACAAAGCAGATGATTTGGATGATTTAAGAGTCGAATCGATTGAATCTACTATGCCTGGAATATTTAGGGATACTGTTATCGATGGTATAACATTGTATGAAGATGTATTTATGGGAATGCCTGAATTAGATAAGCAGCCTGGCTTTATACAATCCGTTACAAGAATGAGAACATACGAATCTCTAGGGCCAGGTGATGAACAAGCTGGCGATACTAATAATAGTGGTAACGTTAACGAACCGTTACAAAGAGCTTTCATTGTTTTCTACAATGATGGTAGAGGTTTAGAAACTTCCAATAAATATTTTCTAACCAAAGCAAATGATTATAATTCAAGTGGTACTCCAATCGGAAATAATATTGTGACAGGTGAGAGTTTGGATGGGATACAGACATTAAAGAGTTTAAATGCGGATTTTAATACCAAAGTTCTTGAAAATGACAATAAGTTTGAGGTAGCAGTAAGGAGAGAAGGTTCTCATGCTAGCAGGTACTATGCATACTACTTTTTTGTGGGAAACAAAGTTTACAGATTGGTAGATAACTTTGGTAACTTAGGAACAAGTATTAATAGTACAGGAACTGCATTCATAACGACATTTGATAATGATTATCCTAAAAATATTAACGATGTGGATGTTAATGATAAGCCTTTGTTGAGTAGAAATACAACTCCCGATGTAATTTTTGATGGTGTTGGAAGTAGTAAAATTTCTTCATATTTTAATGGGATTGTAGAAGATTCTTTTTTCAATGATGAGGGAGATAGTAGACCAACAGAACAGAGATTAGAAGGTTGTGGTATATTAGGTGACAAAGGTGTGAATTTACCAAAGGGGAATAGGAATCCTGCGGCTAGTCCGTATGAAGACGGAGACATAGAATTAAATATTTACGATGATGAAACAGGAGTAGTTCAATATCCTGAGGGTATTGGTGATACTCTTATGATTGGTTCATTAAGTCCTGAAGGTCTTTATAGGTGGGATGGTTCTCAATGGGTTACTTTACAAAATGGTCCCCCATCATTTACTCAGAGAGCTGTTTATTATTCTGCAAAACCAACGAGAGCAGGTGAATGGCAGAGATTTGATTTAAAAATCGCAATACCCGAAGACTGGCTTATTGAAAAAGATTGGATTTTTCGTGTATACGGTCACAATGGAGGAGCTGCTTCCGGTGTAACTTGGGCTGATAATTTTTATATGGATTTTACTTTGAAAAGTGAATCAGTTACTCAACCAGTTAAAAAACCATTTGAAGCGAAAATTGTTAGTGTTGCTAATACAAATCAAGTACAAGTAGATAAAAGCTATAATGATATTTCATTTGCATTAGGTATTGAGGATACTGACTTAGATACAGATATATCGGTAGTAGATGGAAACATATCAGGATACGAAACTATTCCGCCTATTGCATATGAATCTTTTCAAGTATCATACCTAACACTAAATCCAAAAGATTTAAGAACTTATCTTAAATTTGAAAATGATTTATTCTTAACCACAAACTTTAAACAAGATAAAATAAATGTTGATTGGCCACACTCTGTGGTGTACAAACTTTACGAGCCATTACCGAATGAATATAGAACATTAGATGAATGTATAATTGTCAAGCAAATGGCTGATCCTTATGAAGATACTATAAAAATAGTAGATTTTGTTCCAGAAGAAACACCTAGTTTAGTATTAAAATCTCCTGATATGCAAAATGTACAAAGTCCAATTAAAAAAAGGTCAACTAGTTACAAAACCGAATCTGATATTTTAACAAGCGATAAAACAATATCTAATAATCTTAGAAATAGTTTTCTAAGTCAGAGTTTTGAAAGTGTAGAAGTAAATACAGAATATTCTCAATACAAAAATTTTGTTAATTTTAGCTCAACTGAAAAAAGAGTTAGGAATTTTAAATTAAAACTTGAACAGATAGAAGACCATAAAATTTCTAGTGCTTCCTATATTGGTGTGAGTGGTTCTTTAAAAGAAAGAAACTTATATCATTATAAAATAGAAGACATTAAAAACAATTTTGATGGTTTTGAAAAATATATGTATTTCGAAAGTTCTTCATATGTTAGTAGCTCTATCGGAGTTTTCTATGATAATTCATGGCCAAAAACTAGCGGAGATGGTACTGTCGGTAACGAATATGTTTTGGCTCATACAACTTCATCACAAGCAAGCACTTGGTTTACAAATGCTATGGAATCTGCTTCATTGTATGATGATGACAATCTATCTAAGCTTAGTTCTATATTACCTGAATACCTAGTACATGATGAAGACAATGATACTTATTTAAGGTTTGTTGATATGATTGGACAACACTTCGACCATATTTGGGAGTATATAAATGCTTTATCAGATATAACAGACAGAAGAGATAAATTAGATGAGGGTATATCTAAGGATTTGTTATACAGTGTTGCTAAATCATTAGGTTGGAATTTAGATGATGCTAAAGACTTAGTTTCTTTACCAAGGTATGCTTTAGGTAAAGAGGTGACTGGTTCTGCTTACTCTGATTATTCTGCTAAATCTGAAAGAGATATATCAAGAGAAATTTGGAGTCGTATTATAAACAATATGCCTTTCTTCTTAAAGAACAAAGGAACTATTAGAGCATTAAAAGGATTAATAAATGTTTATGGTATACCATCTACAATATTAAGGGTTAAAGAATATGGAGGACCAAATCTGCCAGATGATGAAACTCCACAATTTGAGATAAGAAGAAAATTTACAAAAGCTTTAGATTTTAGGGGTGGACAATATGTAAAAGTTGCTTGGGCTGACGACCCATCAACATCAAGAAAACCTGATACTGTAGAGTTCAGATTTAGAGCAGCTACTGGATCAAATCAAATATTAGTAGAAAAGAAGGATGGTAATAATCAACACTGGTTTATAAGATTGAAAGATAATGGTTCAACTGATAACTATGGTTTCGTTTCCTTTATGCTGTCTGGTTCAGCGGTAGGTCAAGATATTGGTCAGTATAAAGAAATTAGTTCTTCTGCATTACCAATTTATGATGGAGATTTTTATTCTGTTATGGTTGGTAGAACAACTGGAAGTTCTGATGTAAATGTATCACAATCTTATCAATTAAATGTTGGTAAATACGATAGTAGTAGGAGCAAAATACATCTTTACAGCACATCAACTATGGATGTCACACAAGCTGCTTCTTCTTCATTTAGTAATGCTTGGACAGGTAGTGGTGATATCTACATTGGTGGTGCAGCTGCTTTAGCAGATGTTGGTGCTAAATTTAGTGGTTCTATGATGGAGTATCGTCATTGGACAGAAGTGCTGAATACTGGCTCATTTAAAAATCATGTAGCAAATCCAAAAGCTTATGATGGTAATACTGTATCTTCATCTTACAACAATTTAGTATTAAGATATTCATTCGATGATAATAAAAGTTTAGCATCTGATACTGAGGGTATAAGAGATGTTAGTTCAAATCAAACCACAACATTGTCTGGTTCACATAATGGATTTACAGGAAACTTTTTTAGAAATGTAGTGGATGAGCAGAAAACTCATATACCAAACATAGGTGGTTTACGAAGAGTCACAAATAAAGTAAGGATTGAAGATAATTTTATAAGACCAAACGATAACTTACAAGTAGATAAAAGAGCAACCGATAGTGCTTTTGATACTTCACCATTAGATTCTAATAGAGTTGGTGTATTTTTTGCTCCAACTGATGTTATAAATAATGATATTATAAATTCTGTCGGTGATTTAAATTTTGATAATTATTTGGGTGATCCAAGAGACAGAACAGAACTGAGCTATAGAGGATTGAATTATGTAGCTAATAACTATTGGAAAAAATATACTTCTCCAAATAACTTTTGGGATTATATGAGAGTTATAAAATATTATGACCAATCATTATTTCCACAATTGAAAAAAATGATTCCTGCTAGAGCTAAATCACACGTTGGTTTACTAATAGAACCAAATATATTTGAAAGACCAAAAGTTGTTATCTCTAAAACAATTGATATTGAAAATAGATTTTATACTGCTTCTATAAATATGGCTACAGAGGGTGAAGAAAATGAATTAAATAAAAAGTATAGTAATCATACAAGAACCTTTTTTATAACATCTTCTTATAATGGTGGATTAAATATAACAAATTACGATGCTTATACAGGAACAATTGGTATGTCTGCTTATTCTAAAACAGGATCTCTATCTTCTATTTCTGCGAGTGGTGAATTTTTATTAAAAGAAGCTAGTGGTTCTGAATTTAATGACAGATCAATAGAGAGAAGTATTTGGCAAAGATTAAATACTAATGATAAATACTATAGTGATGTAACAATGTCGTTTGGAGACGATACTATAGACGGTGTAAAAGAGGTTCGACAGCCGGTAATTTCTGGATCTATAGTATATGGTAAAAATCAACAGTTAAATTCATTTTACACTACTTCATTAAGCGCGTACAATAAGACACCACATTCCTCTTCATTATTTAATTCCGACTTAGATAATAAAGCAGACCAAAGTACAGCATTATTCGATTTATATTACGCTGGTGTTAAAAACACTGGCAAAACAGCAATAGGAAATAATCCAATAGAGGTGGTAATAAGTGCACCAACTAAATTAGTGACTGTAGAGGGTGGTGATTCTACCTTAGATACAGGAGATGGTGTAGTTCCAAAATTTAAAGATCTTGATACCAATTTAGCACAACCAGTTTCAGAATTTACTTCTGGTGTTTCTACACCTCCAAAGGTGTTCACTCCAAAAGATAAGGAGATAATAGAGAATTTTCCAAAAGAAGCTACAGATACTATACAAACTCTACAAGAAGCAGGACACCCTAAATTAGAAATAGACAAGTTTATTGAAGATAAGGTTAAAGAAATCAAAGCTGAGGGTGCACAAAACACAAATAAAAACAAAAGTGCTTCAACTGGTGATGTAAGTCCTAAAACCTCAACAAAAGGGAGTAAATAAAATTAACAAAAATTTAAATTGGTGATATTTATATATGAATCACATTACACAAAAATTTCAAAAAAATATAATTAGGAGTAAATTATGGGATTTCTAAACAACACTACTGTAACTGTAGACGCTATTTTAACTAAAAAGGGTCGTGAACTATTAGCACAAGGAACAGATTCATTTAACATTACTAAGTTTGCATTAGCAGATGATGAGGTAGATTACAATCTATGGGATGTGACGCATCCAAACGGAAGTGACTACTACGGAAATGTTATTGAAAACATGCCATTATTAGAGGCTTCGCCCGATGAAACTCAAGTAATGAAATTTAAGTTATTATCACTACCTAAGCTTGCTACCAACTCATTACCTAATTTAATTTTAAATGAAGAAGATTCTATAACCTTTACAAACGCGAATCACACAAATAAACAAATATACGCGGAGACTGAAAATGTGACTGACAACACTTACACAGCAACTATCTCTGATAGAACTGTTGTAACATTTGCCGGTGAATCAACTGTTCAGAGTGATGGAAGTATTACAAGAACATTTGGTAAGACTGAAACGATAACATTAGTAGCAGTACTACAAAATACGTCTGGTGCTACTTCTAATTTAACGGTAGTAGGTGGAGATACAGGATTTTCTAAAACACTATCAATAACAAACAACTACACCGATCAGAATTAGGAGTAAAAGATGGCTACTATATTTAAAGAAATAAAAAAAACAGGAGAAGGTAGTTTAGATTTTGTAACCACAACGGATACAGTCTCTTCAGGAATGTGGGCTGGGGGTGCAGGAAATATAACTTCTTTTTTCACTTCATCTGCTCAAAGTGCGAGTAATGGTCAGTATTACTTAGATGTTTACTCTGCTAATCCACAATCAGATAGCACTGCTCAACCGCAATTTTCGGTTGCTTATGGTCACTTTCATGGTAGTGGTTCTAAGGGTTTAAAAGGAACTGCTGGTGATAGAGCTTCAGCAGCTATCTATAGACAAGTAGCTAATTTAGTTTTAGCAGCAGGAACAGATAGATTTACTTTTGCAAATCAACATACTGTTGCACAAGGAGATCCAAAAAATTCTGTATTTATTTTGTCTGTTGCTAGACAACAACTTCGTGAAAAGATGGATCCAGGCAATTGGGAATTACATATATCAGGAGGAATTGATTTAGAAGCTGGACAAGGTCATGGAGCAGAAAGAACTGCTAAGGCTCAACGTTTTCCAGTTAAATTAATTGATGACAGCAGTACTGTTTCTCAAGAAACTAGTTTAGGTGGTAGAGTATTCAACATTGTTTCAGGTTCTTTAGTTGGTGGTACAACTATAAAAACAGCAGCTGCCAGTCAAGGAAGTGGTTCGTATGGTTTGTTTTATCCTGATTTAGGTCTTTTAGTTTTTAATGGATTCTCATTAAATCTAAATGCTGCACTTGGAGAATCTACCGGATCAAATTCTCTTGGAGATAACAATAACAACTTCTTTAATGCGATAGCAAGTGGTAGTTACTTTTCAGCTAGAAGAGAAGAGGTGATTGATTCCCAACATTACTTCTGTAGAGTAGGTAATGCCGATTTTAACTATAGTGCTAATCCAACATTTTCTTTAACAGGATCATTTACTCAACAGACATTTATAAAAAATCCAAGAACGTTTATAACACAAGTTGGATTATATAACGATGATAATGAATTATTAGCAATTGCTAAATTGAGTAAACCTTTATTAAAATCATTTTCAAGAGAAGCCATTATAAAAGTTAAGCTTGATTTTTAAAATAGTGGAGATATAGGTCATGTCTATTTTAAAAATCATCGACCCAAATGATAAAAACATAACACCTTTTAAATCATATAAGGAGTTTACTGTTACCAATGTCGATAGCGGCAGTGGCATTTATGGTATCAGAGGAATTTGGTCAAATGGTTATAATTTTACAACAGGAGGTTCTGGTAATAGAACATTTGAATCTGCTAGTTTTCACTTTTTACCTACATGGCATATTATAAATAAAAAGTTTTACGGACAAACTGGTCCCGGAACAAAAAGAGCTGATACTGATTTTAGTAGAATTTATCTAAATCCAAAATATCCCAAACAACACAGAGTTTTACATACATCATCCTCTGCAATATCAGTATCTCAAAAGATGTATGGTGAAAGAATAAAACCTAAATCTATCACATTAACTGATGACAGCACCTCTGATACAGTAACTATTGTAGATGATGGGAACGGAAATCTATACGATAATGATTTATCATCAAGTTTTGCAAGATTTGCTGCAAGTAATTTTACTGCTAGTATTGATGGAACTGGAAGTTTTGCAGGTAATATTTTTTATGAGCATGGGCTACTAGTTTTTACTAATACAGGCTCTAAATTTGTAGATGTGGGAACTGGTACAGGAACTGATGGTTATAGTCTAAAATATAAATCACAAGTAACCACATATGAACATTCTTATGTTTGTAATGTAGGAGAAGGTGAATTTAATGGTACAAGTAACATATCTGCCACATTTGAAAGAAGTGGTAGTTCTACTTTTTTAGGTGCAAATACAGGATCTTACGCTTGGGAAACATTGTTACCACCGGGAGATGCTCTGTACAAATCAGGATCTTTTAAAGATAGAATCATACAAGCACAAAAGTATGAGGGGTTTGTATCTCACTCTAAATTTGCTCCTTATATTACTAAAATTGGTTTATATAATGATGATAACCAACTACTTGCTGTAGGGCAATTATCTCATCCTATAAAAAATGATGATGAACTGAGTATATCGATAAATGTGAGGTTTGATGCGTAATGGGTAAGTTTAAAAAGATGATGAACCATTCTTTCTTATTAGAGAGAGTAGACTATTTTGATACAGCACAACAATTAGTAAGACAATATGGATTGAAATCAAAGGTAAAATTTACCAGAGGCAGTCAAATGGCAGAATATGTTCCTGAAACCGATACTATAACTCTCAGAAAATCATACCCATCCATAAAAGAATTTTTGATGACTGTATTACACGAAATAAAACACGCTCTTGATGCTAAAAGGTTAGGTGTAAGAAAGTTCATAAAGAAATATACTCAAGCTGGCACAATGGCTGCTTATGATGGATTAGACCCACACGATGATAATAAATGGGAAGAGAAAGCAGAAAGGTTTGCTAAACGAGAATTACACAAATGGATGTAAAAAAAATCGTATAATAATTTTTTTCTGTATATATATTACTGTGTTAACATACAATTTGGTTTTAAAAAATTCTATTAGGTTTTTTAATAAAAAATCTTTGCCCTGAATCACCAAATATTAGTTAAGTATTAACAAGTAACAAGTACAAGTAACAAGTATAACTTATGAAATCAAGAAGTGCCAAAAACAAAGGCAAAAGACTTCAGAATAATGTAAGAGATCTTTTGTTGGAAACATTCAACCAATTAGAACCCGATGATATTCGCTCAGCTATTATGGGTGAACAAGGAGAGGATATCAAATTATCTCCAGCAGCTCGTAGACTCATTCCCTACTCATTTGAATGTAAGAATCAAGAATCATTAAACATATGGTCATCTCTACAACAAGCTGAAGAAAATAG
>MDSV01050869.1_pt1 | contig 16910 bp, 16 predicted proteins | sample 810851 | NCBI WGS metagenome assembly MDSV01 (sample SAMN05326640, study PRJNA326480) | marine metagenome | isolation source: seawater | place: Atlantic Ocean: North East | collected 2012 | reverse complement strand
TAAAATCAAGCAAATGAAACAATACAAATAAAAAAATATGTGCTAAAAAATTTGTCTTATGAGTAAAAAAATTTCTATTGTGGTTCCTGTATATAATGAAGAAAAAAATATAGATAATTTTTTAGAAAGATCCATAAAAACATTAAAAAAAATAGATTTAGAATATGAAATAATTTTTGTACTTGACCCATCAAGTGACAATACTGAAAGTAAAATTCTAGAAAATATTCAACAAAATAAAAATATAAAATTAATAGTATTAGCAAGAAGATTTGGACAACCAGCGGCAACTATGGCTGGAATAAATAATCTGACTGGTGATCTTTGTGTAATTATTGACTGTGATTTGCAAGATCCCCCAGAGCTAATGTACGATATGTATAGTAAAATATTAGAGGGATATGATGTTGTATATGCAAAGAGAATCAAGCGAAAAGGAGAAACAATCTTTAAAAAAATCATATCAAAATTAGGGTATAGAGTAATAGAAAAAATCAGTGATGTTAATATTCCAAAAGATACTGGCGATTATAGGATAATGACAAATAAAATTACTGAAAAACTGAAAGAATTAAAAGAGAGTAATGCTTTTTTAAGAGGTCTAGTTGCATACATAGGATACAACCAAACATATGTTGAGTATGAGAGGGATGAAAGAAATAGGGGAGAAAGTAAATATAATAAATATTTTGGTTCTTTAAAAATTGCCTTTAATGGTATATTTGGTTTTAGTTCTAAACCTCTTTTCCTCATGTCAATAACAGGTTTTATATTTGCTATATTAAGTTTTCTGGTAGGTATTTTCTATATATATCAAAAAATTACAAACCCATTAATTACTCCAGGATTATCTTCAACTATTTTAATGATTACTTTCTTTTCAGGTATACAATTATTAGGTTTAGGTTTATTAGGTGAATATATTGGTCGTATTTACGATGAAGTAAAAAATAGACCTAATTTTATAATAGATAAAAAATATAATTTTAAAGAAAAAAATTAATAAAAGGTTATTTTTATCAATTAAATATTTGTATTTTATGAGGAAAAAAAAAGTATTAGTTACAGGTTGTGCTGGATTTATAGGAAGTCATCTTTGTGAAAAATTAGTTGCAGAAAAATATTATGTTACTGGAATTGATAATCTAAGTACAGGGAAGATAAACTTTATTAAAAAATTAAAACTAAATAAATATTTTAAATTTTTAAAAATTGACTTGTTTAAAGAAAAGAACCTTCCTAAATATTTTAAAGGGAATGAAATTGTATTTCATTTAGCCGCTAACGCAGATGTTAAAGATGGTTTTTTCAATCCAAATAAAGATTTAGAGCAGAATACTATAGTTACTCACAATGTGTTAGAGGCTATGAGAAAAAATGAAATAAAAAAAATTTTTTTCTCCTCAACAGGTTCAGTATATGGAGAACCAAAAATCTTTCCAACAAAAGAGGATCATATTTTTCCAATTCAAACATCATTGTATGGTAGTTCTAAGTTAGCATGTGAGGGACTTATACAGGCATATTCATCAGGATTTGGTTTTTTTTCTAAAATTTTCAGATTTGTATCAATTATGGGAAAACGATATTCGCATGGCCATTTATACGATTTTTATAAACAATTATTAAAAAATAAAAATAAATTAAATGTTTTAGGTAATGGATTACAAAAAAAATCTTACTTAAATGTTAATGATTGTATTGAGGCAATGTTGTTTACAATTAATAGAAATAAACAACCGGTTGAAATTTTTAATTTAGGTACTGATAGATTTATAACAGTTAATCATTCAATTAAAACAATTTCAAAAATTTTAAACATAAATCCTAAAATTTACTACAAAGGCGGTAAAAGAGGATGGATTGGTGATAGTCCTAAAATTTATTTAGATACTAAAAAAATAAGAAATATTGGGTGGAGACCAAAAAAAACAATTGAAGAAAGTATTGAGGAAACAATAGAATTTTTTAATCAAAATAAATGGCTTTTTAAATAGAATGAAGTTAGCAGTTGTTGGAATGTGGCACTTGGGGACGGTTATAGGTTCTGGACTTTCCACATTTAAAAATAATAAGATTTATTGTTTTGATGATGAAAGTAAAATTAAAAATTTTAAAAAGAATAAAATACCAATTTTAGAAAAAAATATTAAAAATATTATCACTAAAAACTTAAAAAAAACTATTTTTTTTGAAAGTGATTTTAAAAAGTTAATAAAATTTGATGTTGTTTGGATTACTTATGATGCTGAAATAGATAAAAATGATATTAGTAATTTAAATGATACACTCAAAAAATTTAAGAAGGTTATAGGTTATTTAAAAAAAAATACATTAGTAATTGTTTCCACACAGATACCTGTTGGCACAATCAAAAAACTAGAAAATTTTGATAAACTTGTACTCAAAAAAAATCTTAGATTTGCTTATATACCTGAAAATCTAAGACTTGGTAAAAGTTTGAGCATTTTTCTTAAATCATCAAATATTATAGTAGGTGTAAGGAAAGAAAATGATAAAAAATTAATTTCTAAAGTTTTAAAGGGAATAAATGCTAAAAGAAATTTTGTTAGTATAGAAACTGCAGAAATGACAAAACATGTAATAAATACTTTCCTTGCTAGTTCAATTGCTTTAATAAACGAAATTTCTACAATTGCTTCCAAACATGAAGTTTCTTTTAGTGATTTAGAAAAATGTGTGAAAACAGATGAAAGAATTAGTTCTAAAGCTTATTTAAGGCCTGGAAATTCTTTTTCTGGAGGAACCCTGGCTAGAGATATCAATTACCTCTTAAATCAAAATAGTAAATACTCAAATACAATTATACTAAAATCTATATTAAAAAGTAATCATTTTCATTCCAAATGGATTGAGAGAACTATAAAAAAACAACAAAACTTAAAAAAAAAAAAATTTCTACAAATAGGACTAAGTTATACTTCTGGAACTACAACTTTAAGAAGATCACTACCATTTGAAATTTTTAAAAAATTGAATAAAAATTTTGACATAAGAATTTACGATGAATTTCTTAGAAATAATTCATATGAAATAAAAAAAATTGAAAAAAATTTCAATTTTAATCCAAAAAATACTAAATTTGATATAATTATAATTTTTAACAATAATTATAATTTCAATATAATTAAAAAATTTTTAAAAAAAAATAGTCTGATTATTGATATTAATAATTTTTATAAAAATGATTGTTTAAAAAATAATATTAAATATAAATCATTAGAACATGACAATTAATAATAAATCTTTCAAAAATAAAAATATAATTATTACAGGAGCCAATCAGGGTATAGGCCTAGAAATGGCAACACATTTTTATAAGAAAGGAGCAAATGTAATAATTTGTGCAAGAAATAAAGATAAATTGAATACTGTAAAAAAGCTATTTAAAAAAAATAAAAATCAAGAAATTATTGTAAAAAGGTGTGATATTTCAAAGACGAAGGAAGTAGACAATTTTTTATATAAAATTATTAAAAAACAAAAAAAAATAGATATTCTAATAAATAATGCAGGAATCTATGGACCAAAAGGCAAATTTGATACTCTATCTTGGCGACATATTAAACAAACTTTTGATATTAATCTTTTTGGATCAATTTATTTAATTAAAAAAATTTTACCACATTTTAAAAAACATAATAATGGCAAGATAATTCAAATGTCAGGCGGCGGGGCAGCTAGCCCCCTACCTTATTTTTCAGCATACGCATCAAGCAAAGCCGGTATTGTAAGATTTGTAGAAAATATATCTAAAGAATTAGAATCATATAAAATTGATATAAATGCTATCGCACCTGGTCCAATAAATACAAGAATGTTAGATGAAGTTCTCAGAGAAAGACCAGAGGTAGTAGGGAGATCTTTTTATAAAAAATCTTTAATACAAAAAAAAAATGGTGGAACTGATATTAAAAAAATTTTAAATTGTATTGAGTTTTTATGTAACAAAAAAAGTGATGGAATTTCTGGAAAGCTAATAAGTGTCTTGTGGGATGATTGGATAACATTTCCAAATTATAAAAAAAAATTAAAAGAAACTGACCTGGGTAATCTTAGAAGAATCACAGGAAAAGACCGAAAAATTAATTTTTTTGATAGAAATGAAAAATAAAATTAAAACTAACCTAAAATTTGCATTTATTGGCTGTGGTTTGATTGGAAATAAAAGAGCAAATACTATTTCAAAAAAGTCAATTCTTGGCTGTTTTGATATTGATAAAAATAGGTCAAAAATATTTTCTAAAAAATTTAATTGTTTGACCTATGATGATAGCACAAAATTAATCAAAGATAGTGATGTTGTAGTTATATGTACCCCACATATAAACCTTGATAGGTTTGCTCATATTTCCTTAAAACTTGGAAAACATGTCTTTATCGAAAAACCTGCTGCAACCAATTCTTTAAAAATCAAAAATCTAATTAGAAAAAGCAAAAAATTAGAAAAAAAGCAAAAAATACAAGTTGGATATAATCACAGGTTTCACCCCTCAATAATAAAAGCTTTAAAAATGATAAAGAATGATAACATTGGAGATGTAATGTATATAAGATCAAGATATGGTCATGGAGCAAGGAAAAATTATAATCAGGAATGGAGAATGAATAGAAATATATCAGGTGGTGGAGAGTTAATCGATCAAGGCGCTCATACTATTGATTTGTCTAGAATTATTTTAGGAGAATTTGTTAAAATACAATCAACATTAAGAAGTTTTTTTTGGAAATCCAAAGTTGAGGATAATGCATTTTTAATTTTAAAAACTAAGGATAGCAAAGTAGCATCATTACATACATCTTGCACAGAATGGAAAAATAAATTTTCTTTTGAAATTTTTGGCAAAAAGGGAAAATTAGAGATTGATGGATTAGGAGGGAGTTATGGAAAAGAAAGATTATACTTTTATAAAATGAGTAAAAATTTTGGAAAACCTCGTTTAAAAATATGGAATTTTTCTTCAAACATTGATATTTCTTGGAAAGAGGAATTATCAGATTTTATCAATTGTATTAAATTTAATAAAAAAGTTTCTTGTAGTTTGGAGGATGCCTACAAAAATATGAAAATTATTGATAATTGTTATAAGAAAATGCATAAACTGTGATAATTACCCGTAGTCCCTTAAGAATTACACTTGGTGGAGGTGGTACTGACCTTCCTTCATATTATAAAGAATTTGGAGGTTTTTTAATTTCTGCAGCTATAAATAAATATGTATATTCCTCAGTATTAGAACCTTACTCCGATGGTATTTATTTAAAATATTCAAAAAGAGAAAAAATTAATTCAATAGATAATATAAATCATCCAATAATAAGAGAAGTTATGAAAAAATTTAAACATAATTCAAAAAGAATCGAGATCACAACTTTGGCAGAAATTCCTGCTGGCACAGGTCTAGGCTCATCTGGCAGTTTCACAACTTCTTTGTTAAAATGTATGCATTTATTTAATAATACAAGAGTTAGCAAATACGAGTTAGCTGAAGAGGCTTGTGACATAGAAATTAATAAATTGAAGGAGCCGGTAGGAAAGCAAGATCAATTTATAGCATCTTACGGAGGTTTAAAAGTTTTTAGAATTAAAAAAAATGGTAAAGTAGAAGTTTCTTCATTAAGAATTAGTGATCACACAAAAAGAAATTTAGAAAAGAATTTATTATTATTTTTTACTGGATATACAAGACTTTCGTCCTCAATTTTAAAAAAACAGGATGACGAAACAAAAAATAAATATATTCAAACTGTAGATAATTTAAAAGAAATTAAAAATATTGGATTTATGAGTAAAAAATTAATTGAAAATAATGACTTATATCAATTTGGAAAATTACTCGATCAACATTGGAAAATAAAAAAAAAAAGATCTGATAATATGAGTAACAGAAAAATTAATAACATTTATGATGATGCTCTCAACCATGGTGCAATAGGAGGGAAGTTAGTCGGTGCTGGTGGGGGTGGTTTTCTAATGTTTTATGCTAAAAAACCAAATGAATTAAGAAAAAGATTAAAAAAATATAAAATTAATGAAGTAAAATTTTTATTTGATGATGAGGGGACTAAAGCAATTTGAGTCTGATTTATAACATAAAATGTCTAAGTTTGAAGCTATAATTTTAAGCGGTGGAAAAGGAACAAGAGTATCTAAATTTACAAAAAAAATTCCAAAATGCTTAATAGATATTAATGGCCAACCATTTTTACATTATCAATTAAAATTACTAAAAAAAAATAACATCAATAACGTCATTATATCAGTTGGATATTTAGCTGAGAATGTAAATGAATATCTCAAACATAACGTAAATTTTTTAAATTTAAAAATTATAGATGATGGAAAAAAATTACTTGGCACAGGTGGCGCTATAGTAAAATCACTAAAATTTCTAAAAACAAATTTTTTCGTAATTTATGGAGATAGCTACCTAGATTTTGATATGTATAAATTAAAAAAGAAAAATAATGTAGCAACAATGGCAATATATAAAAATAACAATAAGTTTGATAAAAGTAATATATTTCTTAAAAATAATAAAAAAGTTTTATATTATAAAAAAAATTCCAAAAAAAATTTACAATATATAGATTACGGTGCATCTTATCTAAACAAAAAAATTTTTAAAGATTCAAAAAAGAATAAAAAATTTGATCTTTCTGATATATTTGTAAAAATTTCTAAGAATAATATGTTAATAGGACATAAAGTAAAAAAAAGATTCTATGAGATTGGGTCTTATAGTGGTATCAAGGAAATAAAAAATTATCTTAAAAAAAAATGAAATTTATAAATATATTTTTTAAAAATATAAATAAATCTTTAAATAATATTGATAAAAATAAAATTCTTAAATCTGTTGAACTTTTGAGAAATCTTAGAAAAAGAAAAGGAAGATTATTCATTATTGGTGTTGGAGGAAGTGCTGGAAATGCTTCTCATGCTGTCAACGATTTTAGGAAATTATGTAATATTGATGCATTTACTCCAGTTGATAATGTTTCAGAAATTACAGCCAAAACTAATGATGAAGGTTTTGAAACAATATTTGATACTTATTTAAGACTAAGTAAATTTAACAAAAAAGATATATTGATGGTTTTTTCTGTGGGTGGAGGAAATCAAAAAAAAAATATATCTGTTAATATCATTAAGGCCATTAAGTATGCAAAGCTAAAAAAAGGTAAAATTATCTGCATAGTCGGAAGATCTGATGGTTATGCATATAAAAATTCTGATATAAATATACAAGTTAAAGTTAATGATAAAAAATTAGTGACACCTGTCTCTGAAACGTTTCAAGTATTGATATGGCATTTGTTGGTATCTCACCCAAATCTTCAGAAAAATAAAACTGTATGGTAAAATAATTCAAATTTTTATCAATAAAAGTTATCTTATTTAAATTTTAAAATTTGATTTTTTTCCATCTAAAAAGAATTGTTTGACTGTAACTTTTGAGAAGTTTTCTAATGTTAATTTTCTTGTCCTTATTTTTTCGATAAATTTTGGTGGGACAGTTATAATGTCAGTTTTTGTTCTAGTTGCCTGAGTATAATTGAATGTTTCCCTAACACTTGCCCAAAGTATTTTAATATTTTTAAAGTTTTTGAATATTTTTTTTGCTTCAACTATTATTGGCTCAGGGTCTATCCCACAATCTGCAATTCTTCCACAAAAAATAGAAACTATCACAGGACTTTTTTTATTTTTAATAGCTTCCTTTATAGATTTAATCTGTGACAATGTAAAAACCGCAGTAATATTTAGTTTAATATTTTCCTGATTTAATTTTGAGATAAGCTTTGTAAGTTTTTTACCTTTAGTATTAATTATTGGTATTTTTACATAAATATTGTTACTCCATTTTGCTATTTTTTTTGCCTGAATATAAATTTCTCTATCACTGTCTGCAAATACTTCAACTGAAAGAGGTTTATTCTTTATAATTTTAAGAATTTTTATACAGTGTGATTTGTAATTTTTTACACCCTCGTTTTTCATTATTGAAGGGTTAGTTGTTACTCCATCGATTTTGTATTTCTTTAAACAAGTATTAATTTGTTTTAAATTAGAAGTATCACAATATATTTTAATCATATAATAATTTGTTATATATATCAGGTTAAAATTATCAATGTTAAAAAAAATACCAACATATTTAATCTCTTTAATACCACTGAGTTTAATTGCTGGACCATTCATTGCAGAGCTAATGTTGTTATTATTATCAATCTATTTTTTATTTAAAATTAATAAAAATGATCTTTTTTACTTTAAAAATAAGTTTTTTTTAATTTTTATAATTTTTTGTTTTTATATATCTTTAAGATCTTTATTTGCTGACCAACTGTATATTTCTTTAAAATCGTCATTAATGTATTTTAGATTTGCTTTTTATGCTCTTGCAATAATTTTTTTCTTAAATAAAGATAATAATGCTCTAAATACTAATTATATTATTTACAAATACACCTTTATATTTCTTATAATTGACAGTTTGTTACAAGCGTTTACTGGAAAAGATTTATTTGGTTTACAGCCTGATTCAATTAATTTGATGAGAATAAGCGGTCCTTTTGGCGATGAATTTGTTTTGGGTAGTTTTACTCAGAAAGTACTACCAATATTTATTTATTTAATTTTAAAAAAAAATGAAATTAATAAAAAAATACATATTTCGGATTTTGTAATTTTAACATTTTCTTTTGTTATAATTTATAGATCTGGCGATAGATCTGCATTGGGACTAATATTATTATATGGTTTAATATTTTTTTTAATCTATAAAAATTTTAGAAAAAAAATTTTAATAATTTTTGGTTTAATTGTTTTTTTTTCTACTGTGTTATCAATTCAAAATCCTAATATTTCAAAAAGAGTATTTTTAGATACAATAGGTCAATTTAAGGGTGAGCATCATAAAAATTTAGTTACAAATTCTAAAAATGGGGAAGAGTCGAGTATATTTATTTTTAGCTTTCATCATCAATCACATTTTAATACTGCGTATAGAATGTTCCTTGATAAACCCTTTTTTGGTCATGGTTTAAAAATGTTTAGATTTAAGTGTAAAGACTTTGTAGAAAATGAGAAACATATAAAATATGGTTGCTCAACTCATCCGCATAATACATATATACAATTGTTGGCTGAGACAGGAGTAGTTGGTTTTTTATCAATTTTTATAATATTTTTAATTATTGGAATACAATTAATTAAAAAAATCTTATCAGTAAACTTAATTTTAAGGTCATCAGATTGTTTATTAATTGCAATTTTTATAAATTTATGGCCTTTAATTCCCACAGGAAACTTCTTTAATAATTGGCTAAGTTTACTTTATTTTCTTCCAATTTCCTTTTATTTATTTGAAACAAAAAAATTGAGAAATTTTAATTGAAAATATTTAAATCAAAAAAAACGAAATATAATTTTTCCTGGTTAGTCTTTGACAAACTTACAAGAGCTAGTATTAATTTTTTACTTTTTATATTTTTAGCTAGATACCTAGGACCAGATGAATTCGGTATTTTAAACTACTTATTAGCTTTAGTTTTCTTGTTTACTTCATTTTCATCTTTAGGAATTAATCCTGTTTTAACAAATATTTTGATAAAAAATAAAAAAAATAAAAGTAATAATATTATAGTTAATTCCTATATTCTGAGATTTATTGCAAGTTTATTTGGATATTTCATATTTATTTTATTTATAATTTTTTTGCATGGTAAAGATATTTATTTGAATTACTCAATAATAATTGGCTTAACAATTATTATTAAATCATACGAAATTTTATTTAGTTATTTTGAGTCTAAATCTTTATCAAAATATATTGTTATTTCTCAGACCATAAGTTTAGTAATTATTTTTGTGTTAGTTGTGATTTTAATAAACTTTAATTTTAACATAAAATATTTTTATTATTGTCTTTTTATTGATAGTTTAATTATTTTTTGCTTAATTAACTTATTTTATGTAAAAAATGTAAAAAAAATTAATTTTTATTTTGATTTTAAAATAATTCAAAATATTTTTTACAAGAGTTTTCCAGTTTTACTTTCAATTATAAGTATAGTGATTTACATGAGAATTGATCAAATTATGATTAATTTGTTATTATCTGAAAATGATGTTGGTATATACTCAGTTTCTGTAAGAGTTATAGAAATGTTTCATTTTTTGCCTAAAATTATTATGATCTCGTATTTGCCTGTTTTATTAATATCTAAAAAATATAATAATGAATTAATCAAAATAAATTCATTATTGTTTAAACTTTCTTTATTAATTATTCTGTTAATTTATATGTTCTCAAAGTTCATGACTTTAATTTTATTTGGAGAAATATATTTACAAAGTGTTCTAACAACATTTATACTCTCATTTTCTTTGATTTTTGTATTTTTGGGAGTGGTAAATGAACATTGGTATATAACAAAAAATTTACAGAAATATTATGCTATAAATGTATTTTTAGGAGCATTAACAAATATCATTTTAAATTATTATCTAATTCCAATACTTGGGATAAGTGGTGCAGCATATTCCACAATTTTAACTTATTTACTAATCATTTTTCTTTTTGATATTTTTCACAAAAAAACTAGAGACCTACTAAAAATTAAATTTAGATCTATCATTTCAATATGAAAATAGCATTAATATCTAGAAGTAATTTAGCCGATAAATTATTTTGGTCTGGTGTCCCATCAATTATTTATTCAAAATTAAAAAAAAAAAAAATAAAAGTTATCAAAATTGACAACCTGAACCAGAACTTTAGAAAGTTTTTTGTTATTAAAAGAGAGTACTTAAAATTATTTAAGAAACTAAAGTTTGATGAAACTTACAATATAAGAGTTTCCAAAAATTATTCGCATCAAATAAACAATAGATTAAAAAAGATCAAAGATATAACTCATTTATTGACTTTTGACTCATCTTTGGTTTCATTTTTAAAAACAGATATACCAATTATTTTATGGACAGATATTCTATATACAGATTATTATAAGTATTATTTTAGAGATCAAAAAATTTCAAAATCTACTGTCAGCGATATAAAAATATTAGAATCTGAAACAATAAAAAAATGTAAATTAATCATATTCACAAGCAAATGGTCATTAAATAATGCCAAACAAAAGTATAAAAAATTTCAAAATAAGTTTAAGTTATTAGAATTTGGACCTAGTCTTCATCATCAATTGTCTGAAAAAAGAATAAAGCAACAAATTTTAAAAAGAGAAAAAAATAAAATAAAACTAATTTCATTAAGTGTAGACTCTAAAAGAAAAGGTATTGATAAACAGATCGAAGTAATGCATTACATAAAAAAAAAAGGTTTTAAATGCGAACTAACAGTGATTGGTCACAATTCAAAAAAATACTATAAAGATTCTAATTTGAAATTTTTAGGTTTTATTAATAAAAATACTAAGAATGGCGAAAGAAAAATATCTTTAAATTTATTAAATAACCATTTTCACTTACTTTTTTCAAAAGCTGAGGCTTTCGGGCTGGCATTAATAGAAGCAAATTCAAGGGGCCTACCTAACATTGCATTTAATGTTGGAGGAATATCTCATATTGTAAAAAATGAAATAAATGGAAAATTATTTAAAAAAAATGAAGAAATTAAAAAAATTGGAAATTATATAATTTCAACATTTAGAAATAAAAAAAAATACAGAAATCTATCGCTTTCATCATATTATGAATATAAAAAAAAATTTGATTATAAAAAAATTATTTCTAGTTTTATTCAGCTAATTAAATAATATTTTCATTTATCAAAATTATATGGAATAAAGTTTTTTTTAATAACAGAAGGTATTTGAAAACTTAATTTTTTATTATGAATTACTTTTACACCTTGTCTTAGACATTCTAAATTAAATAGAGATAATAAATTATCATCACCTGATAATGAGTATTTTGATTTTTTAATCAAGTTTGTTAAAAAAATCCTTCTTACCTTTCCATAATTACATACTCCATTAATTTTTAAATTATCTCCAATGACTACTACTTTTTTATCTTTTGCAATTAAATTTTTAATCAGCTTTGTATGGTGATAAAAAAATTTGTTTTCATGCTTTCTAAAATATATAATAATATCATATTTTTTTTTGGAATTATTTTTAAAAATTCTAAAATCTAATAAAACAAAATTAAGCACTGATTTTTTTAAAATTCTTCTGTTTAAAAACTTTTTTAAAATATTGGTTGAAAAAATTATTTTTTTACATCTTAAATTTAAAAAAAATAAGCTTAATTTATAAAAAATTGGAAATAAAAATTTTCTTAAAATTGATTTGATACCATTAATTTTGTTGATTTGAATACTCCCAGTTATAGGGCCAAAAATTGTTTTAGGCGGACAAAAAATGAATATAGGAAAATTCCAAAGAGGAAGATAATTTAAGTATATTGTTCTTTTACCTTTTAAATAAAATATCCAAAGAGTTAAAATTCCTAAATATTGATCAATATATTCCTTTAAATAATAATTTTTTTTCGAGCTTAAAATTTTAACTTTTTTATCTTTAAAATATTTATTAATAAACTTTCTTGCTAATAAACCTTCACCAGTATTATTTCTATAATCACAGCACCAAGCAATATCCTTTTCCATTAAAATAAATTTATTTTTCTTTTTAATATTATCTTACAAAGAATTAAAATACATTCTGCTAATCTGATAATTCTCCTTTTAGTGTCAAATCTTAGTCTCCATAACCACTCTAGGTATAACTTGTTTAAAATCTTTGGTACTTGTTTTTCAAAGCCGCTGAGGATATTTAATGATCCACCAATACATATTATAAAACTGCTAGGAATTTTTTTTATTATTTGATTTGCTATTATTTCTTGTTTGGGTGTTGGCAGAGTTAAAATTATAAGTGATTTTTGCTTGATTTTAATATTTTTAGTTTTTGCTAATATTTTATCAATATTACCGTAGGGTAAACTTTTATATATATATTCTCTTTTAAGATTTTTATTGATCCATTTTTTTGTAGTTAGATTTAAATTTCCTAATATATAAATATTTTGAAAAATTTTATTTTTATTTAATTTAAGAAATATTTTTTTAATAAAATACCTGCCAGCCATTTTATTCTTTTTGGTTAGAATTTTTGAAAATATACCATCAGGCCAAAATTCATAATTATGTGTTCTTAGGTTGTATTTATAGTTGTAAGTTAAAAATGCTAAATTAAGTGCAGAAATCACCTTGCTATCATTTTTTTTAATATTTCTGATGTTAAAATATTTAACTTTTGAAATATTATTTATTTCTAAATGGTACTTTGAGGATTTAAAAGATTTGATATTAATAATTTGTTTTGTTTTGATAAATATTTTTTCTAGATAATTAAAAAATGATAAATTATGTCTTTTGAAAATTTTAACATCTTCAAGTATTTTTAAAAAAATATAATCAATTGTTGTACTTAGACCACCATAGCGCATAATTGTTATATTTTCATTTAAATATAAAAAATCATAATTTTGTGTCTTAAGACGCAACAAAAAATCTGTATCACCTGAAATTTTATAATTAGTATTATATTTATTTTTTTTATAAATATCTTTCTTAATAAAAGTTGAAGTATGTGGTGGTAATTCGAATTTCTTATCAATTTTGATATTGTCCCAAATTCTTTTGACATTTAATATATTATTTTTCTCTGAATATAAAATATTTCCAAAAACAATATTAGTATTTTTATTTTTAAAAAGTAATGATAGTTTTTTTAAAATGAATTCATTAAAAAAAATATCATCCGAGTGAAGAATTCCAATTATATCACCATTGGATTTAGCCACACCATAATTTAAACAACTATATATTGATGCATTATGATTAAATACTTTAATATTTTTATCTTTTAAAGAGTCCAAGTAATTTTTAGATTTATCTTCTGATTTTGAGTAAACAATTATTAATTCTTTATTTTTGTAAGTCTGCATCTGAAAAGATTTAATTGATGCCATCAAATATGGCATACTATTTTTAACACACATTATAATTGAAATTTTCATTCTTTTTCCGCAAGGTACAAGCAATTAAGTAATAATATGAAATCAATTCCAAATAACATTATTGAATTTTCAATTAAAAGTCTCATTGTAATAACTAATAAAATAAGTGCACTAATTTTATTTTGCCATTTATTTAAAACTGTAAAATAAATAATATCTAAGTATTTACTTCTAATTGTTATGAAGAATAAAATTAATAGTAGAAAACAAAATATACCTCCTGACAATAAAGAATATAAAAAAGCATTAGATACAGGATTTAAAATATTTTTAGAAATAAGCCTTTGTTTATTAATTAAAATTCTATCAGACATTGACCCATAACCCAATAAAGGTCTTTCTTTTATGTAAGGTACCGAGTTTAACCATAAATTAAGTCTTCCAGATAAAACAACATGATCGATCAAATCCAAACCTTTTGATTTTTTACTATAATTATGTCTTAAATATTTTTCACTAAATTTTTTTTTTTCATTAATTAGTTTAGTATTTTTATTTTTTTTGCTATCGCTATAAGATTGTGATTTTGTAGATACAGTATCTTCCTTAGTAATTTGATCTGTGATGTCTGTTGTATTAACCTGAAATTTATTTTCGATAAAATGAAACTTATAATTAGAAATCGATAAAAATAATAGTATTTGAAAAAGAAGTAAAATAATAATTTGTATTAGACCAACAGACTTTTTTTCATAACAAAGAAAATAAAATAAAAATATTATAAAAAAAAGTGAAACTGCAAATTTTGATTGAAAAAGAAAAATCAAAGTACCTAGAGAAATTATTAAAATATTTTTTAAAATTTTATTGTAGTATCGATTATTGTACCTAAAAAACATAACAAAAATTAATAAAACTAAAATTGATCTTGATAATCCTGTGACACGTGGAATTTCATGTTTAAAAAAAAAGGCACTCTTTCTCCAAATTTCAAGATTATAAACTGGAAGATTATTGTAATTAATTTCAAAATTAAAAAAATCTAAGAGTATTTTGTAAGAAAAAAAAACAACAATGAACGACAAAAATATTATTGAAATATAAAATAATTTTTTTACATTAAAATTTTCTAATTTATTAGCAATCATAAAAATTGTAATTGTTGCTATTGAAGATATAATCCAGTGATATCTTCCTATATGATCTATCAATATTTCATAATCTGAGACAATAGTATCTCTCGATAAAAATGTTGTTATTATCTGAATTAATTGAATCAATAAAATTATATAAATAAAATTATTTTGTTTACGATGTATTTTAAATTTTAAGATAATAAATGTACAAACTATTAGACAAATTGGAGGGAAAATAGATCTTACAAAATTAACAAAACCACTTAAATCGAGTTTCTTAACGTTTATTAATGCGCTATTTTCATTGAAAAATATAAGTAAAAAATCTGCAGGATTTGATCCTATTGATAGCCATATTCCAATAAATAATATAGGAACTATAAAATTTAAAAAATTACTTCTTATCATTTATTAAGTTTGAAATTATATTTGCTGTCAAAACTTTACCATTATAGTTATGATGCATAATATCACAAAATAGTTCTGAATCTTTATTTTTAGAAGACAAATAATTTTTTGTGTTTATAAATTTTACAAAATTATAAGTTTTGCTTATGTTCTTTGCTTTAGCAGAATAATATTCAAAGAATTTAGTATCTTCATTTTTTAAATTTAATTTATTAAAAATCGACACAATATAAAAACTTTCAACACCATATTTCTCTGACAATTCTATAGCTTTTTTTGTATTTTGATAATATTTATTTGAGGAAAAGATGTAATCATTTTCATTTAAAAATGATTTCTCATTTCTAATGTTAATATTAATTTTATCAAAAAATCTAAGTAAAATTTCATCAAAAAAATAAAAAACTAAAATATTTTCTTTAAGACTCAATTTAATAGAATTAATTAAATAATTAATTTTATTTTTTTTATTTTGTGATCTTTTAGAATGTAAAATTTCATTTACCTTATTTGCCCAGATAACAATTTTTGGAATCTCTTTCTTCTGGAATTCATTTTTTAATAAATTCAAAGAGGAAGTAGAATTAATACCATTTTTGGAGAAATTTTTCTTTTCTAATTTTGTATCCAATAAATCTACCCATGATAAATTTTTACTATCACAAAAACCTATATTTGAAGTTGATCCTCCAAATATCCATATCTGATTTTTACTACTACTTTGTATTATTTCAGATTTATTTAAAGACTTTGATGAATTAACAATATAGAACTCTCCTTTGCTAATACTATGTAGGGTAAGGCTAATATTTTTATTTATTCCATATACTAAAATCCCTGAATTAAGTGTAAAAAAAAATATTGATATCCTTAATATTAATTCAAATAACAAAAGATATAAAATCGGTAAAGAAATTGTTAAGTAAATTATTTTTTTTGTTTTGTTATACATAAAATTATTCCAGCAATATTTCCAAGAAATTTAGGTATCGAATTTGTTTTAACAGAAAAAATATTATTTAAATTACTTATACATTTTAAAAATGCAGTAATGTAAAATTTTTTAACATTTAAGTTATTTTTTTTTACAAATTTAAATCTATTCAAAATCTCTTTAACTCCAAAATTAAAACTTACTCTGTTAATATTATATGGATGAGTATATGTGGCTTTAGAACAAATAATTAATTTTCCCCTTTTGCTTAGTTCAAAACTAAAAAATAAATCTTCAAGATAACTATAATTTCCTAAATTAATGTCAAAATGAATTTTTTCATTTATATAATTTGATCTATATATACAAGCTTGAGTACTTAACCACTTAGTTTCAATATCTTCCTTCACAT
>MDSV01050528.1_pt1 | contig 16916 bp, 16 predicted proteins | sample 810851 | NCBI WGS metagenome assembly MDSV01 (sample SAMN05326640, study PRJNA326480) | marine metagenome | isolation source: seawater | place: Atlantic Ocean: North East | collected 2012 | reverse complement strand
TATATTCTTTAAAATAATTTATACATTAATTAACTATGTCTTTTAATACTTTTGGAAAAATATTTAGGTTTACTACTTGGGGCGAGTCTCATGGTCCTGCAATTGGCTGTGTAATTGACGGTTGTCCTCCAAATATCTCTATATCTGAAAAAGATATCCAGAAAGATATGGATAGACGTAGGCCTGGGCAATCTAAATTTACGACTCAAAGAAAAGAATCAGATAAAGTCAATATATTGTCAGGTGTCTTTCAAGGAAAAACGACTGGAACTCCTATTTCTATAATTATTTATAACGAAGACAAAAAATCTCGAGATTATGAGTCTATTAAAAATAAATTTAGACCTGGACATGCTGATTATACATACTTTAAAAAATATCATATTAGAGATTTTAGAGGTGGCGGTAGACAATCGGCCAGAGAAACAGCCTGTAGAGTTGCTGCAGGAGCTGTTGCTAGAATTGTATTAAAAAAGATTATTGGTTTAAAGTTTAACATTATTGGAGCAGTGACTCAATTAGGACTAATGTCTTGTGATAAAAATAATTGGAAAGATGCTGAAATAAGAAAAAATCCTTTTTTTTGCCCTGATAAAAAATCAGTAAAGTTGTGGGAAAAATATCTTTTAGCAGTAAGAAAAGCAGGTTCTTCTTGTGGAGCAGTAATAGAACTAAGAGCATCTGGAATTCCTGTTGGTTTGGGAGCTCCCATCTATTCTAAACTAGATACAGATATTGCGGCTGCTCTAATGAGCATCAATGCAGTTAAAGGAGTTAATATTGGCTCAGGAATGAACGCAGCTTTTTTAAGTGGTGAAGAAAATTCGGATGAAATGAGTAAAGAGTCAGGAAAAGTTAAATTTAAAACAAATCACGCTGGCGGAATTTTAGGAGGAATATCGTCTGGACAAAATATTGTTGCATCTTTTGCTGTTAAGCCAACTTCGTCTATTCTTACAAGTAGAGATACTATAAATAAAAAAGGTAAAAATACAAAAATATCTGTTAGAGGAAGACATGACCCTTGTGTAGGTATCAGAGCTGTTCCTATTGGTGAAGCAATGTTAAGTTGTGTGTTGCTAGATCATTTTCTAATGCATCGAGCACAGTGTGGTTAATTAATAACTTTATTTCTATTTTTTGCTAAAATAATATTTGAATTTAAAGTTTCTTCTATTTTATTTGCTATAGATAAACCATCAAGACCGGCTTTTTCATACATTTTTTCAGGAGTATCCTGGTCAATAAATAAATCAGGTAAAATCATGGATCTAAATTTCAATCCTTTATCAAAAATTCCTCTATCAGATAAAAATTGCATTACATGTGAACCGAATCCACCAATAGAACCCTCTTCAATAGAAATTATGACTTCATGATTAGCAGCTACTTCTATGATTAATTTTTCATCTAGAGGTTTTGCAAATCTAGCATCGATAATTGTTATGTTAATACCTTTTTTTGATAATATATCGGAAGCTTTTTTACATTCCTCTAATCTAGTTCCGAAATTTAAAATTGCCACTTTTTTTCCTTCTTTAATGACTCTACCTTTTCCAATTTGTAAAACTTCACTAATGGATGGCATTTGAATTCCTATGCCATTACCTCTAGGATATCTAAACGCTGATGGACGGTCATTTATATGAACAGAGGTGTTTATCATTTTTACTAATTCAGACTCATCACTAGCAGCCATGACTACAAAGTTAGGTAGTGTTGAAAGAAATGTAATATCAAAAGAACCAGCATGCGTAGGTCCATCTGCTCCAACTAAACCTGCTCTATCTATTGCAAATCTTACTGGAAGAGATTGTATTGCCACATCATGAACTACTTGATCATAAGCCCTTTGAAGAAAAGTTGAATAAATTGCTGCGTAAGGTTTATACCCTTCTGTTGCAAGACCAGCCGCAAAAGTTACTGCATGCTGTTCCGCTATTCCTACATCAAATGTTCGTTCAGGAAATTTTTTTTCAAATAGATTTAATCCTGTCCCAGAAGGCATAGCACCAGTTATTCCCACAATTCTAGTATCTTGTTCAGCGTGTTTAATCAAAGTTTTAGCAAATACCTTTGTATATGAGGGCGCATCTGATTTAGACTTTGTCTGTTCACCTGTAGCTATATTGAATTTCGAAACCCCATGGTATTTGTCTCCTGATTTTTCTGCTGGTGCATAGCCTTTGCCTTTTTGAGTTTTGACATGGATCAACACGGGTCCTTCATGGCTTGATTTTTTAACATTTTCTAGTATTTCAACGAGATTATCGACGTCATGTCCATCTACCGGCCCAATATAATAAAAACCTAATTCACTAAATAAAGTTCCTCCAGTTATCAAGCCTCTCAACAAATCTTCCGCTTTTCCAGCTTTTTGACTAAATCGTTTTGAGAAAGCTGAGATTACCATTTTTAAAGTTTCTCTAAAACTGAAATATAATTTTCCTGATAATAATTTCGCTAAATATTTGCTCATAGCTCCTACTGGTTGAGCTATAGACATGTCATTATCATTGAGAATTACTATGATTCTTGATTTTAATGCTCCTGCGTTATTCATAGCCTCATAAGCCATTCCAGCACTCATCGCCCCATCACCAATTACAGCTATAACGTTATTTTTATTATTAGATAATTTATTTGCTACTGCCATTCCTAAAGTAGATGAGATGGAAGTTGAGCTATGTGCTGCACCGAAAGGATCATACTCACTCTCAGTTCTTTTTGTAAATCCAGATAGACCTCCTCCTTTTCTTAATGTTTTAATATTTTCTCTTCTTCCAGTTAAAATTTTATGTGGGTATGATTGATGGCTAACATCCCAAACCAATCTATCTTTAGGAGTATTAAATACATAGTGTAGGGCAACCGTAAGTTCTACTACACCTAAACCTGCTCCTAGATGTCCTCCCGTCTCAGATACAGCTTCTATTAATTCATCTCTTAACTCTCTAGAAACTTGATCAAGCTGACTTTTTTTTAATTTTCTTAAATCAGATGGAAAATTTATTTGTTTAATTAGTCTCGGCATTAATAATTTCTTTTTAAAATGAAATTTATAGTATTAGTTAAATCTTTAGCTTTTTTTCCATGTTTTTTTAATTTAAGCAATATCTTTTTTTCAAGTCTATAGGCATACATATAAGCTTTTTCATATCCAAGTAAATTTACTATTGTAGATTTTCCTTTTTTACCGTCCTTTTTAATAGGTTTACCTGTTAATTTTTTTGATCCTTTAATATCTAAGAAATCATCTGTTAATTGAAACAAGAGTCCAATATCCTGTCCTAGATTGCTCAAGTACGATTTTTGCTTTTTATTTTTTTTTGCTATTGCTCCAACAGCATATAGACAAAAATTGAACAATTTTCCTGTTTTTTTTACCTGCATATTAATAATTTGATTAAAACTTTTTCTTTTTTTTTCATATTTAAGATCAAGTTCTTGCCCTCCAGCTATTCCAGTATGGCCTGAACAAAATGCTAAATATTTAATAATATCATTTTTTAATTTTGAGTTTATTAAATACTTTTCATCTGCAATAATTTCAAAAGCTAGTGTTAACAAAGAATTTCCAGCCAACACAGCAGTCGCTTCTCCAAATTTTATGTGAGCTGCTGGTTTACCCCTGCGTATTTTATCATCATCCATGCATGGTAAATCATCATGAATAAGTGAATATGAGTGAATACATTCTACAGCAGCACAAATGTTAATCAATTTTTTTTTGGATAAATTAAATAATTTTCCGACATCAAATATTATCGTAGATCTTATTTTTTTTCCTCCAGAAATAACGCCATACTTCATCGGGTTTATTAAAAGAGATTTATTTTGTCTTTTTAAATAGTTAATCAAAAATTTATCAACTATTTTTGAATTTTTGATCAACTTACTTTTTATCATTTTTTTTTATCTCTTTAGAGTCGTTTGTAATAGTTTTTAACTTTTTTTTAAATAAATTATCTATGTGTTTGTTTAGTTGAATTAATTTTTGATAGTCTTCAATTGAATTAGACAAATTTGTATCTTTGCTTTCTAGTTTAGTCAAAATGCTATCTATTTCGTCTCTTGCTTCTTTTAATGATTTACTTTTTATGCTAGCTAGAATATTTTCATTTTTCATTATTATTATAATAGTAACATTATGAAAAATATCTATTCAAATATATTTACTTTTAACAAAAAAATACTAAACAAAACTATTGTAAACTTAAAGAAGGGTAAACTGGTCGGCTTACCAACTGAGACAGTTTATGGTTTAGCAGGAAATGCATATTTAAAAAGATCGATTAATGCTATTTATAAAATAAAAAAAAGACCCAACTACAACCCTCTAATAGTTCATTTTTTAGACTGTAAAAGAGCTGATAAAGATGTAATTTTAAATAAAGATTTTTTCAAATTATATAAAAAATTTTCACCTGGTCCTATTACATTTATTTTAAAAAAAAAGAAAGAATCAAAAATTATTCCTGCTGTCTCTGCGAATCTTAATACCGTTGCTATTAGATTTCCTAATCAAAAAGTTATAAGATCTATTTTACAAAAAATTAAATTTCCTTTAGCAATGCCAAGTGCAAATTTATCCTCTAGTATAAGTCCAGTTTGTGCCAAAGATGTTGCTGAAGAATTTAAAAATAATTTAAGACTAATTATTGATGGTGGAAAATCTAAAATTGGGATTGAATCTACAGTAGTAGATTTGACTCAAAAGCCAAAAATTCTTCGTCCAGGGATAATAAGTTCAAAAATGATTAACAGTATATTAAAGATTCAAATGAAAGATAGGAGCAGAAGTTTAAAGATTAAATCCCCAGGAATGTTAAAAAAACATTATTCACCAGGCATTCCAATGTTTCTAAATCAAAAAAGAAATTCTGGCGGTGGCGCATTTATTATTTTTGGAAATAAATTTTTAAAAAATAAAAACTATTTTAACTTAAGTAAAAAATCTAATTTAAAACAAGCTGCTTATAATTTATATAAAACACTTAGAAGAATTAAAAGATTGAGATATAAAAGAATTAATGTCATGAAAATACCTAATAAAGGACCAGGTATTGCTATCAACGATAGATTAAAAAGGGCGGCAAGATAATGGAATTAGAAGTAAAAAATCTAAGCAAAGATTTTAAAAATGTTAAAGCAGTAAAAAATATTACCTTTCAAATAAATCAAAATAAAACATTAGGGCTTTTAGGACCAAATGGTTGTGGTAAGACGACAACAATTGGAATGATGTTAGGTTTAATTACTCCGTCTAGTGGAAAAATTTTTATTAATGGGAAAAGTTTAGACTCTTCAAGCAGAGTGGAATTATTAAGTATGATGAATTTCGCATCACCTTATGTTGAATTACCGAAAAAACTAACTGTTTTTCAAAATCTTGAAATTTATGCAAGGCTCTATGGAGTAAAAAATTTTAATTTAAGAATTGAAGAACTATCTGAAAGTTTAAATCTGTATGATTTTTTAAAAAAAAATACTGGAGAACTTTCTTCTGGTCAAAAAAATCGTGTTTCATTAGCTAAATCTTTAATAAATAAGCCTAAATTACTATTTTTAGACGAGCCTACAGCTAGTTTAGATCCGGACACTGGAGATTTTGTGAGAGAATATTTAGAAACTTATAAACTTAAAAATGAGTTAACTATACTTCTTGCTTCTCATAATATGAAAGAGGTCGAAAGACTTTGTGACAATATAGTAATGATGAAGAATGGCTCAATAGTTGATGAGGGAACATGTAAAACTCTTATAAAAAAGCATGGAAGAAATAATTTAGAGGAAACTTTTTTAAAAATAGCAAGGAGCAAAGATGAATTGGAATAAAATTTTAGCTTTAAGCTTAAGACATATTTATTTGATTAAAAGTTCTTTTCCAAGAGTCTTGGATCTAATCTACTGGCCAACTATACAAATTTTTTTATGGGGATTTATCTCAAAATTTTTTACATTGAGCTCTGATTATTACAATAATACAGTCGGGATAATCTTAAGCGCAGCAATACTTTATGATTTTTTATTCAGATCAAGCATTAGCTACAATATGATGTTTTTAGAGGAAATCTGGAGTAGAAATTTTACTAATTTGTTTATTGCGCCAATTAAGATAAGTGAAATAATTGCAGCTTTAACCTTTACGGCAATCTTTCGAACTTTAATTGGGTTAGTTCCAGCTACTATTCTAGCTATACCGTTATTTGGTGTTTCTATATTTAAGTTAGGAATTCCACTAATATTTTTACTAATATCTCTTTATATTTTTGGAGTTACTTTGGGGTTGTTAGTTACCTCAGGACTAACAAGGTTTGGTCCTTCTTTTGAGAATATAGCTTGGGCAAGTTTATTTTTTTTAGCTCCACTTGGCTGTATTTATTATCCAATCGAAATTTTACCTGATTGGCTTCAGATAATATCTAAATTGCTTCCTTTGGTGCATATATTTGAGGAGATGAGAAATATATTAATCCACAATACTATTAATTATATTCAAATCATTAAAGCCATTATTATTTCATTTTTATACTTTGTGTTTGCCATAATCATATTCTATTGGTCTTATGCAGGGGCAAAAAAAAGAGGCACATTAATTAACATGGGTGAATAAATGCATAAATTCATTGAAAAAATTAAACAATTTGAAGAAAAACCTTATGTTATAAAAAATTTTTTAAATCCAAGTGAAGTTAAAAAATTTATTAAACTATATGAAACATTGCCAATAGAAATAAATAACAAAAGACAAAAGATTATTAAAAAAAAATGGTCAGATGATTATTCAATTGATTTACAGGAAATTTATAAGAAAAAATTAAAGTCGATTATAGGAGAATATGATATGAACAACCCGAAGACAAAAAATGGTAAAAAAAGTTTAGGGTTATTTCAAGAAAGTTTTTCTCCAGTCTCTTTACATGTTGATACTGGTTTTGATTTTGAAAAGATCATTTATAAACAAACGCTTTTACCTTTAACATCTGAAGGAGAAACTGTGCTTTTTAAAAATAGATTTTATGGCTGTTCAACAACATTTTCGGTAAATTCAGAAGAATTATCTGCTAAAGGGTATAACAAAAGATCGTCTGAGCATATTGAAATGTATGATAAAAAACCTTTTGATAAAGAGATGCACAAAAAATTTTTAGAACATGAAGAAATAGAAAATTTAAAAGGTTTAAAGGTTGAAATGATTTATAAATGGAGCTTAGGAGATATACTAATTTTTGATAGAACAAATTTACACTGTTCATCTAGTAATCTTTATGGGAAAAAAATTGGTTTTACAACTTCTACAATAAAAAAATGAAAATATTTGACTGCTTTATGTACTTTGATGAGGATTTAATTTTAGAAATAAGATTAAATACTTTATCTAAAATAGTAGATAAATTTATAATTGGTGAAGCAACAAGAGATCATGCAGGCAAAGATAAGAAATTGAATTTTAATATTAAAAATTTCAATAAATTTAAAGATAAAATTGAATATCTTATAATTGATGATATTCCAAAAAATGTAGAGAAACAAAAAAAAAGATGGCACGAAAACCATATACGCGATCAATTTCAAAGAAATGCCTTAGAAAGAGGTATTATAAATTGCAATCCAGATGATTGGATTATGATTTCAGATATAGATGAAATCCCCGATCCAAATAAAATCAAAGAGTTTGACATAAAAAAAAATTATGCTTGTTTACTTCAAAAAAATTTTCAGTCAAAATTAAACTTACTAAACACCACAGATAATTATTGGCCGGGCACTAAAATTTGTCAAAAAAAAAATTTAAAATCACCTCAATGGCTAAGAGACTTAAAAATAAAAAAAAGACCATTTTGGAAATTTTACAAAGAAAAAGAACCTCAACTAATAAAAGACGCAGGATGGCATTTCAGTTTTTTAAAAAGCCCATCCTCAATTAGAAAAAAAATTATTTCCTACTCTCATCAAGAATTTAATAAAGAGGAATTCATCAATGAAAATAATATAGAAACAAGAATAAAAAAAGGTGAAGATTTGTTTAAAAGAGATATTCAATATAAAGTTATTGAAGTAGACGAAACATTTCCAGAGTATATATTTAAAAATAAAGAATATTTCAAAGATTGGATAATATAAAGTTTCAATTCAAATGATTAAAAATCTTGTTTTAAGCGCAGCATGTGGACTAGATCCCAGTCAAATAGAGTTTTTTTTAAAAAGTCTAAGAAGATTCTACAAAGAAGATATTTTTTTTCTTGTAAAAAAAGAAGATCTGGAAGTAAAGAAGCTTCTCCAAATTTACCAATGTAAATTTTTAGAAATTGATGTTCACAAATATGACGTACAGATAAAACGTTATAGTTTTTATCAAGAAATCTTAGAGAAAAAAAATTATAAAGATGTTTTAATATGTGACTCAAGAGATATCTATTTTCAGTCAAATCCATTTCAATTTAAATATCAAGGATCAATAAATTTTTTTTTGGAAGACAAAAAAATTGTAGAATGCCCATTTAATACAAATTGGTTAATTCGGACATATGGTCAAAAAATCTATGAAAAAATTTCTAATAATATTATCAATTGTTCAGGTACAACTTTGGGAAAAAGTGAAAGTATTAAAGAATATTTAAAAATAATGATACAGCAATCAAAAGACTATAAATTTAAAAAAAGATTAAAATATTTTTTAACACTCAGAAGAGATAAATCTGGAAGAGGCGCAGATCAAGCTTATGCAAATTATATTGTTCATAATAAATTAGTTCAAGATAGTTTTTTATACTCAAATGATAGTGGACCGATTGCAACAGTTTACTATCTTAAAAAAATTAATTTTAATAAAAAATTTGAGTTAATAAATTCATCGAATGAACCATACTCTATTGTTCATCAATATGATAAAAGATGGGACGAATTTGAAAATTCTGTGAAAGAAATCAAAAAAAGTCTTAATATTTAATAAATTAATTATTAAATGGTGGTGCGCCCGGAAGGATTTGAACCCTCAACCTCCTGATCCGAAGTCAGGCGCTCTATCCAGTTGAGCTACGAACGCTTTTGACTATAATCTAGATTAATTAATGAATAACTCAATGAAATTCTCAGTTCAAGAAAAAGATATTGGGATAAGATTAGATATTTTTTTGTCAGATAAGATAGATCATTTGACTAGATCAAATATAAAAAAAATTATTAATTCCAATTGTGTTAAAATCAATAAAAAATTAATAACCTCATCGGCAAAAAAAGTAAAAATAAATGATGAGATAGAGATAAAATTATTAATTAAAAAACAAGATAAATTATTGCCGAGTAAAATAAAACTAGATATTCGTTTCGAAGATAAAGATATTCTGATCGTTAATAAACCTAAAGGAATGGTGGTGCATCCAGGTGCAGGCAATTATCAAAACACTTTAGTTAATGCACTTATAAATAAGTATAATAACAAATTATCTAATTTAAATGGAAATTTTAGACCAGGTATAGTTCATAGAATAGACAAAGAGACAAGCGGCCTATTAGTAGTTGCAAAAAATAATTTTACTCATTCTAAGCTTGGGAAACAATTTAGTGAACATTCTATCGAAAGAAAATATCTTTGCTTGGTGTGGGGCGTAATACGACCATTACATGGTCGTATTGAGACGTTAATTTCAAGGAGTAAAAAAAATAGACAATTAATGATGGTGAGTGAAATAAACGGTAAGAAAGCAATTACAAATTACAAAACTATCAAAGTATTTAATATTAAAGAAATTCCTAAAATTAGTTTAGTTGAATGTGAGCTAGAAACTGGTAGAACGCACCAGATTAGAGTGCATATGAAATATAAAGGCTCATCATTATTAGGAGATAAGCAATATGGTAAAAAAAATATAAAATTTAAAAAAATTAATGAGCATTTTTCAAAAAGATTATCTGTTCTAGAAGGACAAGCTCTTCACGCAAAAAGCTTAGGTTTTATTCACCCTTCAAAAAATAAATGGTTCAATTTTGAGTCTGAACTCCCTAATAGTTTTAAAAAATTGTTAGATTTATTGAAAAAACTTAGTAGTTGAAAAATGAAAATTAATATATAAATCAAAAATATGAGTAATAATAACACGATCAGTAATTTACCTTCTCCTTCAGTTGGGGGCCTATCTTTATATTTAGCTCAAATTAAAAAGTTCCCAATGTTAGATGCTGAAGAAGAATATATGTTAGCAAAAAATTGGAAAGAAAACGGAAATCTACAATCAGCTCACAAATTGGTCACAAGTCACTTAAGGTTAGTAGCAAAAATTGCTATGGGCTACAGAGGATACGGTTTACCTGTTAATGAATTAATATCAGAAGGAAATATTGGTTTAATGCAAGCAGTAAAAAAGTTTGATCCTGAAAAAGGATTCAGACTTGCTACTTACGCAATGTGGTGGATAAAGGCATCAATTCAGGAGTATGTTTTGAGATCTTGGAGTTTGGTTAAAATGGGAACAACGACAGCTCAAAAAAAACTATTTTTTAATTTAAAAAAAATCAAAAATCAAATTGCTCCAGGTCAAGAAGGAGATCTAAAAGACGAACAAGTTAATGAGATATCAAAAAGATTAGATGTAGATTCAAAAGAAGTTATAAATATGAACAGAAGAATGATGGGGCAAGAAAAATCGTTGAATGATCCAATTAAAAGTGGAGAAACAGATGAATGGCAAGATTGGTTGGTAGATAATAGTTTAGACCAAGAATTAATTATTTCCCAAAAACAAGAATATAATGATAAAAAAGTTTTACTTTATGATGCAATGAAAATTTTAAATCAAAGAGAAAAAGAAATAATTAGTTTAAGAAGATTGTCTGAAAATCCAAAAACATTGGAAGAATTAAGTAAGAAATATAAAATTAGCAGAGAAAGAATACGACAAATTGAAACAAAAGCATTTGAAAAATTACAAAAATCAATGATCAATGCAAGTAAATCAAAAAATTTACTACCTGCAAATTAATCCTTTCCTTTAAAAGGATCCTCTATTAAAATTGTATCATCTCTTTCAGGGCTTGTGGAAATGCTTGAAACTTTAGCTCCAATAAAATCTTCTAATCCATAAATATAATTTTTTGCCTTTTCAGGTAAATCTTTTATATTTCTAATACCTTGAGTAGAACTTTTCCATCCTGGAAAGCTTTTATAGATAGGTTTAATATTAAATTGGTCTTCAGAGGCTGCGGGCAAATAATCTATCTCCTTTCCATATAAACTATACTTAGTGCAAATTTTTATTTCTTCTAATTCATCTAGAACATCTAGTTTTGTCAATGCAATGGCATTAATCCCTGAAATTTTAATTGTTTGTCTAACTAGTACTCCATCAAACCATCCGCATCTTCTTTTTCTAGCTGTCACAGTTCCGAATTCTTTACCCCTTTTACCTAAACTTTCACCAATTTTATCTTTAAGTTCTGTAGGAAAAGGTCCGCTTCCTACTCTAGTTGTGTAGGCTTTTGTAATTCCTAGTATATAATCAATTTTATCAGGACCTAGTCCTGATCCTGTAGCTGCCATAGCAGGCACGGTATTAGATGAAGTAACATAAGGATATGTTCCATGATCTACATCAAGCAATATTCCTTGCGCTCCTTCGAATAATATTTTTTTTCTATCTTTTTTAAATTCATTTAATCTTAGCCAAACTGGTTGAGCAAAATTTAATATCTCAGGAGCAATCTTTAGTAATTTTTTTTTAAGTTCCTGTTTTTTATAAGCTTTCTTTTTTAACCCTTTTCTAATTGCATTATGGTGTAATAATACATTTTCTAATCTGCTATCTAAATTGCTTGCAGATCTTAGATCCATAACACGAATTGAACGTCTTCCAACTTTATCCTCATAACATGGCCCTATGCCTCTTCTAGTAGTTCCAATTTTACCTTTTCCTGCTGCATCCTCTCTAATTTCATCCATTTCTTGATGAAATGGTAGAATAAGTGAAGCTGACTCTGAAATCATAAAATTTTGAGGGGTTACATTAATTCCTTGTTTTTTTATCTCTTTAATCTCATTTAATAGTGCCCAAGGATCTATTACTACTCCATTGCCTAAAATTGAAACTTTACCATCCCTAACTATTCCTGATGGTAAAAGTCTTAATTTAAAAACTTTTTTATCTATGACTAAAGTATGCCCTGCATTATGGCCTCCTTGAAACCTCACTACTACATCTGCTTCACTGGAAAGCCAGTCAACTATTTACCCTTACCTTCGTCACCCCACTGAGAACCTACTACGACCACATTTTTCATTATTTAAAATTCTTATTTATTATTATTGAGTTTAAATGGTTTACTGGACCATGTCCTTTTCCATAATTTGGATTAGATCCTATAGCTTGGTTAACATATTTAATTCCTAACTCACAGGACTTCTTGAGAGGTTTTCCACATGATAAAAAAGTTGTTATAGCGCTTGATAAAGTGCAACCTGTTCCGTGGGTATTATTAGTCTTAATTCTTTTATTCTTAAAAATTTTAATTTTATTTTCAGTTAAAAGTAGATCTTCTACATATTTTGCTTTTTTATGTCCACCTTTTAATAATACATTTTTTGCTCCTAATTTAATCAAAATTTGTGCTGCTGTGATCATGTCTTTAATATTGTTAATCTTAATCTTTGTTAGTATTTGAGCTTCGGGAATGTTTGGAGTTATTAAGTAAGACTTAATAATTAATTCTTTTTTTAAAGTTTCTATTGCTGACTTGTTTATTAATCTACTACCCCCTTTAGCGATCATAACAGGATCTAACACTATTTTTGAAGTCTTAATTTTTTTTAATGCTTTAGCAACTGTTTTTATCACATTAGAAGAATGAAGCATTCCAATTTTAATTCCATCTGGTTTTATATCTTTACATGTATACATTATTTGTTTTCCTATCTCATTATTTTGAATAGGCACTACAGAATTCACTCCCCTTGTATTTTGTACTGTAACAGCAGTAATCGCAGTCATAGCATAACTGCCTAAAGAGGTTACTGTTTTAATATCTGCTTGAATTCCTGCTCCTCCAGAAGAGTCTGAACCTGCAATTATTAATATTTTAGATTTAGGTTTCAATTTTATATTGAACGTTTAATTATTTTTATGCATTTGGAAATTAAATTTTTATTATAAGATTCAGCCATAATTCTGATTTTTGGTTCAGTTCCCGATTTTCTGACTAAAATTCTTCCTTTTGTTCCCATTAGCTTAGTGGCTTTTTTTATAGCTTTCTTGGACCCAGTCCTTGTGATTACATCTTTGTCCTTAACAGTTATATTTTCAAGCACTTGGGGTAACGGCTGAAATACGTTTAGTAGTTTACTAGCTTTCTTTCTTTTCCTTAGTGAAAAAAGAACCTCCATAGCAACCATTAAACCGTCTCCTGTTGTAGCAAATTTTCCTAGAATTATGTGTCCTGACTGTTCACCGCCTAGATTAAAACGTAATTTTTTCATTTTTTCTTTTACATATCTATCACCAACTTTTGACCTAAAAAATTTAATTTTTTCTTTTTTTAAAAATTTTTCCAAATTATAGTTAGACATTAAAGTCCCAATTACTCCTCCTTTTAAAATTTTTTTTGACTTCCATCTTTTTGCTAACATTGCTATAATTTGATCGCCATCTATTACTTTTCCTTTTTCATCGCACATAATTATTCTATCAGCGTCACCATCGAATGAAATTCCAACGTGTGCCTTATATTTTTTTACCGCCGACTTAATTTTAGAAGGATAGGTCGAACCACATTTTTTATTAATATTTAAACCATTAGGATTAACTCCTATAGATATCACTCGAGCTCCAAGCTCTTTTAAAAGTTTAGGAGCCGCCTTATATCCTGCTCCATTGGCGCAATCTAAAACAATTTTTGTTCCTTTTAAATGAAAATTTTTTGGAAAATTTTTTTTAATTATCTTAATGTATTTATCATTTCCATCTTCTAGTCTTTTAACCCGACCTAATAATTTTGGATTTGTTAATTGTTTTGTATTTTTTGCATCAATTAATTTTTCAATTTTTTTTTCAATTTTATCTGATAATTTCATTCCATCTGGCCCAAATAATTTAAGACCATTATCATGGTATGGATTGTGTGAAGCAGTAATCATGATACCCATATTGGCCTTCATAGTTTTCGTCAACATTGCAAGGCCATTAGTTGGTAGGGGCCCTAGTGTAAAAACATGCATTCCTCCAGACACTAATCCAGATACTAAGGCTGGCTCTAAAGTATAACCAGATAGTCTTGTATCTTTAGCTATAATAGCAATTTGTTTATTCTTTTTTTGATTTTTAAAATAAGTACTAGAGGCTAGACCAAATTTAAAAAACTTTTCTCCAGTTATATTTCCTTGATTGACTGTTCCCCTTATACCGTCAGTCCCAAAATATTTATTTTTCATTCATTCTCAAAATTTGATAATATCTTTTCAAATACCATAATACTTTGTTTTATCTCTTTAACATCATGTACCCTAAATAATTGAACGCCTTGTAAAAGTAAAAATAAAACTGAAGCTATAGTCCCGCCTAATCTAAGTTTACTATCATGTTTTCCCGATATTTGGTTGATAAATCTTTTTCTTGATGTTCCAACCAAAATAGGCAATCCAAGACTATGAAACAAAGATATTTTAGAAATTAAAGTCAAATTATGTTTCAAAGTTTTACCAAAACCTATCCCTGGATCTAAAATCAAATTTTTACTTCCAATACAATTTATTTTGTCTTCAAAAAAATCATATATATCTAATAAAACATTTTTATACATTGGTTTTATTTGCATCGTATTAGGAGTACCCTGCATATGATGAATAACTTTAGATGTTTTAAATTTTTTTAATTTATATAATGAATCTTTATCGTAGTTAAATCCAGAAACATCATTTATTAAATCAGCCTTATTACTTATTGCTTTTAACATAATTTCAGTTTTTCTTGTATCAACTGATAAAGAAATATTTTTGTATTTTTTTTTAAAATTTTTAATAACAAACTTTATTCTTTTCCATTCATTATCATTTGATATTGTCGACGAACCAGGCCGAGTAGACTCTCCTCCAACATCAACTATTTTAGCTCCTGCTTGAATCATATTTGAAATATGTTTAAATGATTTATCTTTTTTATTATATTTTCCTCCATCTGAGAAACTATCAGGAGTTAGATTTAATATTCCCATTATATTTGGTTTTGAAAAATTAATATTCTTTAAAAAATTTTTTCTTTTTGACGTTATGTTGATTAAGTCTAGTTTAACTTTCTTTTTTTGCAAAGAGTTCAGCAAATTTATATCTTTAATCTTTATTGTCTTAGATGATATATTGTTTGTGTCTCGAGAAAAAATTTCTATCTTATCAAATGCTAAATTTGTATTTCCACACAGAGGAAATGCTCGATTTTTTAGTATTAGGCGCTTTGCGCTTTTACCATAATAAAAATTACACGCGCGTGTGTAATATTTTTTCATTGAAGTTGTTAAAGAGCTGGTTTTGGTTTTAGACCTAAAGAGTCAAGAGCAGATGAGACTTTGCCGCTTTCATCGTCTTCGTCTTTAAAAGATCTGGTAGGTTTTATGTCCTTTAAGATTAAGTCTCTTATTTCATCTCCTGATAAAGTCTCATAAATTAACAAAGCTTTAGCAAGTTTATGTAAATCATCAATCTTTTCAGTTAGAACTTTCTTGGCTCTTTCATAGCCTTTGTCCACTATCTTTTTAACTTCTGAGTCAACTTTTTTTGCTGTTTCTTCTGACATATTTTGTTGTTTAGTTACAGATCTACCTAAAAATACTTCTTCCTCATTTTCACCATAAGCAATTGTACCTAGTTCTTTGCTCATTCCATATTTTGTAACCATGTTTTTGGCCATTTTTGTAACCATGTCTATATCTGACGAAGCTCCAGAAGTAACTTTATCATGTCCAAATATTATTTCTTCCGCAATTCTCCCCCCCATAGCTACAGCTATATCGGAGTGCATCTTTTCTCTGGTAATTGAAAGCTGATCTCTCTCTGGAAGTCTCATGACCATTCCTAATGCTCTGCCTCTTGGAATAATTGTGGCTTTATGTATAGGATCAGAAGCTTCTTCATTTAGAGCTACTATTGCATGTCCTCCCTCATGATAAGCTGTTAATCTTTTCTCGTCCTCAGACATCACCATTGATCTTCTTTCTGCTCCCATCATTACTTTGTCTTTCGCTTCTTCTATGTCAGACATTGTAACTACTCTTTTGTTTTTTCTTGCAGCCAATAAAGCTGATTCGTTTATTAAATTAGCTAAATCTGCTCCAGAAAATCCTGGTGTACCTCTTGCGATAGTTCTTAGTTTCACGTCAGGTCCAGTGCTAATTTTTTTTACATGTACTTTTAGAATTGCTTCTCTACCAATTATATCTGGATTGCCAACTACAACTTGTCTATCAAATCTTCCTGGTCTTAACAAAGCTGGATCTAAAACGTCTGGTCTGTTTGTTGCTGCTATTAGTATAATACCTTCATTAGTATCAAAGCCATCCATCTCTACTAAAAGTTGGTTTAATGTTTGCTCTCTTTCATCGTTACCACCTCCGAGTCCTGCTCCACGACTTCTACCAACAGCATCGATTTCATCTATAAATATTATGCAAGGAGAATGTTTTTTTCCCTGTTCAAACATATCTCTTACCCTAGAAGCTCCTACTCCAACAAACATCTCTACAAAATCTGATCCTGAAATAGAAAAAAAAGGCACATTCGCCTCTCCTGCTATAGCTTTAGCCAGTAAAGTTTTACCAGTTCCTGGAGGTCCAATTAATAGAGCTCCTTTAGGAATTTTTCCACCTAATCTACTAAATTTTTTTGGATCTTTTAAGAATTCAACAATTTCTTCAACTTCTTCTTTTGCTTCCTCAACCCC
>MDSV01212030.1_pt1 | contig 16917 bp, 15 predicted proteins | sample 810851 | NCBI WGS metagenome assembly MDSV01 (sample SAMN05326640, study PRJNA326480) | marine metagenome | isolation source: seawater | place: Atlantic Ocean: North East | collected 2012 | reverse complement strand
TCAGATAATTGGCCCAAATAGATCTACCATGTTTGTTCAATTGATGCCTTTATTCAGTGCAGTTATGGCAATAATTATCTTTAATGAAAAATTTGAATCATACCATTTTGTTGGAGCAGTTTTTATATTAACCGGTATTTATTTGTCTAATAGGAAAACCAATGATTAAAGTAGCTGTACTAGATGATTATCAAAACGTTTTCGAGCAAATAATAAATTTAGACTTATATAAAGACAAATATCAATTTGAAGTATTCAACAAACCTTTTGATAATGAGGAAGAGGCAATTGTTGCATTGGAGGATTTTGAGACACTATTCATTATGAGAGAAAGAATGTCTATTACAGAGTCTCTAATAAAAGGCCTGCCAAAACTTAGATATATTATGACGAGTGGAATGAGAAATAAAGCTATTGATCTTGAAGCCACAAAAAAAAAAAATATTTTAGTCTGTGGAACTGAAATTAATCCAAACCCAGCATCTGAAATAACTTGGACATTAATTTTAGGTTTGGTTAGAAATATTAAACAGGAAATTGACAATATGTTTCAGGGATATTGGCAGACAACTATTGGCCTTGAACTTAAAGGGAAAGTCCTGGGTTTAATAGGTTTAGGCAAAATAGGTTCTCAAGTAGCAAAAATAGGCAAAGCATTTGGCATGGAAGTAGTAGCGTGGAGTGAAAATTTAAATTTAAATAATGCTAATAATTTAGGGGTGTTGCCTGTAAGTAAAGAGGATTTATTAAAAAACTCTGATATTATTTCTATCCATGTTGTTTTAGGTGAAAAATATAAAAATTTAATTTCCAAAAAAGAATTTGAAATGATGAAAAAAAGTGCTTTTTTAATAAACACATCGAGAGGTCCAATAATTAATGAAAAAGATTTAATAGAAGCTTTAGACAAAGATCAAATCGCAGGTGTTGGACTAGATGTTTACGATAAAGAACCATTGCCAGAGGATCACAAGCTAAGATTTTTTCCAAATGCGCTACTTCTTCCTCACCTAGGTTACGTAACGGCAGAAAACTATTTTAAATTTTATTCTCAGATGTTAGAAAATCTTCAATCCTGCGTGAAAGGTACTCCTATCAGAGTTATTTCTTAATTAATATTGTACAAGCAAAGGTTGTTCTGTTAGGCTCAAAGTGACTAAGTGATTTGTATTTGTTTAACATTTAAACTATACATCTTTGGTAAACAAAGGGGAGTATGAATAAGAAGATAATTTTATTTTTTGTAGTATTTTTGTTTAGCGGTTGCGCCGAGTCTAATTTGGCTAGAACTGGATTTAACACTCTATTTAATTATGGGGTAAAACAAAAAACAGGAAAAAGCACAGTGGAACATGCTCTTAATTTCGTTGAAACCCAAGGAAATCCTAAATTAGTAGAAGACAAGAAAGATAAGGATAAGCAAGACTAAATTTCATCTATTATTGCTAATTTTTTTTTGTTACTTTTAAATGTGAGAAAAAAATATTCCATTTTTAGTCTTTTAAAAAACTCTATAAGCCAACATGAGAATTGGAAGAAGATGTGGAGAAATCCTGACCCTAAAAAATCTTATGATGTGATTATTGTGGGTGGTGGAGGTCACGGCTTGGGAACAGCATATTATCTTGCCAAGGAACATGGTTTAAAAAATATAGCAGTGATAGAAAAGGGTTGGTTAGGAAGCGGGAATACCGGTCGTAACACTACTATAATAAGATCTAATTATCTTTGGAACGAAAGTGCTTTTCTTTATGACCACTCTTTAAAACTTTGGGAAAACTTATCTTCAGAATTAAATTATAATGTGATGTTTAGTCAAAGAGGTGTAATGAACCTTGCTCATAATGAGCATGATATAAAAGAAATGAAAAGGAGAATTAGCGCTAATAGACTGAATGGATTAGACTCTAAATGGATAAATAGAAATGAAATTAAAAAACTTGTTCCTATAATGAATACAGATAATTTAAGATATCCTGTCCTTGGAGCGGCGTTTCAGCCGAGAGGCGGAGTAGCCCGTCATGATGCAATCGCATGGGGTTTTGCAATGAGAGCTGATGAAATGGGAGTTGATATTATACAAAATTGTGAAGTAAAAAATATAATAACAACCAATGGTAAAGTAAGTGGAGTAGAAACATCCAAAGGATTTATAGCTTCGGATAGAGTAGGAGTCGTTGCTTCTGGTCACACAAGTGTTTTAGCAAAAACAGCAGGAATAAAATTACCTTTACAAAGTAGACCTTTGCAAGCGTTAGTTTCTGAACCAATTAAACCAATAATTAATACTGTAGTGATGTCTAATGCTGTCCATGCTTACGTTAGTCAGTCAGACAAAGGAGAACTCGTTATAGGCGCAGGAACAGATGGGTATAATTCTTTTACCCAAAGAGGAGGATATGACATTATCGAAGATACCGTTAGAGCTATGGTAGAACTTTACCCAGTTTTTGGAAAAATGAAAATGCTTCGTCAATGGGGGGGTATCGTAGACATCTGTCCTGACGCAAGTCCTATAATAAGTAAATGTGAAGTAAAAGGTTTATACTTTAATTGTGGTTGGGGAACTGGAGGTTTCAAAGCTACACCTGGTAGTGCCCATGTTTTTGCACATACGATTTCTAAAGATGAACCTCATAAAATAAATGCTGCTTTTAACCTAGATCGTTTTGTTAGTGGAAAACTTATAGACGAACATGGAGCTGCAGCTGTGGCGCATTAGAAAATGTTTTTAATTAATTGTCCATATTGTGGGGAAAGAGATCAATCCGAATTTTCTAGTGGCGGAGAGGCTCATGTTGTTCGACCTAAAAATCCAGAGCTAATTAGTGACAAAGAGTGGGGGGAATATGTTTTTGTGCGTTCAAATCCAAAAGGAATTTTTTATGAAAGATGGGTTCATACACACGGATGTAGAAAATGGTTTAATGCAGTTAGAAACACGGCTACGGATGAAATATTAAAAATTTATAAACTAGATGATAAACCACCATCTCTAAGTGAGTTTAAAACTACAATAAAAACCCCTTCTGGAGAGCCAGAACTTGGATCAGGAAACTTTACTGTAAAAAAATGAGCGCATCAAACAATAATAAAAACTCTAATGTAACAGATGCTCAAAAAGTTTCTTTTAAATTTGACGGTAAACAATATTTTGGTTTTAAAGGAGACACGATAGCTTCAGCATTACTAAGAAATAATGTTAAATTGATTGGAAGAAGTTTCAAATACCACAGACCAAGAGGTGTATACACATGCGGTTTTGAAGAACCAAATGCGCTTGTCCAAATTCTGACTGAGCATAATGAGCCTAATGTTAAGGCTACGATTAAACAAATTTATAGCGGCATACAAATAGAGAGCCAAAATAGATGGCCTTCTTTAAAAAGTGATATTGGTTCAATTAATAATGCTCTATCTCCCTTATTTTCTGCTGGTTTTTATTACAAAACATTTATGGGCCCCAAAGGGTTTTGGAAAAGAGTTTACGAGCCTTTAATTAGAAAAACTGCTGGTCTTGGTAAACCTCCAAAGGAATTTAAGTCAAAAAGCGTTCATCATTATCATAACGTTGACATCGTAATTGTGGGCGGTGGTTTAAGTGGACTACTGGCTGCCGAGAAGTTAATTGACAGCGAATATGAAGTTTTATTAATCGAAAAAGATAGTTATTTGGGAGGAGTTATTAATAACTCAGAAAAAATCACAAGCATTAATGATCTACCATCCAGAGAATGGTTGAAAGAGAAAGAAAATTTAATTTCTAAATCTAAAAATATTAAAATTTTAAAAGATACATTGTTAACAACATATAACTTTAAAGATCATTTAATTGCCGTTGAAGATAAAGCGACTGGCAAACCTGTTCCACCACATAAATCTGAATTAGCTTTGCACAAAATTAGAACCAAGCATACAATTTTAGCTAACGGATGTATTGAAAGACTTATATCTTTTAGAAATAATGATTTACCAGGGGTAATGCTTGCTGGATCTTTTGAAAAATATATTTTTAGATATGGAGTAGTTCCTGACGAAAGCCCAGTAATTTTTACAAACAATTCATCAACTTCTAGCCTTTTGAAATCTATGATAGATCTTGGATACAAACCTGCAGCATATGTAGATGCCAGAGAAGAAGAAAAAATTGAAAAAAATATAATAAATCTTTTAAAAGAAAAAAATATTCCTCTTTATGCAAATTCGGAGGTTGAAGGATGTGATGGAAAAAATTCTATAGAGAAGATATCTGTAAGAGATAAAATAAAAAATATTGTAAAAATAAAAGCAAAAATGCTTTGTGTTTCTGGAGGCATAAATCCAGATGTAAATTTATTTACACAATCAAAAGGTCTTATTAAGTGGGATAAAAACTATCTAACTTTTAAACCTGAAAATTCTTTTCAAAGCACTATTACACTGGGGTCAGCTAGTGGAAATTTTAATTACAAAAAGACAGCAGAGGAAGTGAACAAAAAACTTTCTTTTCTAAAAGTAAAAGAAGTAGAAATAAAATTAGAAACAAATATGCCTGACGATTTAAACATAAAAGAACTTTGGGAGACAAAGCATGAAAAAAAATCACTATGGTCAAAATCATTTATAGATCTTCAAAACGATGTCACAACTTCAGATCTCAAACAGGCTGTCATTGAAGGTTTTGATAGAATTGAACACTTAAAACGTTTTACTACGAATAGCATGGGAACAGATCAGGGAAAAATTAGTAGCATTAATTCCTTAGCAATTGTATCAAAAATATTAAACAAAGATGTTTCAGATGTTGGCACAACTATTTATAGACCTCCTTATGCACCTTTAAGTTTCTCAGCTATAGCTGGAAGAAGCACTTATGACTTTTATGATCCTAAGAGAAAAACACCAATTCACCCTTGGCATATTGAGAACCATGCAATTTTTGAAGATGTTGGGCAATGGAAAAGACCTTGGTATTTTAAAAAAGATGCTACAGAGACAATGCATGAATCAGTTCAAAGAGAATCCGAAGAACTTCGAAAAACTGCTGGAATTTTGGACGGAAGTACACTTGGAAAAATTGAAGTTAAAGGCAGAGATGCTTTAGAATTTATGAACCTTATGTACACCAATGCATTCACTAAAATGAAACCGATGACAGCTAGGTATGTTCTTATGTTGGGAGAGGATGGAATGGTAAAAGATGATGGTATTGTATCTAAAATCAGTGACCAACATTTTATAGCCACAACAACAACTGGAGGGGCGGCAAAAGTCTTAGCAGACATGGAAGAATACGCTCAAACAGAATGGCCTAATTTGAATGTTTTTTTAAATTCAATTACAGAACAATTTTGTACATTTAATATAAGTGGTCCAAAATCAAGGGCTATCATGAGGAAAGTTTTTAGCAATGTTGATTTTAGCAATGAGCAATTTCCTTTTATGACCTTTAAAAGCGCAGACTATCTAGACACAGAAATTAGAATTATGAGGGCAAGTTTTACAGGGGAGCTTGGATATGAAATTTATGTACCCCCAAAATATGCTCTTGAGCTTTGGAAAAAAATATTTGCATACGGAAAAAACCTAGGACTCATAGCCTATGGAACGGAAACAATGCATCTGTTGAGAGCAGAAAAGGGGTACGTCGTTGTAGGACAAGATACTGATGGAACAGTTACTCCTATAGATCTTAATCTTAATTGGATGATTGGAAAAAATAAAAAAGATTTTATTGGAAAGAGATCTTTGTCTAGAAGTGACACTTCAAGGAACGACCGAAAACAACTTGTAGGAATTCTTCCTATTGATAGAGGAAAAAATATAGAAGAAGGACAACATATAGTGGAAAGTAAAACTTTACCTAAAAAAATTAAAATACCTGTTGAGTATCTTGGTCATATTACCTCAAGCTACCACAGCCCTACTCTTAAACATTGTGTCGCAATGGCACTAGTAAAAGGTGGAAACAAATTAATAGGAAAAAAAGTATTTGTATCTAATTCATACAGTTCAGAAAATATTCCAGCGGAAATAGTTAAGCCCATATTCCTTGATCCGGAGAACAAAAGGTTGCTTTCATGAAAGAAATATTTTCAATTCGCGGCGTAGATATATTTCAAAAAGAATTTAAACAAATTGTTTTAAGAAGCAGTGGAGATGAAAAGTTTAATGAAATTATTAATAAAAAAACATCACTTTTACCACCATCTGAAAACTTAAAAATTGTAAGTAATGACAACTTTTTTCTTGCTAAACATTCTTTTGATCAATGGAATATGTTTTATTTTAAAGAGGAAAGTCATAAAGAGGTTTTAAAATTTATATCCGAAATAAATTCTAATGAGAGCATGTTAGCTTCAGATTATTCTTACGGACAAATATATTTTGAAATTTATGGAGAAAAGAAAAATTACTACTTAAATAAACTAACTCATTTTGATTTTAGGCAAAAAAAATTTCCAGTTTCTAAAATGGCTCAAACACTACTAGCAAGAATTGATTGCTCAATTTACCATTTTAAAGACAAATATATAATTAGTTGCAACAAATCTTTTGAAAAATATATAAAAGAACGTCTTACGGATTCAATAAATATTTAAGAGAAATTATTTTTTTTCTTCACTTTGGCTGTTAGATAAATCAACGCCAGTATCTGGATCTAGCTCAATACCTAATGGAGTAATATCTCTTGGCAAAGGTGTAAAAGTTGATTCAGGATTATCTTTATATTCTCTCACATTCATTCTGTAAATTCCAAAAAAAATAATTGGTAAAAGAAAGATAATGAGATGTATAAAAAAACCATTTGGCCCATATAAATTCATTAATACTGAGCAGATGAATGGACCAGCCATTGCTCCTAAGCCAAATATAATATTCAAACCACCTCCTGCTGCAACAAATTTTTCTTTTGGAATATAATCGTTTACAAGCGCAAGATTGAGAGAAAATAATGGCAGTGTCATTCCAGAAAGAAGAATTACAAATACAAAAAGTTTTATTTTATCAGCCACTGTTGAAAAATAATTAAATCTTACAGCTGTTTCTATAAAAAGGTTTTTAAAAGATACACCTGAAACTGCAATAGACATGATTGCAAAGATGCAAGCAGCAATGCAACATCCAACAATTATAATTCTTCTATCGTAACTATCTGACAAAAAGCCTATTGGCCATTGAAAAAAGGCACCTGAAAGGGTCACCCCAACTAACAACATAGAAATTTCAAAGATAGATAAATTCATTGTAACCGCATAAACAGAAAGCATTGCAAATATAGCTGAAAAAATAAAACCTGAACAAAACATTGAAAAGCTACCCGTAGGAGAAATTTTGAAAAGTTCTTTTATTTTAATAAAACTAGTTTTTTTAAATTTTGGCGGTTTACGTTTTGTAAGAAGAATAGGAATTAGGGCTATAGAAAACATTAAAGAAATCAAAATAAAAGGCTCATAATTTTTAGGGCTGCTAACGTTTAATAAAAGATTTCCTATGGCGAAACCAAAAAAAGTAAGAAACATATAAAATGATAAAACCTTTCCTCGAGTTCTATTAGTTGCACGATCATTTAACCAACTTTCAACAATGATAAAAATACCAATCATGCTAAATCCTGTTAAAAATCTTGCTAGAGTCCAAATCACAGGATCTACAAACATAATATGAATTAATGAACTAAGAGAAGCCATCGAAGCAAAAGCCGCAAAAACTCTTATATGCCCAACTTTACTTACAAGATTTGGAACCATATTAGCTCCAATAAAATAACCAACAAAATATCCCGACATCATAGTTCCTGTTGCGATAAAGTTAAAATTTTCTAACACAGATCTTATTCCTAAAAGGTTTCCCTGAAATCCATGTGAAATGATAATTATCCCAAACCCTGTAAAAAGAGCCCAAGAGTTTTTTATTATTTTTACCATGATGGAATGCCATTATGCTTTCTTTTATAAAAATGCAATAGGCTATTTAACTATTTAAAGAAATCCTATAAGAGACTATAAATTTATAATGAATAAACAAAAAAATGTATTGGGAGAAGACCTAGAAAATTGCTCCACAGATCCTATTACTGGTTGGTTTAGAGACGGCTGTTGTAATACAGACAAAAATGATCGAGGTTTACATACTGTTTGTGCAAAAGTCAGTGATGAATTTCTAGAATGGTGTAAAGAAGAAGGAAATGATCTGATTACACCTCACCCAGAATTTGGTTTTCCAGGTCTTAAAAATGGAGACAAATGGTGTGTTTGTGCTAGCTGGTATGCTAGAGCTCTTGAAGTCGGTAAAGGCTGCCCAATATACTTAAAAAGAACTCATGAAAAGACCCTAGATTTAATACCTATAGAGAAACTTAAAAAATTTGCGATAGATCTTTCTTAAAATGGAAAGTTTAATTTTAGGTTTTTTAACAGGCGGTAGTTTAATTTTAGCTATAGGTCCTCAAAATCTTTTCGTTATCGAACAAGGATTGAAAAAAAATTTTGTATTTATCGTTACATCAATTTGTGCCATTTCTGATGTATTATTAATTTTTCTTGGAATTTTTATTTACCAATCTTTTGGTATAATTTCTGGCAAAATAATAATATTACTAAATATATTGCTAATATTTTTTTTAATAAATTTTATTAAAGATAAATTAAAAGATTTAAAGAAAAATTATAATATAAGACTGACTAGATCTAAAAATAGAAAAAATGTAATATTAAAAACCTTAGGTTTTACATATTTAAATCCACATGTTTATTCAGATACAGTTTTTATTCTTGGAAACTTTTCTAAAAATTTTTCAATAATAAACAAACTCTATTTTGCATTGGGAGCATCTTCAGCATCGATTTTATTCTTTTATTCATTAGGTTATTTGGCTAGCTCATTTAAAAAATTTGTTAACAAACAGTCGATCTGGAGATACATAAATACATTTATTATTATTTTTATGGTCTGTTTAATATTTTATATAATAAACGATTCTTTAATTACATATTCCCGTATTTAGGTCCGCCACCACCTTCTGGCGCTACCCAGGTAATATTTTGAGAAGGTTCCTTTATATCGCAAGTTTTGCAGTGGATACAATTTTGTGAATTTATGACAAATTTTTCTTGTTGGATTTCATAAACACCAACAGGACAATATCTTTGAGCCGGTTCATCATATTCCTTTAATGTATAACTGGTCGGTAAGTTTGGATCCTTTAATTTAAGATGTACGGGTTGATTTTCTGTATGATTTGTTCCAGTTAAATAAACGGAACTTGTTTTATCAAAGGTGAGTTTATTATCAGGTTTTGGGTATTCTATCCTTGGCATCTGATTTGCTGGTTTCAATGCTTCATGGTCTGCATGTTTATGTTTTAAAGTAAATGGCAATCTTCCTCTAAATAAAATTTGATCTATACCTGTAAAAATAATTCCCAAAATTAAACCCCAGCTAAAGCTCGGTTTAACATTTCTTGCAGCATATAACTCTTGATATACCCAACTTTTTTTAAACAGTTCTTTGTAGTAAGAAAGTTTTCTTTTATTTTTAATATGCTCAACAATAGTTTCTGCAGCGATCATCCCGCTTTTCATTGCGGTATGCGAACCTTTTATTTTCGGCATATTTAATGTTCCTGCATTACAACCAATCAATAAACCCCCTGGCATATGCATCTTAGGTAAACTTTGAATACCTCCCTCAATTAAAGCTCTTGCTCCAAAAGAAATTCTTTTACCACCTTCCAACATTTTTCTAATGGTTTTGTGTGTTTTAAATCTTTGAAACTCATCAAAAGGTGAAAGATGGGGATTTTGATAATCAAGTCCAATTACATAACCAATATATATTTGTTTTTTCTCTGCGTGATAAATAAAACTCCCTCCATATGTTTTACTATCTAATGGCCAACCAGCGGTATGCATAACTAATCCTTCTTGATGCTGTTCATCGCCCACTTCCCAAATTTCTTTTAAACCGATACCGTATTGCTGAGGATTTTTTCCTTCATCAAGATTAAATTTTTTAATTAATTGCTTACCTAGGTGTCCTCTACAGCCTTCTGAGAAAACCGTTACTTTTGCATGCAACTCCATTCCTTCTTGGTAGCCATCTTTTTTATTACCTTCTTTGTCTAAACCCATATCCAAAGTAGCAACACCTTTGATAGAACCATCTTCATTATAAAGAACTTCACTTGCAGGAAATCCAGGAAATATTTCAACGCCTAATTTTTCAGCTTGTTCAGCTAACCAACGACAAAGGTTGGCAAGACTCACAATGTAGTTATTGTGATTTTTTTGTACTGCTGGCAAAAGCCAAGTTGGCCAGCTTAAAGATGAGTTTTTTCCCAAAAATAAAAATTTTTCTTTAGAAACTTTTGTTTTAATTGGTGAACCAAGCTCTTTCCAATTTGGAAGCAATTCATCCAAAGCTCTAGTTTCAAAAACATTTCCACTTAATATATGTGCTCCAACTTCTGATCCTTTTTCTAAAATACAAACACTTAGTTTGGGATCTAGTTGTTTTAATTTTATTGATGTTGCCAATCCAGCTGGTCCTGCCCCAACGATAACCGCATCATATTGCATTGCTTCTCTAGCCATGCTCGGACTATATCAAAATAATTATTTTTGGATAGTATTGAGTTTGTTCAACTCAGATAAAAACTCAGGAAGAGCTTTGAATAAGTCTGCTTCCAAACCATAATCTGCAATACTAAAAATTGGAGCTTCACCGTCTTTATTGATTGCGACAATAATTTTGCTCTCTTTCATGCCAGCTAAGTGCTGAATTGCTCCTGAAATTCCAACGGCAATATATAAATCTGGAACAACTACTTTTCCTGTTTGTCCAACTTGATGATCATTACTTATATATCCTGCATCTACAGCAGCACGAGATGCACCAACAGCTGCGTTCAATTTATCTGCAATCGCAGTGATGAGTTTAAAATTATCCCCACTTTCCATTCCTCTTCCACCAGAGATAACAACTCTTGCTGTCCCAAGTTCAGGTCTTTCTGATTTGGTTTCTTCTCTTTTAATAAATTTAGAAAAATTAGGAACATCAACTGCATCTACTTTTTCAATTTGTGCAGAACCTCCGGTTTTTGGAGCTGGCTCAAACGAGGTGGGTCTAATTGTTATACATTTTTTTTTATCATTACTTTTAACGGTTGCAAAAGCATTACCTGCATAAATAGGTCTAACAAAAGTATCAGGTGAGTTTACTTTTATTACATCACTTACTTGAGAAGTATCTAATGCAGCAGCAACTCTGGGCATAAAGTTTTTTCCAAAAGTATTTGCTGATGCAACAACGTGGTCATATTTATCTGCACACTTAGTTACTAATGGTGCTAAGTTTTCTGGTAAATAATTTTGATAATTAGGTGAATCGCAAAGCAAAACTTTTTTAACCAATGGAACTGAAGCAATTTCTTTGGCAACATTTTCACAGCTACTACCAACAACTAACACATGCACTTCAGCATCTATTTTAGAAGCTGCACTTATGGCATTAAGTGTAAAAGGTTTTAAATTTGAATTATTATGTTCTGCTATTAATAAAACTGACATTAAATTACCTTTGCCTCATTTTTAAGTTTGCTCACTAATTCAGCAACATTTGCAACTTTAATTCCTGCTTTTCTTTTTGGAGGTTCTTCCACTTTTAATTGCTGAACTCTATTTGCTATATCAACACCCAAATCTTTAGCAACCATTTGTTCAATTGGTTTTTTCTTTGCCTTCATAATATTAGGTAGGGAAGCATAACGAGGTTCGTTCAATCTTAAATCACAAGTAACTACAGCGGGTAGGTTAACTTCAATTGTTTCTAAACCTTCGTCAATTTCTCTTACGATCTCAATACTTTTATCTTTAAGATTAACCTTTGAACTGAAGGTTGCTTGAGGCCAATTTAACATTGCTGCTAACATTTGACCTGTTTGATTGCAGTCATCGTCTATTGCTTGTTTACCCAGAAAAACCATATCTGGTTTTTCTTTTTCAACAACTTTTTTTAAAATTTTTGCTATACCAAGTGGCTCGATATAACTATCAGTTTTAACGTGAATACCTCTGTCAGCGCCAACTGCCAAAGCCTTACGAACAGTTTCTTGCGCTTTTTCTTCACCAATTGTTATTGCAACAACTTCTTTTACTTTACCAGACTCTTTTAGTTTTACTGACTCTTCAATAGCATTATCATCAGGGGGATTGGTTGACATTTTAACGTTATCAGTATGAACACCTGATCCATCTTCTTTAACTCTAATTTGAACATTGTAATCAATAACTCTTTTAACAGCTACTAAGATTTTCATTTATGCTCTAAGTAATTTATTTTCCGAGTCGTATGGTGAGTCTTCGATAATAGAAACTTCATGCATTTTACCTAATATATCTATTTTAAGTTTTTGTCCAATTTTAGCGTATTCGGGTTTAACCATCCCAAGAGCTATAGATTTATTTAATCTAAAACCATAATCTCCGCCCGTAGCTCTTCCAACTACGGATCCATTTTCATAAATTGGATTATTTCCCAAAACATCTGCATCTGAAACACCATGAACTTCCATAGTTACTAGTTTATTAGAGAATCCCTTTGCTCTCCATTTATCTAATGCCGCACGCCCAATAAAATCTCCTTTGTTAGGATGTATAAATCTATCTAAACCTGACTCGTAAGGGGCGTATTCGATAGAGAGTTCTGTGCCTACTAACTTATAAGATTTCTCTACTCTCAAGCTATTCATTGCTCTTATGCCGTAGGGTTTAAGATTAAATTCTTTTCCGGCTTCCATTAATTTATCAAATATATGGTTTTGATACTCAATCGGATGATGTAGTTCCCAACCTAATTCCCCAACAAAGTTCACTCTCATTGCATTACAAGGGGCTAAACCTATATTTATATTTTGTGCACTAAGCCATTTAAATTTTTCATTAGAAAAATCTGCCTTAGAAACTTTTTGCATAAGTTTTCTTGCTTTGGGTCCTGAGACTACCAAGACGCCCATACTGTTTGTTAGATTTTCATACTGAACTGACCCATCTTTTGGCATCCATTTATGTATCCAGTCATGATCTAAGCATTGAAATGCACCTGCAGAAACTAAATAAAAACTATCTTCAGATTCTCTCATTATAGTGAATTCAGAATGTACGCCTCCTTTGGTGTTTAAAGCGTGACATAGATTAATTCTTCCAATTTTTTTTGGAAGTTTATTTGCTACAAGTTTATCTAAAAATTCTTCTGCTCCTGGACCTTTGATTCTACATTTTCCAAATGCAGACATATCTAAAAGCCCCACATTTTCTCTGACGTTTTTGCATTCTTTTTCTACACTCTTAAACCAGTTTGATCTTCTAAAAGACCAATCATCTATTTGTTTATCTCCATCTGTTGCAAAAAAGTTTGCTCTTTCCCATCCGAATTTTTGTCCGAATACTGCACCTAATTTTTTTAAACGATCGTAACATGGCGCTTGACGCAATGGTCTGCCTGCTTCTCTTTCTTCATCAGGATAATGAACTGTAAATACATTCGCATAAGCTTCTTCATTTTTTTCCATTAAATAAGATTTTGTTACATAAGATCCATATCTTCTAGGCTCAACTCCAAGCATATCAATTGTTGGCTCACCATCAATTATCCACTCAGCTAATTGCCAACCTGCACCTCCAGCAGCTGTAATTCCAAAACTGTGACCATCATTTATCCAAAAATTTTTAAGTCCCGGAGCAGGGCCAACGATAGGATTTCCATCAGGTGTATAACAAATTGCCCCGTTATATACTTTTTTAACTCCAACTTCTGCAAAAGCAGGAACTCTTTTGATTGCTCCTTCTATATGAGGCGCTAATCTATCTAAATCTTCTTGGAATAATTCGTATTCACTATCTTTTGAGGGACCATTGACATAACAACATGGTGCTCCTTTTTCATAAGGTCCTAAAAGAAACCCGCCAGCTTCTTCTCTCATATACCATGAGTTATCACTGTCTCTTAGCACTCCCATTTCAGGCTTGCCTTCTTTTTTTCTTTTTTGAATTTCTGGATGTGGTTCTGTAACAATGAACTGGTGCTCGACTGGAATGGCAGGAATTTCTATTCCAACCATATGACCTGTTTGTCTGGCAAAGTTTCCACTACAAGACACAACATGCTCACAAGAAATAGTTCCTTTATCAGTTTCTACAGTCCATCCATCTTTAGCTTGTTTAATACCAACAACTGTAGTGTTTCTGTAAATTTCTGCACCACGATTTCTGGCACCTGTCGCTAATGCTTGTGTAAGATCAGCTGGTTGAATATAACCATCTTCTGGGTGTTGTATTGCGCCAACCAAACCTTCAATATTACATAGTGGCCAAATTTCTTTTACTTGCTCTGGTTTTAAAAATTTTACATTAACCCCAATTGTTTTTGCTACACCAGCATATTGATGGTACTCATCCATACGATCTTTTGTTTGAGCTAATCGAATATTTGAAACAACACTAAATCCAACTTTTTTTCCCGTCTCTTCCTCTAAAGATTTGTATAATTTAACAGCATATCTATGTAGCTGACCAACAGAATAGCTCATATTAAAAAGAGGCAGTAAACCTGCTGCATGCCAAGTTGACCCTGATGTTAATTCTTTTCTTTCTACTAAAACAACATCAGACCAACCTTTTTTTGCTAGATGATAAAGTGTACTTACTCCTACGGCACCTCCACCTATAACAACTACTTTAGCTTTTGATTTCATATATTTTGATATTTAGAATATGATAATTTAACTTAGATTTAAATGATTAAAATCATTCATATAGATGCTCCCATCGGGATAGGCTGCGAGACTACTGTTGTTAACCAGCAGTTTTTTAGGGGCCCATTATTCAAATATCTTTCAACTTGCCATTTAAATTTAAAATATTTTTTATCATTTCCCAATACTACAACTTCAAAAATTGCTACCTCATCAGTTAAATAAATTTCATTTATGTCATGATGATAATGATCTATTAACATCTTATAAGATTCGCCTTTGATCATTTCTTTAAATTTTTCCAATGGACCGGTAAATTTTTTATTATTTGGATGTGCAAACTCCCAAGTTTGGACTATACCCTTATCTTTATAAGGTAAGTCATTTTTCATTAAACCTTTCAGCTGTATTTCAACAACTTTAATAGGTTTTATATTTTTATTAGGTTTTATTGTTTCTGATTGAGCAAAATTTGCATTAAAAAAAAATACTATTAAAACTATTTTAAAAATTTTAATCATAGATTTCTTGCGGTTTTTTTAACATCTTCCAAAAACTCTTTTCTTTTTTTTTCGCTAACAAATGGAACAGCAAAATATCTTCTGTAATTTATATTTCTTATGCCGCATATGTGAAACACTCCTCTTTTTAACCTCCTTATTGGTAAATTTAAAAAAAAGGTAGTAATTGCTAATCTTGGAGAACCATAAGTACAAAATATTATGGCTTTTTTATCTTTTAAATTTCCCAAAGGATAACCATAGTTACCGACCAATCTTTTAAATCTAAAAGCCCATGGCGGGGCTAAAACTTTATCTATCCACCCTTCTACAATTGCAGGCATGCGAAAATTCCAAATCGGAGCAATTAGAACTATTGTACTGCTTTTTTCAATTCGTTTTCTATGATCTAAAACTTCTGAAGTGGGTTCTTCTCCTGCATAAACTGGGTCAAATTTTTCTTTATATAAATCTACACAATCTATCTCATGACCTTTTTCTTTTGCTGTGTCTATGAAAGCTTTTTTTATTGCAGCATTAAAAGACTTATCATCATAATGCCCATAAACCATGAATACTTTACTCATAAAGTTTCTTTTAATACATGCGATTAATACGTCAAGTTAACAACTTGACGTATCAACACATAAATTTTTTAAGCGGCTAAAGCTTGTTTGATATCTCCAATTATATCGTCTGGATGTTCGATACCAATTGAAAGTCTTACATAACCCGGTGTTACACCAGCAGCTAATAACTCTTTATCATTAAGTTGACTATGAGTTGTAGTTGCCGGATGTATTGCTAAACTTCTGGCATCACCAATATTTGCTACGTGGTAAAGCATTTTTAAATTGTCAATGAACCTAGAACCAGCTTCTCTAGTTCCAACATCCATTCCAACCAATGAGCCATATCCACCTTTCATATATCTTTTAGCTCTATCCTTAATTTCACCCTGATGATTAGTCGGGTAAATTACATTTTTAACTTTTTTCTGAGTCTCCAAGAATTTTACAACTTTTTCTGCATTAACGCAGTGTTGTTTCATTCTAATAGCGACAGTTTCCAACCCTTGTATGATTTGAAAAGCATTGAAAGGACTAAGCGGCGCCCCTAAGTCTCTTAGTAAAACCACTCTTGCTCTAACAGCAAAAGCAACGTTAGCTCCAGTTAGTTTAGGAACATCTCTTCCCCAAACTGCCCCTTTATAACTCGGATCTTCTTGGTTAAATAAAGGTTGCCTTTTTGGATCTGCTGTCCAGTCAAAATTTCCTCCATCGACAATAATTCCACCAATAGAAGTTCCATGACCTCCGATATATTTAGTTAAAGAATGCATTACAACCGCAGCACCATGCTCTATAGGTTTGCAAATTACTGGAGAAGCAGTGTTATCAATTATTAATGGGACACCATGCTTTCTTCCAATATCCGCAACTTCTTTAATTGGAAATACTCGTAGATAAGGGTTAGGACAAGACTCACCATAGTAAGCTCTCGTTTTTTTATCCGTTAACTTTTCAAAGTTTTTGGGATCAGCAGGATCAGCAAATCTTACTTCAATACCTTGCATACCTAAAGTATTTTTAAATAAGTTTACTGTTCCACCATATAAGTCAGTTGATGAAACTATGTTATCACCAGCTTGACAAACATTCTGAACACAAAAAGCAGATGCAGCTT
>MDSV01089255.1_pt1 | contig 16918 bp, 10 predicted proteins | sample 810851 | NCBI WGS metagenome assembly MDSV01 (sample SAMN05326640, study PRJNA326480) | marine metagenome | isolation source: seawater | place: Atlantic Ocean: North East | collected 2012 | reverse complement strand
GATTTTCTTGGTTTTCTTGGTTTTGCTTCATTCTTGTACTTAAAGCTAGGTTATGTCTTGTATCATCATCATCTGGGTTAATTCTTAATGCATTCTTATAAGCATTAATAGCTTCTTTTAGTTTTTGCTCTTTAACTAAAGAATTCCCTAGATTATGATACACTTTTGCTAAATCATTTTTACTAGGGGCATTATCTTCTAATGCATTAAATAGTGCAGATGCTTCATCGTAGCGTTCTTGTTTATAAATAGCATCTGCTAAATTAAAAGAAGCATTAAAATAGTCTTGATCTTTCTCTAATGATTTTCTGTATTGCATTTCCGCTTCATTATAACTACTATCATTATATAATTTGTTACCATCTCTTAAAAATGATTTCTTATTCTGGGCAATAGAATTAATGCTTATTAAGAATACTAATACAGTTAATAGGCTTCTCATGAGTTTTTATATAAATTAATACGATTACTCCATTTGTTTTTTCTAGGTAATAAGATTAGTTCTAAAATTAAGACTAGAAGTGCTAAACCAATAAATAATTGGAATCGGTCTTTATATTCTGTAAATATCATGGTGCCAATTTCTTTTTTTTCCATTTTGTTAATTTCGGCAAATAATGTTGGTAAACCTGACTTAGAGTTATTCGCTCGCACATAAGTTCCATTTCCGGCATCGGCAATTTTTATAAGTAAATTTTCATTTAATTTACTTACGACAGTTTTTCCTTCTTTATCTTTGCGGTAACTAATTTGGGCGCCATATTGGTTGTAGATTGGAATTGGCCCTCCTTTACTTAATCCCATTCCTAGAGTATGAACAAAGATGCCAACTTCATTCGCTTGTCTAGCACTCTCAATCGCGTTTTCATCATGGCTTTCTCCATCTGTAATAATGATAATGGCTTTGTTTTGTCCATTTTCCATATCAAAGGATTGCATACTTAATTCGATTGCCTTTCCAATTTTAGTGCCTTGTGTAGGAACAATATTTGTATTTACGTTAGATAAGAATAATTTCGCAGCTGAGTAATCAGTAGTAATTGGTAACTGAACATAAGCCTCTCCTGCAAATACAATTAAACCGATTCGGTCTCCTTCTAGGTTGTCAATTAGCTTAGAAATAGCTTGTTTTGCCCTTTCTAGTCTGTTAGGTTTTATATCCTCTGCCATCATAGAATTAGAGAGGTCAATAGCAATCATTAAATCAACCCCTTCTCTTCTTACTTCTTCCATCTTTGTGCCAATTTGTGGGTTGGCAATTCCAATAATGAGTAAAATAAAAGTTGAAATAGTGAGTGTATTTTTTATCTTATATCGGCTCCTAGAAAAAGAGTGCATGAGTTCATTTACCATTCTAGTATCCCCAAAAAGGGATAAGGCATTTTTTTTCCACTTACTATACAGCAGCATGGCAAGTATTAAGATAGGTACTCCAAGCAGGAGATTCAGATATTCAATATGTTCGTATCTTAACATCTAGGGGATTTGTTTTAAATAAGTGATTTGTAAAACGAATGCTAAGAATAAAAGTGCTAAAGCCCATAATGAAAAAGGCAGGAATTTTTCTGATTTTTTGTGAAACTCAGTAACTTCTATTCTGGATTTTTCTAAGGTGTCAATATCTTTATAAATATTTTGTAATGAAGTGTTATTAGTAGCTCTAAAGTATTTGCCATCTGTTAGAGTTGCGATATCTTGTAAGGTTTCTTCATCAATCTGCACTTCTACATCTTGGTATTGTATACCAAAAGGGGTTTGAAAAGGATATGGAGCAAATCCTTCAGTTCCTACCCCAATGGTATATACTCGTATTCCAAATTTCTGAGCAATTTCAGCAGCAGTAAGTGGTGGCACCATTCCACTATTATTTACTCCATCTGTGAGTAGAATAATTACTTTTGAAATAGCCTTAGAATCTTTCAAACGGTTTATTGAAGTTGCAAGCCCCATTCCAATTGCAGTGCCGTCATCTACCATGCCACTACTAACATCTTTAAATAAGTTTATGAGTACATTATGGTCGGTAGTTAGGGGGCATTGTGTGAAACTTTCTCCTGCAAATATTACTAAACCAACTCTATCATTTTTTCTTTTCTTGATGAAATCCATAGCCACATTTTTAGAGGCTTCCAATCTGTCTGGTTTTAAATCTCTTGCAAGCATACTTCCGGAGATGTCCATTGCTAGTACTATATCAATTCCTTCGGTAGTACTTTCTTCCCAATTTGTTGATGATTGAGGACGCGCTATTGCAATAATTAAGAGTGCTGCTGCAATTGTCTTAAGTAGGAACGGCAAGTGTCTTAGTCTTTGTTTTAATGTTATGTCTTTACTAATTGCATCTGTGTCAGAGAATAGAATATTGGCAGATAAAAACCTATGCTTTAATAGATACCAAGTTAGTATTACTATTGGAATAACTAAAAGGTAAAAGAACTCGCTATTTACAAAAGTGTACTTATTCATTTCCTTTTGCTTTTTTTGTAGAGCTTACAAATCTTTTTGCTATAGACATGCTCTCTATATTCTCACGATCAACTGGTTTGCTCTTAGCAAATTTAGCTAAGTCTGCTCTTTGTAAAAGGATCCTGAGATTTTTTAATTCTTCTTCATCTAGATTAACAATAGATTTCAGTTCTTCGATGATCTCATACGTAGTCATTTCCAGTGCAATAAATTCAAATCTATTTTCTGTATATCTTCTAATAATTTCAGATAATTGTGAATGATATTCTTTTACATTGCCTGCTTGCCAAATTTTCTCTTTCTCCAATTTATTTAACTGTCTTAATGCAGTAATATCAGAAGGGACTATTATTTCTGGTTTAGAGGTTATTGTTATTTCTTTCTTATTCGATAGATGCTTCCTAAGATAGTAGGTGATTAGAAAGATAATTAAAATAGTAATTAGCCAAGGCCAAATATCGCTCCATCCAATTGATTCTTCAATGGGCTTTTTTATATCTTTTAATTTAGCGTTCTCCTCTAATATTGGGGTCTGTATGTTAATTAAAATCTCTTCTGTTATATTGTCTTTTGAGAAGGCAATAGGGGGAATGTAATAACTTCCACTATCCCATGATGTGATAATGAATTTTTGCTTGATTATCTCATCAATTGTATCAATTTTTGATGATTTGATAATTTCAATCTTTTCGACTATAAATTTGTCATAAGCTGGCCAAACTTCTGTATTACTTACTTTATTCGTAATTGTAAAGTTAATCTGTTGCCCAATGAGAATTGTATTAGTATCTAACTTTGCAGTCTGGGCAAGAATCAAATTACTTATAAGTAGTATGGATATTATTTTCTTCATCTTTTCTTTCCTCTACCTTTAAAGAAATTGATTAAAGGTTTTATATAATCATTTCCTGTAGAGATATCAATTAAGTCAACTCCAACATTAGGTAATAATTTTTTGACTGCATTTATTTTGTCTAATCTATTCTTTACGAAATCTAATCTTATTTTTTTATTTGATGTGTCTATAAAGATCATTTCTTCCGTTTCTGCATCTTGTATAGGGACTAATCCAACATTTGGCAGACTACTCTCCCTCCTGTCGTGAATTCTTAATGCAACTAAATCGTGTTTCTTACTTGCAATTCTCAATGGTTTTTCGAATGGAGGGCTTATAAAATCAGAAAGTATGAAGCAAATACTTCTTCTTTTAATCACTGAATTAAAATATTCTAATGCTTCTGAGATATCAGTTTTCTTTCTGCTTGGCTGAAAAGCTAATACTTCTCGTATTATTCTAAGAATGTGTTTTTTTCCTTTTTTTGGAGGAATAAATTCTTCTACTTTGTCGGTAAAGAAGATTACTCCTACCTTATCATTGTTTTTAATTGCTGAGAAAGCTAGGATGGCTGCAATTTCAGTTGCTAACTCCCTTTTAAATTGATCCTTAGTTCCAAAATTACCTGATGCTGAAACATCAACAAGAAGCATAACGGTCATTTCTCTTTCTTCTTCAAAAACCTTAACGAAAGGGGAGTTGTATCTTGCAGTTACATTCCAATCAATGGAGCGTATATCATCACCAGCTTGATATTCTCGCACTTCAGAAAACGCCATGCCTTTGCCTTTAAAAGCCGTATGGTATTCTCCAGCAAAAATATGATTAGAGAGTCCTTTAGTTTTTATCTCAATCTGTCTTACTTTTTTTAAAAGTGCTGACGTACTCATCTACGGGATCTCTACTGCATTTAAGATTTCAGTGATAATATCTTCTGATGTAATATTCTCAGCTTCTGCTTCATAGGTGAGTCCTATTCTATGTCGTAATACATCATGACAAAGCGCACGCACATCTTCTGGGATTACATAACCTCTCCTTTTGATGAAAGCATAAGCTTTACTTGCTATTGCTAAATTAATACTTGCTCTTGGGGAGCCCCCAAAAGAGATCATTTCTTGAAATTTATCTAATCCGTATTCCTTAGGATTTCTAGTAGCAAATACAATATCAATGATATATTGCTCAATCTTTTCATCCATATACACCTCTTTTACTAAATCACGTGCACGAATAATGGCATTAGTTTTAAGTACAGAGTTTGGAGTTGGAAAGGTTGTTGCTAGATTATTCCTAATAATTATTTTTTCTTCTTCTTTTTTAGGATAATCAATGACTACTTTTAACATAAAACGATCAACTTGAGCTTCTGGTAGAGGGTAAGTTCCCTCTTGCTCTACTGGATTCTGTGTAGCCATGACTAAGAATGGTTTATCTAAATCAAAAGACTCACCACCAATAGTTACTTGGCGTTCTTGCATAGCTTCAAGCAATGCAGATTGCACTTTAGCAGGTGCACGATTTATTTCATCAGCCAGAATGAAGTTAGCAAAAATAGGCCCCTTTTTTATAGAGAAGTTTTCTTTCTTAGGACTGTATATCTGTGTTCCTATAATATCTGCAGGCAGTAAGTCAGGGGTAAATTGTAAACGACTAAATTTTGCCTCAATTGTCTTTGCTAGAGTTGAAATTGCAAGTGTTTTAGCTAGTCCTGGGACTCCTTCTAATAATACATGTCCGTTCGATAAAAGTGCAACTAGAAGGCGTTCACTCATATGTTTTTGTCCAACAATTACCTTATTCATTTCAAGTAATAACATATCAATGATTGCACTTTCTTCACTTATTTTTTCGTTAAGTTCTTTAATATCTGGTTGTAATATTTCTGTCATTTTTTTAAATTTTGGATCGCAAATTTATATTTTGTTTTACAAATCTACAAAGTTCAACGAATATTTTTTTTCAATAGTATATTGTGAATTCATTTTCTATTTTTGCGAGAAATTATAATATGCGTTTTTTTATTGAAATTTCATACAAAGGAACTAATTATCATGGTTGGCAGCAACAACCTAATGCCAATACTCTTCAGGCAGAGATTAATAAAGCGTTGAGTGTTATTTTTAATTCTAATATTGATGTTACTGGTGCGGGAAGAACGGATGCTGGAGTACATGCAAAACAGATGTTTGCGCATTTTGATTGCGATACTAGTTTTGACGTACAACATCTAATTTTTAAGCTCAATAGTTTCTTGCCTAGTGATATTGCTGTCCATGATATATTTAAAGTTAGAGACGATGCTAATTGTCGCTTTGATGCAATTAGTAGAACTTATCAGTATCATATTATTCAAAAAAAGGACCCTTTTAATAAGATGGCGTATTTATTACAGAAAGAGTTAGATATAAAAGTAATGAATGTAGCTGCTCAGCATATAATAGGCAAACAAGATTTTACTTCTTTCTCAAAAGTCAATACTCAGACATTTACTAATGATTGTGATGTTATGTTTGCAAAATGGGAGGTAGTAAATAGTGAACTTGTTTTTACTATTAAAGCTGATCGTTTTCTGCGCAATATGGTAAGGGCGATTGTAGGTACTTTAATAGATATAGGCATGGGTAAAAAAGCCACAGATGATGTGCGCAAGATAATTGCAAAGAGAGATCGCTCCGAATCAGGGATGTCAGCTCCAGCACATGGGCTTTTTCTTTATAAGGTTAAGTATCTAAATAATATAAAGGTATAGATGCAGGACGTAAACAAAAAATTATCTAACACAGGCAACGTCATTGATTTCATGCTCTTAAAAAGGGTTATGAAATTTGCACGACCCTATAAGTTCTATTTTTTTGTTGCTGCTATTTCTGCTATCTTATTATCTGTTCTGGGTCCTATACGTCCTTTACTTATTAATTATACTATTGATAATTGTATTGTTATTACTAATAAAGAGGGGTTGATAAACATTACAATAATCTTAATATCTATTCTGGTTTTAGAAGGTATAGTTCAGTTTTTCTATATTTATCTATCAAATTGGCTAGGACAACATGTTATTCAAGATCTAAGGAGTAGGATTTTTAGGCATATTTTATCTTTAAGGATGACATATTTTGATAATATGCCTATTGGAACTTTGGTTACTAGGACTGTTTCTGATATTGAAACTATTGCAGATATCTTTTCTCAGGGACTCTTGGTAATTATTGCTGAATTTTTGAAGTTAATTGTTATTATCATACTGATGATCTATACTGATTGGAGATTGACAATTATTGCTCTCTTAACGGTGCCTATTTTGTTAGTAGCTACCGCTTGGTTTAAAAAGAATATTAAAAGAACATTTCAAGATGTAAGAACGCAAATTTCTAATTTAAATACTTTTGTTCAGGAGCATATTGTTGGCATGAGTATTGTTCAGATTTTTAATAGAGAAGATGCTGAGTATCAAAAATTCTTTAACATTAATATTAAACATAGAGATGCAAATATTCGAGGTATCTTTTATTATGCTGTTTTTTTTCCAGTAGTAGAGGTTCTTTCTGCTACTTCTATTGGGCTTATAGTTTGGTATGGTAGTCAAGGCATTTTAGATGGTAAAGATATTACAGTGGGGGAGTTAATTGCTTTTATTTTATTCATTCATATGATGTTTCGTCCTATAAGGCAGTTAGCTGACAGGTTTAATATTCTGCAGATGGGTATTGTTGGTTCTGATCGTGTTTTTAAGGTGCTTGACACTAACGAGAAAATTAGTGACAATGGCATATCTGGCATTCAAGATATAAAGGGTTCAATTGTATTTCAAAATGTTAATTTCTCATATAAAGCAGATGAATGGGTTCTTAAAAATTTAAACTTTGAGATCGAGGCTGGTAAAATGTTAGCTTTGGTGGGAGGTACAGGTGCTGGTAAGACCTCTATAGTCAGTGTGTTGAATCGTTTCTATGAGATAGATTCTGGCAATATAACAATTGATAAAATTAATATTAATGAAATATCTTTGAACAGTTTGAGAGGGAATATAGCATTAATTCAGCAAGAAGTTTTTTTGTTTTCTGATTCAATCTTGAATAATATTACTCTCTTTGATATTACTATATCAAAGGAAAGAGTCATCAAGGCTGCTAAGGAAATTGGGGTCGATGTATTTATTAATTCTTTGCCTGGAAATTATGATCACGTAGTAGCAGAGAGAGGAGTCACCTTATCCTCAGGTCAGAGGCAACTTATTGCATTCTTAAGGGTTTATGTTCGTGATCCAAAGATTCTGATATTGGATGAGGCAACTGCTTCAATTGATACAGCGACAGAAGAGCTCTTGCAGTCAGCTTTAGAGAAATTAGCAAATGATCGGACAACTATTGTAATTGCTCACAGGCTTTCTACTATTGTAAATGCGGATAAGATCCTATATTTAGAAGCTGGAAGGATTTTAGAGTCGGGAACTCATTATGAATTGCTGAACCATAAGACTAATTATGCTAAGATGTTTAATTCTCAGTCTGCTATCAACTTAGATTAGTAAGATTCTATTCTAAATAAAGGAGATTTTTCCTTGATTTTTTGTTATTTTTGTAGCATGATGAAAAGAATAGCCTTTTTATTATTAGTATTATTTACTATCAAAGCCCAATCACAGATTGTAATAGATAATCTAGCACCATATAATTCAGCTACATACCTTGTTGACAATGTATTGTTAGGGGGTGGAGTTGTAGCAAGTAATCATACATATCAAGGAGAGGCATCTCAAATTGGTTGGTTTGATGCTGTTAATACTAATCTTGGTATTGATAATGGAATTGTTATGTGTACAGGAGATATCTATGCTCTTGATCCAATTAATGGGGGGAGTTTTCCATTCCTTCCAAATATAGTGACAGACCCAGATCTACTTGCTGTTGCTAATTCAGTTCCAGGCATGATTGGGCAATCTTTTTCAGTAAGTTCAATTAATGATGTAGCTATTTTAGAATTTGATTTTATTCCAACATCAGATTCAATGGAATTTCGTTATTCATTTGGTTCACAGGAATATTTTGGCTTCGAAAATTCATCATATAATGATGTTTTTGGCTTCTTTTTATCAGGACCTGGTATTGTGGGGCCATGGGCTAATAGCGCCATTAATTTAGCTGTTGTTCCAAATTCTACACCTCCTCTCCCTATCACAATTTCATCTATTAATAGTGTTACGCCAATTAATCAGCAGTATTTTGTAGATAATCAAAATGGTCTAAATATAATAGCTGATGCAGATGGTTTTACGACAGTACTAACCGCTCAAGCTCTAGTGCAATGTGGAGAGACGTATCATATTAAATTAGCGATTGCAGATGGTTCAGATCAAGGCCTTAGTTCATATGTTTGGTTAGAAGCAGGTAGTTTTTATTCTCCGCCTTTATCAGTAGCGAATGATTTAAGTATTGATTCAACTGTAATGCAGATTCCTTGCAATTCAACAATTGAATTAATTGCAGATGGAGGTCCTGGCGCTACTTATGAGTGGTTTGATGTAGTAACATCACTTGCTTTTAGCACTGACTCATTTGTAATTGTGGGTGAAGGGCAGTATGTTGTTTCAGCTGATATCTCTGGTTGCGCAAAGTTTTCAGATACTTTAACAGTTATTGCTGATCCTGCCCCTACGGTTAATTTAGATGCTAATAATTCTATAACGATTGCTTGTAACTCTGATATCCTAATAGCCCCTGTAGTTATTGGAGGTACACCTCCTTATTCGTATTTATGGCATTCTGGAGATACTGATAGTATGCTAGTATTAGCAGAGGGAGTGCATCATGTTATGGTAACTGACATTCTTGGCTGTTCAGGAGCTGATACTCTAGAAATTATTTATGACGCCCCTCCTTCTGTTGATTTAGGTGTAGATTATAATATCCCCTGTAATACAAGTACAACACTTCTGCCAAACATTATTGGAGGGACTCCCCCGTATTCTTACTTATGGAATAATAGTTTAACAGATTCAAGTATCAATATTAGTGAAGGTAATTACATATTGACAGTTATAGATTTTTATGGCTGTTCTGATTCAGATGAGATTAATATCTTAGAAGACCCTATTCCAAGTGCTACTATTTCTGGAGGAGGAGCAGTTTGTGATGATGGAAGTACAGTTGCTGTTGATTTCGTCTTTAATGGATTATTGCCATGGGACTTAACATATACTAACGGATCTGTAGCTTCAACTATTAATGATATCTCTGTGTCTGATTATTCTATTTCAACTGCCATTGCTGGTAATTATAGTATTGTAATAGCGGATGATGTAAATGATTGTATTGCAGACACTTCATCTGTAGGCAATGTTGAGGTTATAATCAATCCATTGCCTATTGCGGTAATTACTCCTGCTGATATTACAATTTATCTTGGTGATGAAGTAGATTTGACAGCAGGTAGTTATGTGTTTTATGAATGGTATAATGAATATGATTCATTGATAAGTAATGAGGAGATATTAACAGTTCAGGACTCAGGAAGATATAAAGTTTGGGTTGAGGATGAGAATGGTTGTACAGATATGTCAGAACTTGCAATAGTTCGCTCAGTGCCATTAACTCAATTGTTTGTGCCAACAGTATTTACACCTAATGATGATGAACATAATGAGCTTTTTGTAATTCAAGGGTCTCATATTGTGACTTTTAATATTCAGATTTTTGATAGATGGGGAGGGCAGCTCTTTGAGAGTAGTTCAATAGATAAACATTGGGATGGTACTTTTAAAAATAAGAAAGTACAGCAAGGCTCATATTATTATAAGATTGAGGTCATGGGTGAGGATAGTAAGGTGTTTAAGAAGAGCGGAATAATAGAAGTTATATATTAAAACATGATGAGAAAAACAATATTATTATTGATAGTTATTTTTAGTTTGAAGCTGACTGCTCAAACAACTGATTGGGTGCAATCTTTTGGAGGAACTGCTTCAGATAAGGGTATTTCTATTGGTACGGATTCATTAGGTTTTATTTATTGTAGTGGATACTATAATAATGAAGCAACATTTGGAGGTATAACACTGTCCAATTCTCCTTTAAGTACTTCTGGAAACAATAAGGAAAATTTTGTTTTTAAAATGGATTCACTTGGGAATGTTTTATGGGCAATACCTGGAGGGAATCAAGAATATGGTTGTTGTGATGATAGAGCTTTAGGAATGCATGTGACTCCTGGAGGTGATGTTTTTATTACTGGAACTTTTTGGAGCTCTTATTATTTAGGTATCCGTGGTGCTCCAGGAGCTATAAATGTTAATGGTCCTAATCAAACTAATGCCCATGACAATTCATTATTAGCAAAAATTGATACATATGGAAATCCTGTTTGGGTAATTGGTTTTGGGGGAGATAATACCTCCGGTGGTTGTCCTTATCCCATTTATGATGCAGATGATCATTCCTATGATGTTACGGTAGATGCTGATGGATTTATTTATGTAACAGGATTCTTTTCTGGATATGATGCTGATTTTGATAATTTGACAATTACAAATCCTGAATGGGGTAATGATTGTCAGCCAATGGGATATATCGGTAAATTAGATTCTAATGGAAATTGGCTTTGGGTAGATAAATTTGATGGAATTAAAGACCAAAGAGGATCAAGAGATAATCGTTTAGCGATTGATCAGTTTTCAAATATTTACGTTGTTGGTGGATTCCAAAATAGAGGTCCAAATCAGGTAGGTACTTATGGTCCTTATACGATTACTTCAAAAGGAGAATGGGATGCTTTCATTTTCAAGATGGATAAAGATGGTAATTGGCTTTGGGCAGAAGGTATTGGTAGTAATAAGACTGATAGAGCGAATAGTGTGGCAGTTGATGTATGTAATGATATTTATATCACTGGAGAGTATAGAAACCCTATGGTATTTCCAGGCGCAAATGCATCAAATGGTAGTGACACATTAAGTCACAAACAGAAGAGAGATGTTTTTGTTGCTAAGATGAATAATCAAGGCGAGTGGAAATGGGCTAAACGAGCAAGAAGTTCAGGTACTGATAAGCCTTATCAGATGTCAGTAGATGCTAATAAACAGGTCTTTCTTGGAGGGACTACAAAAGACACATTAGTTTTTAGTAGTAGCTTATCAATTGCACCACAGATTCCTGGAGATACTACTGCCTCTTCCTGGGTTGCACAGTTAGATGGCTCTACAAATACTGGAGATTGGGTATGGGCAAAAATGGCAGGATCTGACACGGATGATGATGATAGGACTGGAGATATATGTCCAGATGGTTTTGGTAATGTTTATGCAATTGGTTTTTTTGAAGATTCAGCTGATTTTGATGGAACAATACTTAATTCACTTGGAAGGAAAGATATTTTTGTTTGGAAGATGAGTATGACTCCTGGTAGTTTCACTTATAATAATACATATTCCACTATTTATGCACCTGATAGTATGGTTTTTAATTCTGCTGATACAGGGGTTTTTACGACCTCCTATTTGATAATTGATGGTTGTGATACAGCTTTTGTTGATTCTGTGGTGCATCAAAGATTAGGTGTTCAGATAAATTATAATATTAATAATATAGGTTCTGCTATTTTTACTATTGATGGCACAATCCAAGCTATGCCATATTCTAAAAATTATTGGGCTGGAGAGAGTATAACAATTAGTGCAACGATTCAACCAAATTGGTTGTTTAGTCAGTGGAAAACATATGCAAATACAGTGTTGCCAAATACAAATACTACTTTTATTGCAAATGCTTCTGATTCTTGTATTCTGATGACATACCCCAAACCTCCTCTCCAAGCTTTTATTTCTGGAAATGATAGTATCTGTAGTAATACTATTGATAAGGCGAAGATAAATGTGTCTTTTAGTGGTGCTGTTGAGCCATTCACATTTGTATATGCAATTAATGGAATTAATCAGTCTGCTATTACTACTACTATTAATCCTCATATTATTAATACTTCTCAGCAGGGAATATATACACTTACTTCTTTCTCTGATGCTAATGAGATAGGCTACACTTCAGGCAGTGCATTAGTAACTGTTAAGGAAGCTCCTGAGGCGCTTTTTACAACTGCAACGGATACATTGAATATTCTATCTCCTTCATTACAGTTAAATGATATAACTCTTGGGAACATTGTTGATTGGGATTGGAGCTTTGGAGATAATACTCCAAATGAGTATGTTCAGCATCCTTACCATACGTATAAGGATTCTATAGGTATATATCAGATCAACCTGATTGTAACTGATAACTCAGGGTGTAGTGATACTGCAACAAAACAGATATGGATTTCAGATGAATATTGGATGTATATTCCAAATGCATTTACACCTGATTATGATGGAGTAAACGATGTCTTTTGTTTGCAGCATCACGGTATTAGGGAGGCAACGTTTAATTTTAATATTTATGATAGGTTTTCTAATTTGGTCTATGCTACAGATAAGATTGAAAAGCTAGAGTGTTTTCTAAATTCAAATGGATGGGATGGAACCCACTATGAGACTGGTAACAATCTACCTATGGGAGTCTATATATATGAGGTGTATTTTCAAGACTTCGAAGGATGGAAACATCAAGAACAAGGGCATATATTTATTGTGCGATAGCTAAAGTAATTAGTCCTTTTTTAGGCTCTCTATTTTCTTCTCTAGTAAGTTAAGCTTTTCTAATATCTCAGCTTCTTTTGATATTATTTCTCGCTCTTTTTCCAGTATCGTATCTTGATTTTTTATCTGTGTCTTGTCTTGTCTATTTCTGCTCATTTCTGAAGAAACAATACCAGTTGGAACTGCGATAATAGCATAACCAAGCATCATAATAAATACTGATATTGTTTTACCTAAAGTTGTTATTGGAACAACATCTCCATACCCAACAGTAGTCAATGTCACTACTGCCCAGTAAATGGATTTTGGGATATTATCAAATCCATTCTGTTGTCCTTCAACAATATACATAAGAGTTCCTAGGATTATAACAATAAGTGAGATTGATAAGATGAAAACTATTATTTTTGGTCTAGAAGATCTTAATGCAATTTGCATAGTGTGTCCACTTCTCAGATATTTTGATAATTGAAATATTCTAAATATACGAATCAATCTCATAATTCTGATATCTATTAGAAAGCCTATAGGAGCATAAAATACCATTAGATATGTTGGTATAATAGACAGTAAATCTATTATACCCATAGTTGAGAATACATATTTTTTCTTAACTCTGCTGCAATAGATTCTTAGTATATATTCTATAGTAAAGATGATTGTAAAAATCCATTCTGCAGTTAGTAAGACATCTCCGTATCTTTGATGTATGTTTTTGTCGCTATCTAGCATTACACCTATAACGGAGATGATAATTAATGCAAGTAAAGCAATATCGAATATCTTTCCAGATCTAGTTCTGTATCCAAAAATAATTTCTCGTAAACTTTCTTTATACATATTTTCTTATTAAATTATTGCAAAACTAAGTGTTTTTTGATTAACAAGAGAGAATTGATAAATAATTGCAATAATTTTCTTTAAAACTACTTCCTAATCGAAGTTGTTATTGAGGAAAAATAATATACATTAGAACTTTCAAAAAACAGAAGATTTGAGTCGTAATTTTCAGATATATCGCTCCTCAGCAGGTAGTGGGAAAACCTACACACTTGCCCTTAGTTTTATTGCTTTAGCGTTAAAAGGTGGGCGATATGGTTATGAAGATTACTATCGTAAGATTTTAGCCATAACATTTACTAATAAGGCAGCAGCCGAAATGAAGGAAAGGGTTCTAGAGTATTTGGAGGTGCTATCAAAAAAGAAGAATATTGATGGGATATTAGATTGGCTTAAGCAGGATACTAAATTTAATGAGGATGCCATATTTCAAAGATCTGCAGTGATCCATAAGCATATTTTGCATAATTATGCTGATTTGGGGATTTCTACTATTGATAAATTTACTTATAAAATTGTCAGAAATTTTGCTCTTGATTTAGGTCTTTCTCATGACTTTGATTTGGAGATGGATGATTATAAGATTATTCAACCTGTAGTAGCGTTATTGTTAAGTAGGATGTCAGATGGAGGGGGTGATTTATCAAATACTTTAGTGAATTTTGCCATACAAAAGGCTGAGGATGGGAAAAGCACAAATATTGAGCATGATTTAGAAGAATTCACTCAGCAGTTATTTAAAGAAGAGACGAGTAAATATACAGATGGAAAAATTCTTAAAGTGAAAGAATGCACGCAAGTGAGAAATGATTTGCAATTAACCAAAAATCGCATTGCAAAGAAGGTGCAAGCTTTGGCAGATGATGTTTGTGATTATTTTAACATAAATGGTTTAACAAACGATCATTTTTTAAGAGGAACATACTATACACATTTTGCAAATAATGTAGGATATAAAAAGGATACTAAATGGATGCCTTCTGATGCACTTAAGAGAAATATTGCTAATGATGAGTGGTATGCTAATAGTAAATCGGATGCTATAAAGGAGCTAGTAGAAGATTGTAAGGTTGATTTAGAGAAATTTTACAATGATTTAATGAATTTACTTACTGACTATAATTCAGTAAAAGCAATCCTAAAGAATATTTATTCTATAGCTATCTTAAATGAGTTAATAGCTGAAACAAGAATCTTTAAGAAAGAAAATAATATTGAACAAATCTCGGGGTTCAATAAAAAGATTCATAGGGTAGTAACCAATCAACCTTCTTCTTTCATTTACGAACGTTTAGGGGAGCGATACAATCATTATCTAATTGATGAATTCCAAGACACATCTTTATTACAATGGCAAAATATATTGCCTTTAATTACTGATTCATTGGATTATGGTAAAAGCCTAGTTGTCGGAGATGGAAAGCAATCTATTTACAGATGGAGGGGAGGGGAGGTGGAACAGTTTTTTAAGTTGCCAAGTATTTATAATGGAGCTGATTTAATTTTTAAGAAGGAATGGGAATCTAAATTAAATACTCATTTTAAGCAATATAATTTAGAACACAATTTCAGAAGTAGAAGAAATATCATTGAATTTAATAATCAGTTTTTTGAGAATACAAAGAATTTGCTTTCTAATGATGTCATAGGTATTTATGATTTTCATAAGCAGGGCCCTTCTTTCTCAGAAAAAGGGGGTTATGTTCATATTGAACTCTTTGGTGACAAAAGCAGCTTTAAAGAGCTTATAATTGAAAAAATGATATCTGAGATTCAAAAATTAACTACCGAAAATAATTATAGTTATAATAATATAACAATACTTTGTAATAGTAGAAAGAGTGTCTCAATTGTTGCTGAAAGCCTTTCTTTAAATGATATTCCAGTTATTTCAAATGAAGGATTACTTATAAGTAAATCAGATAAAGTGAATGTATTAATAGCAATATTACAGTATTTACAGAATGTTAAAAATGATATTGCAAAAACAGTAATTACAGATTATTTATTCAGCACTATTTTAAAGAATAAAAATTTACATGCATTAAATATAAATTTAAAAACTGATAAAGGTTTCATGAACATACTTAATAAGGCGAAAATCTTTATAAATCCTTCTAAATTATTACAAGAGCCTTTATATGAAATGGTAGAGCAAATCATTCGAGAATTTAATTTTAAGGAGGATGTTTATTTATGTTTCTTCCTAGATTTTGTTTTAGCTTATTCTGAGAAGGAAGGAAGTAGCCTAACGGAATTTCTAATTTGGTGGGAAGAAAGAAAATTAAAAGAAGCTATTGTTGTTCCTGAAGGGACTGATGCTGTAAGAATAATGACAATTCATAAGTCTAAAGGCTTGGCTTTTGATGTAGTGATGATTCCTTTTAATTGGGAGGATAGAAAGAAGGTTCAGGATATCTGGGTAGATACTTCTAACCACTTTAATAAAGTTTTACCGTCAGCTTTAATTAATGGAAATAAAGATTTGGAAACTTCCTATTTTAAGGCTGAGTACCTAAAGGAAAAAGAAATGTCTTTACTGGATAGTTTAAATAAACTCTATGTTGCTATGACTAGACCAAAAGAACGTTTATATATTTTCTCTAAATCATTACCAGATAAGATGCCAAATGATTTTCAAAAGAAAGGGGATTTAAATTCATTTTTATATGCTTATGGTACTCATTTTCCAATTATTGTTGGAGATGCAGATATGATGCATGTATCAAAAGTTAAGAATAGAAATACATTTTCTATATCAAAGCGGAATAAGTTAGATTGGCGAGAGGTGATATCTTTAAAGCATACTGCAGAAGAAGTTTGGGATATAGAAACATTAAATGCTAAACGAGATTGGGGTAAATTGTTACACTTAGCGCTTTCTGAGATTAATTATGCTGAGCAGAAATATGAAGTGATTGAGAGAATGTATAAAGCGGGAAGGTGTGTGAAAGAAGACTATGAAAAATTAAAAGTATCAGTTAAGAAGTTGTTTAGTCATCCTGAGGTTATTCCTTTTTTTACAGATGAATGGGAGGTGAATACTGAGAAAGAGATTTTAATGGAAAACGGAAGGACCTATATCCCAGATAGGTTGTTGTTCTCTAAGAAAACAGATGAGGTAATTGTTGTTGATTATAAAACCGGGG
>MDSV01080255.1_pt1 | contig 16921 bp, 11 predicted proteins | sample 810851 | NCBI WGS metagenome assembly MDSV01 (sample SAMN05326640, study PRJNA326480) | marine metagenome | isolation source: seawater | place: Atlantic Ocean: North East | collected 2012 | reverse complement strand
CATTGACATATTGATACTCTCCGCAGACTACGCAACTTAACCCACTACAGTCCTACAAATAAACCTTCACGGTGAATGATTTGACCTAAAACACACCCTCAGGGTGACAAATCGTTCAATTCATACCTAGTTTGTAAGGAGATATATTGGAAATTATCTTCCGAACGAATTGCAACTTTAACTGGCCTTCCTTCACATCTAACCCATGCACCAGCAAGTAATCCAGCAGTTAAAGAGAGAAGGGCAATCTCTGAAAATTTCAATTCTATTCCGCCATTCGCATCTAACTCCTTGGCAGAAATAGGGCTAGACATCCCCATTGGGCCGAAAAACGATCTACAACTATCAATCCATCCATTTGCATCAGCAGCTAAAAATATCTCCTCACCTGCAATGAACAAGCGTTTAGCAGATATAGCAAATGAAAGAAAACCATCACTAATTTCAGGCCATGAACTTCTCTCATCATCACTGATATTTGCAACCAATCCAGCACAAGATTCCTGCAATCGTTCAAAAATCCCAACCGGAAGTAGATGATGTTTCAAACCATCTATTCTCCAATCTTTTTCTACACCAACATCGTATGGCTCTCCCGGAAGTTGACTCTTACCCCTTGGTTTAGATGCTGTGACAGGAAGATTCGTTTCATCTAGAATTAAAACACAATTCTCTGAAGATTTCTCTTCCCATCTCATCCTATATCTTTTCGAATTTATCCTCTCGAAATCTGCTTGAAAAATCCCTGCAAACAATGGCACTAAGCCTTTGCTAGCAAAACTAGGAGGTTTAAGATTTGGCACACCCCATCCATGCAGCCACCATCTTTCTTCAAGAGCCTTGGAGATTTTCTTTTTCCGGAAAAGACCAGTGAAATCTAGGGCACCTGAATTCAACAATCCCTCTTCCTCGTCACAGGCAGCATTGGCCAATTTTCGGCCCATTGGGGCATCGATAATTTCTTCGAACATTCGCCACCAAGCTTCCAGCCCATCTGAACGCCACCTGTACCAGCAATGACCTTGCTCGTCTAGAATTAGACCATCTCTGTAAGAAAAATTCTCCCTCAAAGACAATATTAACGAGGTATCAAGAAGAGTTTCTGATTCATCGATTAGAGGCATGTATATCACATTGGATATCCGCTTACATTTTCTTCATTGAAGCAATACCTAATGACTTGATAATTAGATTTGAATTCACGCACATCATTCTTTACGGATGCTGGGTCTTCATTTTCGATTAACGCACGAGCATAAAACCTGGCTACATCTATCATCTCATCTGTACCCATTCCGACGCGTGTCAATTCTTGTACTCCGAGTCTCAGCCCAGATGGTGTCATTGCTTTGGTATCTCCTGGCAGCATGTTCATGTTAGTGATGATTCCAGCCTTTTCAAGCAAATCGGCTGCTTTAGCACCAGCACCTGAATCTAATTCACCATGCCTTGTAAGAACCTGATGAGAAGCAGTATAACCACGAGATTCGGCTAAAACATCGAATCCTTCTGCTGCAAGAGCACCAGCAAATGCTTGTGCATTAGCCACAGTATTCTTTGATAATTCTTCACCATATTCAATAAATTCAGAAAGCGCTACAACTTTACCAGCAACATGGTGAAGATGGTATGAAGAGCATGTACCTGGGAAAACGGCATTGTTCAATTTTCTTTGGAACTTTTCATCTTCAGATGATGATAATATGAAACCTCCTTGAGGCCCGGGGAATGTTTTGTGTGAAGAGCCTGTCATTATGTCTGCACCTTCGTGAAGTGGGTCCTGGAAGCATCCTCCTGCAATTAATCCCAAAACATGTGCTCCATCGTACATTACCTTAGATCCAACTTCATGCGCTGCATCAGCCAATTCTCTAAGAGGAGTGGGGAATAGAAACACAGATTGGCCGAATAAAGCGATTTTTGGTGCAACCTCACGGATTAGTTTAGCCGATGCATCGATGTCAGGCTCCATTCTTTCCTCGTCCCATGGATAAGTAGAGAGATTTAGGTCTCTTAGACCAACTGCACCCATTCTTGCATGAGAGATATGGCCACCGTCAGCTGTTGAAACCGCAGTTATGTCATCGCCTGGTTTAGCAAGAGCCTTCAATGCCGCAATATTGGATACAGTCCCACTTGTTGATTGTATGTTAGCAAACGGAACATTGAACAGTTTTTTTGCTAGATTAATACCTAATTCTTCAATAGTATCAAAATCGCCACAACCTTGGTAGTAGCGTTTGTAGGGCAAACCTTCTGCATATCTTCCGTGAAGGTCACTGGAAACAATTTTCTGAACCATTGGAGATACGATATTTTCACTTGCAATCATACCTAAACCGTCTCGATATAATGTGCCACTATCCATAACTGCACCCAGTACAGTTTGAGCATGATTCAAATTTTCTGGACTCGCTTTCCAATCCCCTCTGGAACCATCCATACAGGTTCCTTTAGCATTCGGCCTTTGACCCTTTGGAATCCAAGATAGTCAGAATTTACTCAACTAGGTCGCCTCGGACCACCCTGTCTAGTAGCTCGAGATTGCTTTTCAGAGCGAATTGTATTGTGAGGTATTCCTTTGCGTCCTAAGTTTGTTGACATTATTTCTCGCTGTCCTTTACTGCGACCTAGCGGCTTTGCAGCACGCCCAGATTTTCTCTGAATCTGTTGATTGCGGCCCCTATATGCAACAGGGCCAACCAGCCTTTCCATCGCTGGAATCTCTGAACCTTCCTCCTTTGGACGCTTTAGCCACCATCCTGGAGATAAATTCTGCATGCGTGCATCACGTTCTCTCTTCATCGAATTAGCACGACGCGCCAATTTAGGTCTGACTGACCTTTCGCTTTCTTTAGGAACCAAGTCGGTCATCCAACCTGGGAATCCAATATCGTAAACCACTCCATTAATCGTTAGTAGCATTCCCGACAAAAGCAAATGTGTTCCCACTGGCAATTCGCCCCTCTGCAACTTAATTTTATGTCGTCGCATTCGTTTGGAATAAGCGACCATCGCTTTCTGATCTCTATGGCGAATCACCTTATTCTGTTGCTTACTAAAGCGCCTTGCACTCTGGTGGATGAATATCAAACCAAATGCAATACTTATCCCTTCTAGAAGTCCAATTTCACCTGAAGCATAAATCCCCGCGAGTAACCAAATTGGAGTCAAAACACCCCAATTGAACACCTGTGAAATTATTCCCGATGTATAGCGAGGAGTCATTTTCTTCTCAACCGCAGCAGCAGCAGCAATCATAACGTTAGCATTGACTGCTTCATCGACTCCACCTTTCACCATCATTGCAGCAATTGGATTAACAGGTGCATCATCAATCCACCTTCGGGAGCGTTTTGTAAGTGCCTTAGTTAAAGCCACTTCTAGCACTTCATCCTCATCATCGCTCTTCGGTCTACCCAAAATATTGGCCAAAGCACGAACTCTAGGATCGAAAGGATCTGTTTCTTCAAGTTCAGTTAGTACGCTTAATGCACTATGCCATTCACCCTTGTCAACTAAACAAAGGGTTGCAGCTATTCTTGGACGAGCCATTAGTGGATTTTCACGTACGAGTCTTAAAGCGATATCCATGGCCTCTTTGTGCATATTTTGAGCGCGTAATAATGCAATGTGCGAAAGCCTGGCACTGATTGAAATATTGTCTTTGTGTAGCGCCCCATCAACAGGCTGAGGGCTCCAAGAACGCAACATTCTCATCAAATCATTGAGGTGATCAATGCACGGATTGTTTTCCCAATCCCACAAATCATCTTCATCAACCGAACCATTCCAAGGGTCGAACCATTCACAAATAAATGCGAGTAGTTCTGGTTCGTCATATCCTTCCGGCTGCTGAAGGTTGTGAAGAGCTTCCCTTGCAGCATCAAGTCTTCGGCAAGCAATATGTCCAGCCGCAATAATCATTCTAGCCTCGTCATTTTCTCCACCAGACTGGGCTAGTAGTTTCTTACCCTCCTCTATCGCAGATGGCCACAAACCACGTAATGCCATCTCAATCATTCTAGCACGACTTTTTGCCAACCGAACAACAGCTTCATCCTCGCCAATTGAACGTTCTTGGAATCTAATCAACGCATCCAAATCATTGCATAAAGCCGATTCTTCTACTAAATCAAACATCCAATTTCCACCACCACTCATGATGGCACCTTCTCTGCGTTGATCAGGATTCAAGTCAAACTTTAGATTGCGCAGTGAGTTGAACTTCGAAACAGATAGGACCCAAGTAAGCAGGAAAATTGTTTGTCCAACAGCGATAAATATCCACGTTACTAACAAACGGTATTCCTCATCGAAACCTATTCCTTCAAACCATTCAATGAAAGGCATAAGACTTCCAAATTCTTTGTAACATACTAAAATCAAAAGCAATGCGGTATACCCACTAAAACCTGCAAATGCGAAGTATAGGACTCTAGCTTGTGCCTTGTCCTCTGAACGAATTTCCCTAGGTGTCGCTAGAAGTACTCCACCCAATCCTCCGAATGCTTGACCCCCAAGGAACAAGTTACGAATTAGTTCGAATATGAATGCAAGACCAACGATTGCAATATTCAATGATAGATATGCAGCCAAAATTTCTGGCAAACTCTTGAGTGCCTCCCATTCTGCAAGCAAGGGGTTTTCTTGTATCTGAAGATAGACTTGGTGGCCTAAAATTCCTCCATAGTTCAAAATTTCTTCAGAATTTGCTGGGTCATTTATCATCACTAAAGCAACAGTTACTATCCCATTAATCGCTGTTATAGGCATAGTTAGTAAGAACAAAATCAGAATAAATGCAAACGACCTTCCTACAAATCCAAGTTTCTTAGCGTCGATGGGATTTGGTTTTCCAAGCCATGTTCGGAATTTACCTACAATCAACATGTTCCAAGATGCACCCATAATCCTACCATATGCTAAGATTGTAGGGCCCATGAATACTAATCCCGCTATTGCAAATGCAAGTGGTTTTTGCGATTCATCTATTCTTGGTACAAGTAAAAGATACGTTCCAATCGATACTGCAAATAATCCAATAAGCGTCCCAGTACGTCTGAAAAACAATTTGAAAAATTTGTTCTTAGTTACGCCAATCCGCTTTCCAACCAACTGACCATTGAGAGATTCCCAAGGTGAGATTAAAATGGGAATCAACACTAGTATGCCCATCAAGAAAAGATTTGGAAGGTAGTACACTTCTGGATCAAATATTAATTCGGAAATAAGCAGTAGAACTCCTGTCATCGCCATCATGTAAAGTGCGATGCCAAAACCAACATTCGGTAATTGGAGTAAACGTTTAACTCCACCTCGGCCCTTAGTTAGACTGTGTACCTCATACAATCCTTCATCGATCTCAAACCCTACTTGCAATCCGGATAACTGAGTAGGTATCATCCACTTCCACAGAATAAGTGCTGTGGCAAAAGCGACCAAAAATGGAATTGCGTGATTAATTGACAGGTTGGCAGGATTCTCAACTGTTCCTGCGCTTGCTAATGGTATCAAAACCAAGCAAGCAAAACAAGCGAATAGCCACCTCCTCATAGAATACGCCTGTGGGAATGACTTCAAGACATCTTCGCCAGCCTGTGGCGAGTAAGGAATGAATCAATACGGTCAAAAGCCGTATTCAATGTTGATTCATCAGCTAGGTATACAATACGGATGTGTCCCACTCCTTTTTCTGGAGAAAAGCCACTTCCGTGAACGACTAACACATGCTCTTCATGCAACAAACTTAGCACAAACTCTTTGTCATTTTTAGACCAATAATCATCTGTCAAACGAGCGAACATGTAGAATGCACCACCTGGTGCTTCAACTTCAAGGCCCTCAATATTTGCAATCCTGTCCAAGCATAGTTGTCTACGGCTTTGAACCTTAGATGAATGCTCATCCATCCAGCCTCGGTCAGATTCAAGTCCTGCGAGATAACCTAACTGTGCTGGAGTGCTAGCACACAACCTTGAACGCAATAATCTCTCAATTCCATCCCGAACATCAATCAATACATTTGTTGGATCATGAATTGCCAAGTAACCAATCCTCCAACCGGGAGCATAGTAGACTTTTGAAACACCATTCAGTGCGAAAACAGGAACTTCATCTGATAATGAAGCGACGGATACATGCTCTCCGCTAAAGTCCAGACCATCGTAAATTTCATCAGCAACTATCATGCAATTAGGCCACTTTTTTGCGATGGATAGAAGCTTTTGTATTTCTGTTCTGCCAGCAACATTTCCAGTAGGATTGTTCGGATTAATTAGAACCAATAAACGAACATCCGAATCCATTTTTGATTCAATATCATCTAAATCAATGCACCATCCATCATCTGATTTCAGGGCATATTCAACCGTCGTAGCTCCATACATCTGAGGATATGCCATGTAAGGAGGGTAATGAGGACCAGGTGCCAAAACTTTCGAGCCTTCTTCGAGAGTTGCTGCAAAAATAATCTGTAGGGCTTCAGTAACTCCGTGGCAGACATAGACATCATCCACATTGCAATTCCAGCCCTTTCTTGTTTCATCTGCAGCAATCGCCGAACGTAGTGCGGGGAGTCCATACGATGGAGAGTAGCCATTGTTACCCGATGCCAATCCTTCACGATATGCTTCAACCATGTGTTGAGGTGTAGGCAATCCTGGATATGCAATCGGGTCGCCAATATTTAATTTGATAATTTCATGCCCCTCTGCTTCCAACTTAGTTGCTGGAACAACAACATCTCTAATCGCATATTCTATTGTTGAAGCACGAGAGGATACTGGTATCACGCTATTCCACCCATCCTACAAATCTCGTCATACTGTTCCTTAGAAACTGGTTGAACCGATAATCTCTGTCCCCTCTGAACCAAAGGCATGTCATCCAAAGCTGGGTTTGCTTTGATGTCAACCAAACTAACCATCTCCATTTCTTGGATTGGCTCAATATCAACCATCATCCATCTTGGGTTATCTGGAGTTGACTTCTCATCGAAATACTTGCAATTTGGGTCCCATGAGGTGTGATCTGGATAACCTTCTCTGCAAATTCTCGCAATTCCAGCAACATGAGGTGGTTTTGTATTGGAGTGATAAAACAGCACCATGTCACCCATTTTCATCTTATCTCGCATCATGTTTCTAGCTTGGTAATTTCTTACTCCATCCCAATGAGTTGAACCATCGGCAACTAATTGAGAAAAGGGGTAGACGTCGGGCTCGGACTTCATTAGCCAGTAGTTCACCATGTAGGGGCCGTCTAAGCGACATCCCTTAGATTTCACCATGCATCGCCATGGTCAGGAATAAGGGCAGCATCAACAACATCGATATCTCCTCTCGCAGCAACTCGGCCTAATCCAAGTTTCCTTGCCATCGAACTGGCACCGCCTGTAGAACCTATACCCAACTCTTCTAGTAACACGAAAATAGCAGGTAGTAAAATTAGTGCACTTGCCGCTGCAATCCAAAGAAGAATAATTATCACAGTGATGAACGGTTTGATTTCAGGAATAGGAATCTGGTACGCAGTAACCATTCCTAAAGTGGTTACAGTTGCAGCTTCGAATAACGACATACCCGTACTAACAGTCGATGTACGTATCGCTTCTATGCCACCGCCTAATTCGCGTATACGGTTGGCTATGTGGATAGAGAAATCAACACCTACTCCAACAAGAATGGAGCCTATCATTACTGTAACCAAAGATAATGAAACATCCATTTGCCACATAACTAGCCACTGTAAAGCAACAGTGGCGATAACAGGAGCTGTAGTCCAAATTGAGAATCTGATATCCTTGAAAACAATTGCTAATGTCATCAAAGTCAAAGCAACAGCAAAGCCAAGTGAAGACCATTGACTTCCAACTATGAGTTCGTTAACAGCGATTGCTGTTGCCGCAACTCCGGTTAAATCACCAGCATATATGTCGCCTTCATAATCACGCGATGTGTATTCATTTACCTTCGCAACGGCTTCAGAGGTTTCAGCGACTGGTACGAATGGCATATCAACATAGATCAAGTTTCTACTATAATCATCTGAAATGAATAGACCCCTGGTTTCATCTGTTAGACTAGAATAAAATACATCTAGAAGGAAACCTTCTGCACGAGGATTATTTGTTCCATTAGCACGAGGTGAAGTTAGAATTTCCCAGAAGGTGACATCTTCATTGTATTGACGATTCAGATATGGTTCTAAGGCATCTTTCAAGTCCTCTGGAACTAGTGGATTATCTGTTATATTCCAAAGCGGCGTTCCGCTGACATTCGCCCCCAAACCAACAGATTTCATCAAGAAAACTATGCTAACTGCGTTAGTTTGTTCAATCGTGTTGAGTTTATCTTCTAGCGCTGATAACCCCAACAGTTTCTCAACCGGTTCGCCTTCGGTTGGGTCTGCATCTCCGGAAATATCACCTTCAATGAGTATCATCCCAACTTGACCTGCATTGAAATCTTGTGAATATTGTTTCATAGTTACAACAGATGCTTCATCTTCGGGAGCCATACCTAGTAAGTCGATATTCTCCTCAACATTTTCTTGACCCCAAAACCCTGAAATGAAAATCATAACCATGAAAACCGCAATTACGCCTTTAGACCATTTAATCGGAACTTGAACGACCTTTTCAAAGACAGGTAGCGGCGGGTGTTTGGGTTTTCGCAGATCTAGAAGTAAGGTTAGATTAGGCACCATCGCCATGGTCAAGAAATAAACAATTACAATACCGCCGGAAAGTGCTATTCCTACGGTCTCAATTGGTTTCATTGGTGTGAATGTAAGGGAAATGAAACCAATGACTGTAGTTACCGCTGAAAGAAATACTGCTCTACCAGTTGAAGCTAGAGATTGCCGTATTTTCTCATCTTTCGTACCGGTTTCTTCTGCATATCGATTGGTTATGTGCAACCCATATGATACGCCTAATGCCAATAAGATTGGCCCAACGATAATTACAGTCATAGTAACTTCATATCCTGTGTAACCCATTATTCCTAATGTCCAAAATACAGAACATAACGTTGGAAGGCCAGCAATTACTACTACTTTGAAACCTTGAACTGGTCTCCATGAACCAGTTTGCAATACATCCGAGTGGAACACAAACAATCCCAATGCGACCAAGACAATCGCCAGCGGGAAAATCTGCCAAAATAGTTTGAAAGAGAATTCTGTTACCGCATTAGTAATTGGGACAGGACCTGTTAATGTCATAGAGATTCCTAAATCCTCCCAATCACACAAATCAGCACCGATTGGCTCACCGTTTTGATCGTATTCACAAGGGCGCTTTTCTTTGGAGATGTTGTCTAGAATTTCTTGTGTCTTATCTATAACTTCCTTTGCAGTCTTAGTTTCGTCAACAGCAATAATTATCACTGCCTTGTCTAGAAGACCGTCGCCATCAGTGTCCCTAGACATTTTATCTAATCCAGGCGAAGGCGAACCATCGTCTTCGTACATTTCATCCACTATAGTGTCGATTGTTGTTTGAGAAGGAATGCTGTAATTGCCCCAAATAGGATCACCAATATCCAGAACGTCCTTTACTAATTCGCCAGCAGTATGTCCGATACAATTTTCATCATTAGGAGGGCAAATTTCTGCCACTAGTTCGTCAACGAACGCATCTTGAATACGAGGTAAACTGGAGTTTACTTCCTTGACAACCGTTGATAGTGAAAGAGCATAAATTACGTCATCTGTCGGATCTGATAGTCTTGGGTTTAGTTTGGTCTCTACATAAGACATCTCTTGCAAGATTCTTCTATCATCAATTGGTTTCTCGGGAGAATCAATGTAAATGATCATCACATTAGTAGACCAATTCTTTTCTACCTCTCTTATGCTCTCTAGAACTGGAGATCCTTCTGGCAGATAAACGTCTAAATCACCATTTACATTCAGTGATGGTTCATCACCGGGTTTAATGGAAGTACCGTCAACGAAACCAGAATGATAAGCAAAGAATACTGATGCCATCAGACAGACAGTTACCATGAAAATAGGGAATTTAGTCAAAATTCCAGTAGCGCCATGTTTTTGCCATTCTCGTTGCAGTGATTTGGGAGCATCCAAAACCGCATCAAGAGTTTTTCTAGCATCCCAATCCTTGACGCTTCCGCGTAGCTTTTCTTGGCCATGACCAAAGATTCGCGACAGTTTATCCTGCAACGATGAAGAGTCATCTTTCGGCCCAGACTCATCTTCGGACATATTGCCCCCCTAGTACCCCGTCACGCTTAGACCATTTGAAAGCATACCCATCATGGTCATCCAATCACTTCAAAAGTAAGACCCATCAGCCACAATCGGACCTGTGAGGATAACGCACGCAGGGCCGGTGAGCAATATGCCAGCTCCTAAACTAAATGACAAGAGATGGTCAATCGACCTAGAGAAGAGAATCCAAGAGGAGCATTATGCAGATGAGGCTGCATATTCCAAGCGATATGGCTTCAATCCAAACTCAGGTAAAGAGATATTCGTAATCGATACTCCTCCGCCATATCCTAGTGGCACTTGGCATATTGGAGCAGTTGCGCAGTACAGCATGATAGACGTCATTGCACGTTCACAACGACTACTGGGTAAAGAAGTTAAATTTCCTTGGGGAGTCGACAGAAATGGTATCAATGTTGAATTCACGGTAGAAAAGAACACTGGAAAGAAAATGAAAACTTATGACCGAGCAGAATTCCTCAAATTGTGTGAAGAGACAATAGAAGAGTTCACCCAATCTATGCGCAACACTGCTCGTCGAGTGGGACTTTCCATGGATTATGCAAACGAATATCTCACAGATGCACCAAACTACCGTATGGTCACACAAACAATATTCACTGAATTGTTCAAAAGAGGCGCAATAGTTGAAGACTTGCGACCAAATATCTACGATCCTGTTGAAGGTACAACTATTGCAGATGCAGAAGTTGAGAGATTGCAAAGAAAAACCAAGTTGATTGATATTAAATGGCAAACGGAAACGGGTGAAGAACTGATTATTTCTACAACTCGCCCAGAACTAATTTGCGCTTGTGGCATAGTAGTTGTCCATCCAGATGATGAGCGTTACAAGCACTTAATCGGAAAGAAAGCAATTCTTCCACTACCTGTAGAAGGAAGAGAAATTAGTGTCGAAATTTCTACCCATCCTTCGGTAAAGAGTGAATTTGGGTCTGGAATTCTAATGGTATGTTCTTTCGGTGACCAAAACGACGTCGCAGTATTCCGTGAACTAGGACTGAATCCATTCCAAGCGATTGACTTGGAGGGATGTATGACCAGTATCGCTGGACCATTCGCAGGAATGAAAGTTGCAGATGCAAGAAAATCTGTAATTGAATATCTTGAGAATGAAGGGAAAATACACCAAATTGTGGAGAAAGAACAGGAAGTTCCTGTTTCCGAGCGAGGGAAAAATCCGGTTGAGATTATACTTCTCAAAGAATGGTATGTTCGACAAACTCACATGCAGGATAGAATCAGAGAGCTAGCCGAAGATATTGACTTCCACCCACCGAGGAATAAGCAATTCCTTCTCGACTGGATGGAGAACATCTCCATCGACTGGCCTATTAGCAGAAGAAGATGGTATCACACTGAAATTCCTATTTGGTATGCCGATGGTGGGACTAAGGTAATTTGTGCACCTTCAGGAGTTTATGTTCAACCATGGTGTCAATCTCCACCAGATAATAGCGAGGTTTTGGATCGAGAAACACGTGAAGTTCTCGGACTGTATAGCGAAATGAAAGCTAGCCTAGGAGAAATTGTCGGCGAGGAAAAGGTGTTTGATACATGGATGGATTCTAGCAACTCAAATCTGTTTGTTTCAGGGTACCTAAATGAAATGGACACTTTCGAAAAAGCATTCCCTACCGCAATACGTCCGCAAGGAAAGGAAATCGTTCGAACTTGGCTCTACTATACTCTTCTCAAGAGTGCATTATTACTTGACAAACCTGGGTTTAAGCATGTTTGGATTGACGGTCTGGGGATGGATCCTTGGGGAAGAAAAATGTCCAAGTCATTAGGAAATGGAATCGATGCTGACAGCGTTCTAGAATGTGGCGCAGGTGGCAGAACCGGATCATGGCGTGTCAAAGGTCCAGAAAAAAGTGTTCAATTGAAAGCAAACAAAATCGGTTCTGAATGTTTCAGATTATGGAAAGCATGTGATGCACAGGTCGGTGATGACTTCCATATTAACCCTGAAGAAATTGAAGCGAAATATTTCGGCGTTCTTACCAAATTATTCAACGTAGCAAGGTTTGCTAGTCAATTCGATGTCCCCGAGGACTTGGAGAGCACTCCTGACAATCTCTCTGTGGAAGATCGATGGATTTTATCTGAATTTGCTGAGACTATGGATAAAGTTGAGACTGCATGGAGAAATCTTGACATTTACACCGCAACGCAAGGATTGAAAACATTCGGAACCGGTATTCTACCAAGTCATTGGTTGGAAATGTCGAAATCAAGACTGTATGATGGTGACACAAACGCAGCTTGGACAATTCATCGTATTGTACGTGACTTGATGTCAGCATTATCACCAGTCTGTCCTTTCTTTACCCACCACATATCGAGCACATTGTATGAACAGAGTGCTGTTGATGTAAGAGAATTCCCATCTAGAACTCCTGATGACCAAGAACTTAGGTCATTGACTAGTACAATTGAGGAATTCAATGGCTCCACTTGGAGACAAAAGAAAGACTCAGGTTTATCTCTAAACGCACCTATTTCTGGAATCAACATTCCCGAGCAATTGAGTGAATTCAAGATGATTTTGACTCAAATGCATAAACTTGAGTAATTATTCATCAACATCAAGAGTAGATTGCCTAGATAATGGCATCTCCAAATTCCCAAGACGGAAACCAACCAATCTTACTGGTCGGTCAAAATCTATGTTCTCTGCAAATAATCCATGCGCTATGCGCATGAATACAGTTTCATCATCCATTGCAACTGGGATTGAGCGCCCATGTGTATGAGTTTCAAACCCTTGATAACGAATTTTTACTTCTCCAAGTCGACCTGCAACACCCATTTCTTTTGCGCGTTTCATAACTTTACTCACCAATACTGACAATTGTGATAATACACTCTCGCTATCGATTTGGTCGAACTCAAAGGTGTGCTCTTTTCCAACTGATTTTCTACTGCGTAATGGGCTGACATCATTACTGGTTTCACCTTCGAGTACTCTTATCATCCATGATGCGAAACGTTCAGAAGTGAATCTTGCCAAGGAGATTTCACCATATTCGGCCGCCTCTGACATTGTATTTATTCCCCATTCTGCTAATCTTGTTGCGGTTTTAGGGCCGATTCCAGGAACCTCACGAACTGAGCGGCCATCAAAAAAATTCTCAATTTGATCAGGAAGGGTTCTGTGAATACCTCCTGGTTTGTTTTCCTCACTCCCCATCTTTGCCAGAATCCGAGTAGGGCCTATTCCGAAAGAAGTTGATAAGCCCAATTCATCCATGATCTTTGTTTGCAGTTTTTTTGCAAATGCTAACGCTTTGTCCCAATCTCCTTCGCAGAATTCTGTAATATCAAGATAAGCTTCATCGATGCTTGCTTGCTCGAACTTATCCGCATTTTGTGATAGAATATACATCACTTTTCTACTTGCACGTGAGTACAACCCTCTAGTTGATTTCAGGTAATGTCCAGGCCCATGCGGAGGCCCGGGACATCTTCTCCATGCTTCTCCAATAGGCATTGCTGAGCGAATTCCATATTTCCTTGCAGCATAATTACATGTAGAGACAATTCCCCTTCCTTTCCCATCTTTTGGGTCTGAACCAAGTATCAATGGAATTTCCGGATCTAAATTGTGGTGCAAAGTTTCAACCGCGGCGAAAAAAGCATCCAAGTCACAATGGATTAGTATCCTCGATGCCATGAATTGAATAGAATGTCGAAGGTTTTTGAATAACGCGAAACCCATGCTTTGATGAAGAAGTATTGTCTAAGCGAACATATGGGCAGAGTCAAGTCAATACTTCCTATTGTGATAGGGATACTATTGCTGGCATCACTAATCGGTTATTCCGGGGAAGAAATAATACCCGATGTTCCAAAACCAGATGCAGGATTTTGTGGAGTAACGAAAGAAGCATTTGACACTGTTCCAGGTGCTAGTGCGTTGCTAGATATCGAAGTTGAAGTTACATGGGATGACAAAACCGTATGGATTGGAATTATTTCTGTAGAGGATTACAACTCACTAGCAAAACTAGGAGGGAATTCCGATGGTGAAATCGTATCCTGTGATTCAAAAATTGATTTCATCGCAGGGGGCCCAACATCTGCTTCAGATTCTATGTTCGAATGGACACCTGATGGAGAGGATTTCCACATTATGATCGGTTCACTGGAAGATGCTGAAGATGATGAGGAAGAGGACGATGATGATCCTTGGCCATTCAACGGTCAAATCAGTTCTAAATCATTCATAGATGAATTCAATGTAAATGTGGATTATGATGTATCTGGAGGCTGGTTAGCAATTGTGATTTTGTTTGCAATCGAAATTGCTCTAGTTTACTTTAAACTTCTAGACAAGGCTTAACTAAAGAAATTTGGAATTAACCAATGTTGAAGGCTTCTGGCCTTTCAGCGCAATAATTACTTCTTGTGCAATATCAATTCCAACTCGATGTTGTGCCTCTAATGTTGCTGCACCGATATGAGGTGTACCATGGAAATTTTCATGCTGAATAAGTGGAGAATTATCGGAGACTGGTTCGACTTCAAAAACATCCAAAGCCGCACTTGTAATCGTACCTTTTTCCAAGGCCGACAATAGTGCATCCTCATCAACAATACCACCGCGTGCACAATTTACAATGTGATTTCCACAATCGATTCCACTTTTTTTACCGGGCATCATTTTCATCCGCTTTTCATTTACCAAATGATGTGTTTCCTCAGTTAGATTGCAATGAACAGAAATATGGGTACATGTCTTGAATAGAGAGTCTACTTTTTTGTGTAAATATGCACCTTGAGCTTTGGCAACCTTTGGAGGCAAGTATGGGTCATAAGTGTGAATTTCCATGCCTAATGAGGTTGCTACTTTTGCAACACCTTGTGCAATCCTTCCAAATCCAATCAGACCCAAGCACTTTCCGGAAAGTTCTGTGCCTTTCATTGCCTTCTTTTCCCACTTATTTTGCCTCATACTTCTGTCGGATTTGGGTATATGCCGCACAGATGCCAAAAGATGACCAATAGTTAATTCGACTACAGATTGAGTTGATGCATTTGGAGCATTTATCACCATTATTCCCGCAGAACCTGCGGCTTCTAAATCGATGTTGTCAACACCCACTCCGGCACGACCAATAACCGATAGACTTTGACTGACTTGAATGATTTCCGCAGTTAACTTCGTTGCACTACGAACAATAATGGCATCAAAATCGTCTAGAGCACCAGATAATAAATCTGAATTCTCAATATATCCCAATACTACTTCATGGCCAGCTTTTTCCAAGACTGCCACTGCAGCCGGCGCCATACCGTCCGTCACAGCAATTCGTGCCATTATCGGCAGTTCAGACGGAGTCCCTCCATGAACATTCTTGAGGGGTAGGCCTACACGGGGTATTATGGCCTCAACTCTCGATATCGGGAATTTGTTGTGGGCTATCGGTATTTTGGCGCTCCCGGTTCTGCTTGCTTTGCCGGCAAAATTACTCTATCAGACCGTGATTTTAGGAGTAGGTCCTGCTGAGAGAAATTACAGAGCAACAGTTCAGAAAATTCTTGATTCGGGGATGCAAGTTGAACATTTCCGTGAAGTCCTAGACGAAGAGTCGAGGAGATTGGGAATCAAGGCTAGTAGAGCCAAACTGAATGAAACCGATATGTTGTATCCACTCACTATTACTCACTTTTTGTTAGTTCCGATGATCTTTATTCTACCAGTCGTAGCAATCGCTACCCTACCAATCATCATTCTTGGAATCCCTGTTCTATACCTCTTGGAAGTATTGTTGATTCGTAGGAAATTATTGATCAATTCAATCAAATTGCTAGAAACTTGGTTTGGAAAACAAATCATCCACGTCCCAGATGCTGGAAACGACCATTGCAGCAATGATGCTAAAGTTCTCGATGCTTCGAATATTGCTGTCCACTTTCACAAGGTTCCACGTGTAGTTTTCCTAGGTCTGTTTTCGTGGTTGATCATTCACTGGACTTTACGTCTAGATTCGTTAATGGCAGAATTCATTCTTGCAGGACTATTCTATGTGCTATTATTAGGAATCGTCGGAATTGTGGCTACTGCACTCGAATCAAACCTCGTTTTGGTAGACCCTGCCAGAGGTAGAATAATCCCAATTGCAGATTGGTTGGATTCGATGCTTACACCAATCGTAGGAGTCGGACTTCTTTTCTTGCTGGGTAGAGATTTGATGACTGAGGCTAGAGATGATGGAAACACTATCTTATTCTCAGCCACTGTTCTGATGGTATTGTATTGCGCAACAGCTGTTGGAGTAACCTTCCAATGGGGCTATGCGTGGTGGCATGGTAAGACAATTCGAAAACAATTCGAGCAACAAGCGATTGACAAATTGAATCCTCAATCCTATGATTTAACCAGAAACCGTGGACGGATTCAGTTGAATGTTAGGTGCCCTATGTCTGAAAGAATTGCGGGTGGAATCGGCCCAGGTGCGAATCTTACTTTCACTGATTTAGACAATTTACCTACTGCCCATGAAGGTGTTCTCAAGAGCCCAGAAAACCCTCTGGATTAGTAGCCATGATTTTTAATAATCAAGATATTACGGTCGAATATGGCCGAATGTCCATCATGTGGAACCACAATTGACGATTACATTGTTACAGTAGATGTGATAGAAGATCGAAATTT
>MDSV01247006.1_pt1 | contig 16923 bp, 19 predicted proteins | sample 810851 | NCBI WGS metagenome assembly MDSV01 (sample SAMN05326640, study PRJNA326480) | marine metagenome | isolation source: seawater | place: Atlantic Ocean: North East | collected 2012 | reverse complement strand
CTCTATTGATTGCCTTGTTGATGTAGAAAATTTTGTAATTTTAACTAAATATTCAGGAATATTAATTTCATCTTTTTCATTTTCAAAATAATTTTTTAGTGTAATAGGATTAGCTAGCATACCTTTAAATATAAGTGTCTCAATTGCATCAAATATTTTTCGATGCATAGGATCATAGAAATTTCTACCAACAATTATGGTGTGGATTTCATCAAAAATTTCATTTGAAATTAGTATAGTTCCAATTACCGATTGCTCAGCCTCAATATTATTTGGAAGTTCAATATTTTCATTTCCTACAATATTTAGATTTTTTCTTAACACAATGATAAGCTATTAAATTCAGATTTTTAATCAATGATTAATTAACTTAAATATAATTGGGGAAAAAATTGTATAAGATTAATTTGTATTATCAGCAGAAATTATTTTTAATTTTATAGTAGCTTCAATTTCTGAATGTAGCTCAACTTTTGCTTCAAAATCACCTAAAGATTTAATTTCTTGCTTTAGTTGAATATTTTGAGGCTTAATTTCAATATTAAGTTGATGATTAATTTTTTTAGATATTTCTGATGGTTTTACTGATCCATAAAGTTCTTTGTTTTCAGTACTTAATTTTTCAATCTTAAATTCTTTCTCGTTAAGCTTTAGGAATATTTCTTTAGCAATTTTTTTCTTTTCTTCATCTTTTTCTTTGAGATTACTTTTTATTTTTTCAACTTCTTTAATATTTTCTTTAGAAGCATAGATAGCTTTTTTATTTGATATTAAAAAATTTCTTGCATATCCTCTTTTCACATCAATTATATCCCCAATGCTTCCTAATTTTTTTAGATTTTCTAATAATACTACTTTCATTAGATTAATGCTAAATTTCTAGCTCTTTTAATTGATAAAGAAAGTTCTCTTTGTTTTTTCTGGCTTACAGAAGTTATTCTTGAAGGTAGAATTTTTCCATTTTCAGATATATATCTTTTTAAAAGTTTGATGTTCTTATAATCTACTATTGGAGCTCCCTTACCTGACAAAGGACATTTTTTTTTAAATTTATATTTTTGTGGTTGGAATATACTTAATTTAGCAAAGTTACTTTGAGTATTTTTTTTATTATTATATCTTTTTTTTTTATTCACTTTTTTTTTCTATATCCTTAGACTCATTTTTAAAATAAGAAGTTTCAAGGTCAAACTTTTTTACTTTAATTGTTGAGTATCTTAGTAGATTTTTGTCTAGTTTTGCATTTTTTTCTAATTCTTTAACAGTATTGCTAGGTCCTTCAATTTTAAAATGGAGATAGTTTCCTTTTTTATTTTTTTTAATTAAATAAGACAAATTTAAAAGTCCCCAGTTTTCAGTCTTTACAATTTTTCCATTATTTTTCTCTATAATTTTTGCATATTTCTCAGTTATTTGCTCTAATTGTTTTGAGCCCATATCTTGTCTTGCTATGATTGTATGTTCGTATAAATTCATTATTAAATAAAAATGAGGATATACTATTATAATTATTTAATTACAATACAAAAAAAACCTATACAAATTTATATAATTTAATGTTTTCTGTTATCTTTCCAGGCCAGGGATCCCAATCAGTAGGGATGGGTAAGGAATTGCTTCAAAATTTTAAAGCTGTTAAAGAATTATTTCAAGAAGCAGACGATAGTTTTAAATTTTCATTTAGCGATTTAGTTATTAATGGACCTAAGAATGAATTGGATAAAACTGAAAATACACAACCAGCAATTTTTTTAGTTGGATATTCAATTTTTAAATTACTAAAAAATGAATTTGGAATTGATTTAAATAAAGCTGAGTTTTTTGCGGGTCATTCATTAGGTGAGTATACTGCCTTATCATGCTCAGGAGCTATAAATTTTTTAGATACTTTGAATTTATTAAAAAAAAGAGGTAAAGCAATGCAATCAGCCTTACCTTTGGGGCAAGGAGGTATGTTAGCTGTCTTAGGAGCAAAAATAGAGATTGTAGAAGGTATATTAAAAAATAATAATGATAGTTATAATTGTTATATTGCCAATGATAATTCAAACTTACAGAGTGTAGTAAGTGGAAATACTAAAGATTTAGATTTGCTAGCAGAGGATTTAAAAAAAAATTCTATCAAAAGTATTAAATTGTCTGTAAGCGCTCCTTTTCACTGCAAGTATATGAACAAAGCAACTGAAATTATGAGAAATGAGATTACTAATCTAAATTTGAAGATGCCATTAAATAAAATAGTTTCAAATGTGACTGGAAAAGAAGTAGAAAATATTGTTGAAATTAAAAATTTACTTGTTGAACAGATAGAGTCTAGAGTAAGATGGAGAGAAAGTATTATTTACATGATAAATAAAAAAATTATAAAGTTTATTGAAATTGGACCAGGAAAAGTTTTAAACGGTTTAATTAAAAGGATAGATAAAAATGTTGATGTAATTTCTATAAATGAAATAAAAGAGATGGAAGATTTAAAAAATAATGGATTTTTTTAAAAATAAAAGAATTTTAATCACAGGCGCTTCAGGAGGAATTGGTGAAGCTATAACAAAAAAGTTTTATGATTTAAATGCAAAAATTTGTGCAACTGGAACAAATCAAGACAAACTAAATAATCTTAAACTAAAGTTTGAAAAAATTAAAATTTTAAAATTTGATATTTCCAAGCATGATCAAATTGAAGATTTTATTAACAATGCAAGCAATGAACTAGGCGATGGTATTGATATTTTAGTAAATAATGCGGGAATTAATAAAGATAATTTAGCAATAAGGATGACTATAGATGAATGGAAAAAAGTAATAGATATAAATTTAACTTCAACTTTTTTATTATCAAAATTTGCTATTAAAAAAATGTTAAAAAGCAAATTTGGAAAAATTGTCAATATAACATCAGTTATTGGGCATACAGGTAATGTTGGTCAGTCTAATTATTCTGCATCCAAAGCAGGAATCATATCTATGTCAAAGAGCTTGTCTCATGAATACTCTAAAAAAAATATCACGATAAATTGTGTGTCTCCAGGATATATTTCTACAAATATGACTGATGAAATTAGTGATAAATGGAAAGAAATTATAATGTCAAAAATACCAATGAATAGGTTTGGACTGCCTATTGAAGTGGCAAATACTGTAAAATTTTTATGTTCTAGTGAGGCTGATTATATTACAGGAGAAACAATACATGTAAATGGAGGCATGTATATGTCTTGACAAAGTTAATTAATAATTTATTAACGATTTAATATAAAATTTAATATGTCAGATAATATTTCAACAAAAGTAAAAAAAATAGTTGCAGATCACTTAGGAATAGAAGAATCGAAAGTTACAGATGAATCTAGCTTTATTGATGACCTTGGGGCTGATAGCCTGGACACAGTAGAATTAGTTATGGCATTTGAAGAGGAGTTTGGTTCAGAGATTTCAGATAGCGAAGCTGAGAAAATACTTACAGTAGGTGACGCTGTTAAATTTATAGAAAGTAAAAGCAACTAAGTTTTTTAATGTCCTTAAGAAAAGATGGGATTATGATAGTGCTATCATCCCCATCAGGAGCAGGTAAAACTACATTAGTTAAACTTTTATCAAAAAATAAAAACAATTCCATTTCAATATCCTACACTACAAGAAAACCTAGAGTTAACGAAAAAAATAAAATTGATTATTTTTTTGTTAGCCAAAATCATTTTAAATCACTAATAAAAAAAAATTCGTTATTAGAATATGCTAAAGTATTTAATAATTATTATGGTACATCAAAAAAAAAAGTAATTAGCAAACTTAAAAAAGGTAATAATGTTTTATTTGATATTGATTGGCAAGGAACTGAAAAAATAAAGAAAAAAAATCTTAACTTTAATCTGCTTACTATATTTATTTTACCACCAAGTAAAAAAATATTATTTAAAAGATTATCGAACAGAGACATGAAGGATAAGTTAATTGTTGAAGAAAGAATGAAACAGTTTGAAAAAGATGTGCTGCATTGGAGAAAATATGATTATGTGGTTGTTAATAGTAAATTAAGAAATTGCTTTTCAAAAATTTCAAAAGTTATAGGGTTAAAATTAAATAATAAAAAAATTAATTTTAATAAAAATATAATTAGAAATCATGTTAAAAAATTAACTAACTGATTTATTCAAAATTTCAGCTAATTCAAAGTAAATTTCTGGTTTTAAATTTTGAGGCCTAAGATTTGTATCAATATTCAATTTTTCTGAAATAGTTTTGCTATTAGGAAAAATTCTATTTAATGGTTTCTTAATCATTTTGCGTCTCTGGTTAAAAAATATAGATGTAACTTCTTCTAATTTTTGTGGATTGGTAATTTTAACAAAGTTCTTTTTAGGGATCATCGATAATAAAGTACTTGTGACTTTTGGTTTAGGATAAAAAGCAGTTGACTCTATATCAAATTCTTTTGTAATTTTAAGCTTCCAATTTGCAATTACAGATAATCTACCATAATTTTTTTCATTTACATTTCCTAAAATTCTATCCGCAACTTCTTTTTGAAACATCAGGACTAATTTTTTTATATGCATGAAGTTATAATCATATAAAATCCAGTTTATAAGTATTTGTGTTGAAATATTATAGGGTAAATTTCCAAAAATAACTAAATTTGAGCAATTTAGTCTATCTAATTTAAAATTTAAAACATCATCATTAATAACTTTGAGAGTATTATTAAATTTTTCCCCCAGTAAAGTACAAAGATTTTCATCTTTTTCAATTACAAATAAGTTTCTTGGATTTTTTATAATTAAATTTTTAGTTAAATTTCCTGTTCCTGGTCCAATTTCAACAATATTATCAATATTATTTAAATCACCACAATCTACAATTTTTTCAATTATTTTAGTATTTACTAAGAAATTTTGGCCTAAACTTTTTTTTGGCTTAACTTTCATGTATCTCATCAAAAAAACTTAAAGACTTTTTTAAACTTAATTCATTTGATAGTTTTTTCCCTAGCATTTCATTATTTGTACCATGATCTGGAGAAATTCTTATGAAGTCTAAACCAATTGTAATATTAATTGCATCAAATTTATATATAGCTTTCATAGGTGTTAAAACTTGATCGTGATACATTCCTACAATTACATCATATTTCTTTAAATTTGATGGTAAGAATGCTGTATCAGCTGAAATTGGACCAAAAATTTTAATTTTTTTTCTTATTAATGCTTTTACAGAAGGAATAATTATATTTTTTTCTTCACTTAACAGAGATGTAGTTTCGCAGTGAGGGTTAAGTCCAGTGATAGCAAAACTTGGTTTTTTTTTAAGTTTTTTAATGAAGAAACTATTGATTGTTTCAATTTTCTTAATAATTAGATCCTTTGATATTTCTTTTGTAACATTTTTTAAAGGAATATGAGTTGTAATAGGAACTACAGAAAACTTTTTATTATAGATTAACATCACTTCATTTCCACCTTTATTTGTTTTTTTTGAAATATATTCTGTAATTCCACTAAATTTTTTATTAAGAAAATATTTTTTAGAAATTGGTCCATTTATAATCCCATAACCAATTTTTTTTTTCATTAATTCTAATCCTATATCAAAGCATTCTTTAATATATTTATTTGATTTATTTGATATTTTGTCAAAAGTTTTTTTAAATTTAAAATCAACGTTAATTAAATTTATTTTTGTTTTGTATAATTGACTTAATAGAGCTTCATTTTTATTAATTAAATTAATTTCTATATTATATTTCATTTTCTCCATTTGTTTTTTCATTATTCTTTCAGATCCTATGACAATTATTGGATATTTATATTTTTTTAAGAAGCTAGATTTATAGATTTTAAAAAGTATTTCAAAAAAAATACTGTAAGGTTCTCCTGAGATAATTATAATGGGTTTATTAATCACTTATAAAAGAATTTTTTTTTATTCTACTAAAATAAACCTGCGAAAATTTATCTAATTGTTTATTAGTTTGATATTGTATTGCTTTTTCTGTTTCTTTTTTAATGTCAAAATTTTTTTCTACTTTAACCATTTTCATATCATTTAATTTTAATATAAGAAACCCACCTGGAACAACAATAGGGCTAGTGAACTCACCTACATTTAATTTTTTTAAATCATTGATTATATTTTTTGCAATTTGATCACCGTCAATCCATCCTAATTTTCCTCCAACTTTTGAACTATTAGAGATGCTGTAAATATTTGCTGTTGCCTCAAAACCAATATTTTCTATGTTTTTTAAAATTTCTTTCGTTTTGACCTCATAGCTTTCATCAATCTCAACTTCAAATAATATTTCAGAGAGCAAGAAACTTGTAATATCTTTCTTTTGATTTTTTTTTATATTAATTCTTTTTTTTATTAAATCTTCATTTATTTGAATTTGATCTTTGAATTTATTATAAATTAAATTATTCCATGAAATTTCTAAAAAAATCTTTTTTTTTACATCTTCAAAATTTAAATTATAATTTAATAAATATTCTTTAAATTCATTTTCGTTATTAATTCCTAAATTATTGTAAAAATTCTTAAATATTATTTCAGCATTTTCTTCATTGATCTCATCAAGACCTATGTATTTTTCTATTTCATCTTTTTTTATTTTTTCTCTTAAAATAGATTCTTTAGATAATGTATAAAGTTTTTCTTTATCTAATTTTTTCAGATTGCTATTTAAAGCTATTAAATACCTATATTCATTTTCAACATCAATTTTAGTGATAATGTTGTTATTTACTTTTAAAACTATAAAATTTTCTGATGAGTGTAACATTTTGTTTGTAAAAATTAGTAAAAATAAAATTGCTGTGATTACTTTAAACATCAGTAGCCTCCAAGTAAATTTTTACTATCATATCCTCCAAGAGGAATAATGGTTAACGATAAAAATAATGTTTCTGAAGGTTTCATGTCTCTGTCTGTATAAAAAGATTTATTGTAAGCAACTCTAGCTGTTAAACAATCATTCTGATATTGATAATATGCATCGTAATATTCTGTAAAATTTATATTTTCATTTCTACTTGATGAAAAACCTATTTTATTAGAACTATCAAACTCATAGCTACCATCAAATCCTATTTTATGAATTGTATTTGTGCCAACAAAATTTTCTATATAATCCCATTTAGTAACAAAATTATTCACTGATGTTTTAAGTGTTAATGAATGTGAATTAAATGTGTTTAAATCATCACTCATTGCAAAATTATAATTTAAATAATTTTCTTCAAATGGTTCAATATCAATTTTTCCCACAATATCAGATTTTTTTTTATTCATTGAATTATCAGAACCTAAATTTTCTTCCTCACTTAATCTATAAATACTCCCTAATTCTGCACTTAAAATTTTAAGTCGATCTGCTTTTTTTTCTTTGTTATATTCAAATCCTAAAGTTAATGATTTACCACTTTCAAAAGTATCTGCGCTACCAATCCTATTATTTGCAAAGATTTTTCCTATATCTAAACCTGCGTTAGTTTTTTTATTCATTCCATGCGGACTATATCTAAATATAGCTTTTGGCGTTAAATAATCATTAATTGATATACCATTTTTTTTCAATGGAAATGAAGTTTTGTAAAGAAATGTAGTAAGAAAGTCCTGGCCTAGAGAAGTTTCAAAATTTGAAGAATTTTTTCCTATTGAATTTGTATTTTTAAAAAGAATATTAAAGTCATTCTTAATTCCATTATTTAATATTTGTGAATCTGATGCATAATTTAAATCATTAATTAGTTTAGTTTCAGACTTATTTGTTTCAAATATGTTATGTGATCCACTCGAGTAAAATTCTAAAAATCCAGGGTAATCAGCTGTATCAATTGTTTTGTTAATACTAAAATCTGGTAAGATATATTCATACCTATCACTATTTGGGCCACTTAATCTTTCAAACATTGAAATCGAAGACACTATATCTAAATCTTCTTTATTTGCAGAAAATTTCAGTTGAGTTTTTGTTGTGCTTAAATCTCTATCAATTAAAAGAGGCGACTCCAATTGAAATAGTTTTAAATATGTATCATTTGTAGTTTTTTCAAAATTAATATCTAACCGACTTTTATCGTAATAGTTCATATCAAAATCAATATTTGATTTAATGAATAGATGACCTCTGCTTCCATCTGTACCACTCGATTTATGACCGCTTGAATAACTAATATCAGCTATTGTTTCTGAATTTTTTGATACATCTCTAAATTCTGTTTGTAGAATACTTTTATCGTCGTCAAAAAATCTAGGTTTAAAAGTTAAGTCTTGACTATCAGATAATACGTAAAAATACGGCAAATAAATAGAAGATCCAAGTTCTTCTGAACGACTTGTACTAGGTTTAAGAAATCCTGACTGTCTTTCTACAGTTGGATCAGGATGAAAAAATCTAGGATAATATAGAACAGGAACATTATATAATTTAAGCCACGCATTTTTATAATAAATGATTTTTTTTTTTCTTATCATGTTCAATTTCTTGAGCTTCAATAACCCAAGGTGGGCATTTATCATTTCTAATTTTACATGAAGTGAAAGCAGCTTTATTTACTATTGTTTTATTCTCGTTAGAAAATCCAGAATTTCCTTTTAGCCTAGGTTCATTTGGCCCAAGACCAGAGTCAGCATTTTTAAATTGTTTTTTGAAGTAAGCCTCTAAGTCTTTTCCTACAATTTCCTCAGAGATTAAATCAACTATACCATCTTCAAAGAAGTATTTATCTTGTGTTTTGGTTAAAATATATAAATTTTGTCCTCTAAATATCTTATCGTTTAAATAATATCTAAAATTTTCTGCACTATATATATTCTCATTTTTATCTTTAAGTTTAGTAAAATTATTTGAAAATATATGATTATCTTGGATTAAAAAAGTAATATTGCTAGTTTCTACAAAGTATTCATTTTTAACAAATATTTTAGTTTTATCTATAGATTTAATTTTATCTTTTTTTCTTTCATAAATAATTTCGTTAGTTTCTAAAATTATTTGGTTATTTTTATCGTTTATAATTACATTCTCATACCCCTTAAATGTGTCCTCTTTTTTAAAATAAACTGTTTCTTCTGCACTCAAATCTATATTACTGACTTTATCTAAAATATTTACATTTCCTGTTGCTGTAAGTATTTCCTCATTTTTATTATAAACAACTTTTTTTGCTTTTGTTTCGGTATTATTGTTATTATCAAAAACCTCTACATTTCCTGTTGCTGTCAATATAGACAATATTTTGTCATACTCAAAATTATCAGCATATATTATAATATTGTTATTTGTTGTTACTTTTCCGCCTTTTGGAGATTTTATTAAATCTCCATTTTCAAGAACTAATATTTCTGGACTATCAAAAAAAATTTCTTCAGCAATAATTGATTTAACAAAAATCAAACTAAGGAAAAAAACTATAAAAAAGTAATTAAATTTATTTATCATTCACCCTCACCAATCCTATCAAGCAAAACAAACCTATTATTGTTAAAGGTAGCCATATAGATAAAATTACTGGTATCTTATTATTAGTACCTAACAAATTAGAAAAGTAACTAACATAATAAATTAGGACAGATATGAATATACCTATAATAATGTTTATTGTCTTACTTTTTTTATATTTTGAATTAAACATTATAATACCTGATAGTAGCGTCATAATAGCTAAATAGATTGGAACAGAGTACATTTTATTTTTATAAACCATTACTTCTCTAGTTGAATAGCCAAGTGCTTGATAATCTCTTTTAATCTTTTCTAATTCCCAAAAAGAGAATGATGATAAGTTTGAAAATAAGTTGTTAATTTTTTTTTCGTTAAAATTACTATTAATTTTTAAATTTTTTATAATTTGTTTACTATTATTTTGATTTATAGTTGCCTCTTCAATCTTCCATTCTTTGTTTTCAATATTTATTTTTTTACTAATAATAGTTTTTATTAAATTATAATCTTTATCAAATTGAACAATTGAAACATCATTTAAAAAATTATTATTGATTTTATCTGCATTTGTAATACTGATTATCCCATCAATTTCATCTTTGATCCATAAACCATTGTCAGTAATAACAGCTAGATATTTCTTATCAGTTGTTAAATTATTCTTAGTTTCTAAGTAATAATTTTTGAGACTAGACGATAATGTATAAAAAAATAGAATCGCAATTACTCCAAAAATAAACGAAAAAATGGTGACTACATTCAAAATTTTAATATTAGTTAATCCGTTCAGCTTAAATATGCTAAATTCGTCTTTTTCAGCCAAGTTAATGAAAAAAAATTGCGCAGATATTAAAAAAATAAAAGGGAGAATATCAAATACAATAGAAGGAGCATTGAGAACAGAAAGATATAAAGGATATACTGGATTTAAATTTAATTTTTCAACAAAGGATAATTCTTCAAAAAGGTTACTTATTACAATTAAAAAAAAGAAAACTCCAAGAATTTTTATTAAACTCTTAATAAATTCTCTCAAAATATATTTTTTGTATGTTAATATCATTTATGTTGTTTTTGGCACCTTTATTTTGATTATAAAAAAGCTGTAAATAATTAAAAATATTAAAATTGGTAAAGAAAGGAGAAAAATATTATTTAAATAATTTTCAGATGTATATCTTATAGATAGTTCAGAAATAATAATTATCGAAATACCAAAAAGAAATAGTAAATATGTAAACTTATTAAATTTAAATTCATCTTTTGATTTAGTAATTATTAAGCATGCAATTAAAGAGAGAATGGGCAAGTAAAAAGGTAAAATAAATCTTTTAATTAATTCCTGGTTAATTCTATCAAAATTATCCCATTTGCAATTATCCTGTAAATTACTTTCATTTCTTATTTTGTTTGTAATTAAATTTTTATATTTCATAAGTTGAACAAAACATATAACTAGTTTTTTTGATGAATTTTCTTGGATTTTAAAATCCGTTACTGTCTGTGTGCTAAATCTATTTAAGTTTATTTCTGTTTCTTTAAAACTAAAATTACTTATCGTACCAGTATCCTGATTCAATACTTCTCCATCAAACAAAATCAAAAAATCTTCGTTCACATCATCAAATTTCCCTTTTTTTGCATAGATTATTTGAGATTTATTTTTTCCAATTTTTTCTTTTAAAAAAATATTTTTCATTAAACCATCACTACTTTTTTCTTCAACAAATATTGTTAAATTTTGAACTGAATCAATAAATTTTCTTTCTCTAACAAGAGATGATAGAACATTAACATCTGAAGACTTTATATATGTTCTCGCAGAATTAAGACCCTGGGGAACTATAATAACTGTTAGCAAAAATTGTATTATTAAATAAAAAAAAGTAAACTTTATTATGGTATTTACAAAATAAGACTTATTTATTCCTGATAGCCAAAAAATTATTAATTCGTTATTTTTTTCATATTTTAAAATCATATAAAAAAGAGATATAAAAAAGACAAAGGGCAAAACCTTTGAAAATATTTTTGGAAGGCTCAAAAGTGTGTAAAGAAAGTAAATTTTAAAAGTATGACCATCTTCACTGACCATATCAAGATAGTTCACTGCCTGTATAACCCAAATAATTAAGGAAATACTCAAAGAAACGACAATAAAGAACAGAGTAAAATCCTTAAAAAATTTCCAAAAAATTAATTTTTTCATTGAAATATAATAACTTTGTATTTATATCTTTTTCAACTTTTACTATATTTATATTGAATGTCTTTGAAAATAAAATATTTAAACAACCAAAAAAAATCCTCAAAAAATAGAGCTATTTTTCTTACGAAGGACTCTAAAATTTCAGATTTTAAAGGGATTTTTGATGATAAAATAAATCAGAAAATAATTAGTTTTTTAAAAAATAGCACCAAAATTAAAGATAATAAAATATCATCATTAAATTTAGATTTTGATCAAAAACTAATAATTATTTTTTTAGTTAAAAAAAATGATTTTTTTCAATCAGAAAAAATAGGCGCAAAATTTTATGATTATTCAAAAACTAATGAAGTTGATGAAATAACGATACTGGGATCAAGTTTTTCTTCAGTTAGAGATAAAATAAAATTTGAATCATTTTTACATGGAGCAGAACTTAAATCCTATGAATTTAATTTATATAAATCAAAAAAAAATAATAAAATTATAAATTTTAATATTTTGTTGCAAAAGAATAAGCACGATCAAAAAACTAAAAATAAACTAAATGCTTTACTTGATGGAGTAAATTTTACTAAAGATTTAGTTTCTGAACCAGGAAACATTTTGCATCCAGATGAGTATGCAAAAAGATTAGCCAAATTAAACAAAATTGGTTTAAAGGTCACTATATACGATGATAAAAAACTAAAAAAATTAGGATGTAATGCCTTACTTGGCGTTGGGCAAGGCAGTATTAGAGGATCATATCTTGTAACAATGGAATGGAATGGAAAAAAATCTAAATCTAAGCCTTTAGCTTTTGTAGGAAAAGGTGTTTGCTTTGATACAGGTGGAATATCATTAAAGCCAGCCAGATTCATGGAAGATATGACTTACGATATGGCAGGTTCAGCTGTAGTCGTTGGCTTAATGAAAAATTTCGCTTTACGAAAAGCAAAAATAAATGCAGTTGGTGTTGTAGGACTTGTTGAAAATATGCCAGGTGGAAATGCACAAAGACCTGGAGATATAGTTAAATCCTATAGTGGAAAAACTATTGAAGTACTTAATACAGATGCAGAGGGAAGATTAGTACTTGCTGACGCTTTAACATTTACTGAGAAAAAATTTAAACCAAGTTTTATTGTTGACTTAGCAACTTTGACAGGGGCTATTATTGTTTCATTAGGATCTGAGTATGCTGGACTTTTTTCAAATGATGATAAATTATCTAAACAAATTTATGATGCTGGTGAAAAAGTTAAAGAAAAAGTTTGGAGATTGCCATTGCATAAAAATTTTGACAAACTAATGAATTCAAAAAATGCAGATATGCAAAATATAAATTATGTTGGTGGAGCTGGATCAATTACTGCAGCACAATTTTTGCAAAGATTTATTATAAACAAAACACCATGGGCACATCTTGATATAGCTGGTATGGCTTTTTCAAAATATGCTGGAGCTTTAAATTCTGGTGGCGCCACTGGCTATGGAGTAAGACTATTAAATAAACTTGTAGAGGATAACTATGAGTAGTTTAGAACAAACACTATCTATAATAAAGCCAGATGCAGTAGAGAGAAATTTATCAGAAGAAATAAAAAATGAATTTAAAAATAATGGCTTTATTATTAAACAAGAAAAAAAAGTACATCTTGAAAAATCTGATGCAGAAAAATTTTACTCAGTACACCAATCAAAACCTTTTTATAACGATTTATGTGATTATTTATCATCAGGACCAATAGTTGTAATGGTTTTGGAGAAAGAAAATGCAGTAATTGCAAATAGAGAATTAATGGGAGCAACCAATCCAAAAGACGCTAAAGAGGGAACATTAAGAAAAAAATATGGCATTTCAATTGACAAAAACTCAGTTCATGGCTCCGATAGCGTTGAAAATGCACAAATAGAAATAGATTTTTTTTTTAAAAGTTAGATTCTACTACTTTCATAATTGCTAAAGGATAAATTTTATTTTCTATAATTAAAATTTTTTTTTCTAATGATTTAACAGTTTCATTTTTATTAATTTTAATTTTTTTTTGTAAAATTATTTTACCAGAATCCAGTTTTTTGTTAACAAAATGAACGGTACATCCAGAAAACTTATCTTTATTTTTTATAGCTCTCATATGAGTGTTTAATCCTTTATATTTTGGTAGAAGTGAGGGATGTATATTTAGAATTTTAAGTTTACTTTTTTTTATAAAATTTTCAGACAGAATTTTCATAAATCCTGCAAGACAAATTAAATCAATTTTTTTTGATTTTATTAGTTTAAGTATTTTATATTCAGCAATTTTTTTTTCTTTGAATTTTATAAATTTATAATCAATTTTTTTCTTTTTAGAAAATTCTATACCTTTAGCATGTTTATTATCAGAAATTACAAGTTTTATATTTAGAATTGAATTTCTTTTTTTAGAAAAATTGAAAATTGATTTTAAATTAGTACCCCTACCAGAAATAAAGATTGCTAAATTAATTTTATTATTTCCAGATAATTTTACCATCTACTTTAGATTTTCTTTTATGACTAATAATTTTTCCAATTATGTAAGGTTTGAATTTTTTTGAAAAAAATTTCTCAATTTTTTTAAAATTTTCTGGTTTTATAATTAAGCAAAAACCTACACCGCAATTAAAAGTCCTTATCATTTCTTTTTCACTAATATTGTTATTTTTTAACCATTTAAATATCTTACTAACTTTAATTTTTTTTAGATCGATTTTTGCGGATAATTTGTCAGGAATAATTCTTTCAATGTTATCGATTAGTCCACCTCCAGTAATATTTGCACATCCATTCAAATAATTTCTTTTTAATAGTTCTATAATTTCAGGAGTATAAATTTTTGTTGGTTCTATTAATTCTTTTTTTAAAAATTTATTTTTTTTTATATTAATTTTCTTTATTTTTAATAAATTACGAACCAGAGAGTATCCATTTGAGTGGAGTCCACTTGAAGGTATTGCAATTATTAAGTTATTTTTTTTAACTCTTGACTTATTTAATATTTTTTTTTTATCAACTATTCCTACAGAAAATCCTGCTATATCAAATTTTCCAACTTCATAAGTTCCAGGCATTTCAGCTGTCTCTCCACCTACCAATTCACAATCAGCAATCTTGCAACCTTTTATTATTCCTTTTAGTAAGGATTTCATTTTTGGAAGGTTTATTTTATTAATTGATATATAATCTAAAAATAAAATAGGTTTAGCTCCTTGAACAATTAAATCGTTAACACACATTGCCACAAGATCTATTCCAATAGTGTCATATTTATTTAAAATATTAGCAATTTCAATTTTAGTGCCAACTCCATCAGTACTAGCTACAATTTGAGGATTTTTAATATTTTTTGGAATATTTGATATTGAGCCAAAACCACCAATATTTTTATTTAATTTATTTTTTGAGCTATTTTTAGATATAAATTTGACAAATTTATCAGCTAAAGCAATATTAACACCACTTTTTTCGTATGTAAATTTAGCTTTATTCATTATTATTAATTATGTTTCGTAAAAATGAAATTTTTAAAAAACAAATATTTTATATAATATTAATTCTATCTATAATAGTAATAAATTCATTTTCATCTAAAAAAGTAAATGCAGCAAATTACAATGTAGAAAATATAATTATTTCAGAAATCTTTAATAAAAATTTTAAAAAGGAAGATGTATTTGATAAAGCATTTAAATTAGCATTTAACGAATTAATTTTAACTTTATTAACATCTACAGATAAAAAAAAAATTCAAAATATAAATTTATTTAAAATAAAAAGATTAATTGACTCTTTTGTTATAAAAAATGAAAATTTTATTAATAATAAATATTCAGCAAATTTTTCTGTCAATTTTAATAAAACTGATACTCTAAAATTTTTTGAAAGTGAAAATATATTCCCGTCAATGCCTAAAAAAATTGACTTACTTCTCATTCCTATATTAATAGATAAAGATAAAGATACTATAAAGTACTTTAATGAAAATCCAATTTATAAAAATTGGAATAACAAATCAGAAAATCATAACTTGATAAACTACATTTTAATAACTGACGAAATAGAGGATAGGGAAATTATTTCAAGAAATTTTTCTAATATTGAAAGTTTTGATTTTGAAGAAATTATTAATAAGTACAACTTAAATAATAATATTATTTTAATAATAAACGAAAATAGCAAAAAAGTTCAAATTTTATCAAAAATTAACATTAACAATAATAATGAAATAATTAATCTTACATATGAAAATTTAGATTTAAATAACAAAAAAAATTTAAATCATATTATAGAAAATCTAAAAATTAAATTTGAAGATACTTGGAAAAAGTATAACATTATAAATACTTCAATAAAACTTCCACTGAGTATTTCAATTAACTCAAAAAAAAATAAAAGAATTAAAATGTTTGAAAAGTTTATTGAGTCTTTTGATTTAATTTCTTCTTCTAAAATTTTAATGTTTGATAACAATTATATTTCATATAAATTAATATTTAATGGTTCACCCAAAATATTTTTTGAAGAGGCGAAAAAATATGGCTTTTTTTTTAAAAAAGAAAATCAAACTTGGATTGTTCAATGAAAGATATAAAGCAATTATTATTCAAATTTAAAAATTCAAAAAATTATAATATTGATGATTTTTTCGTATCAGATAGTAATTTTTTTGCTTATAATTTAGTTCTTAATTGGCCAAATTGGGGAAAAAACATTTTAAATGTTTATGGTGAAAAATTTAGTGGAAAAACACATTTAAGCGATATTTTTCAAAAAAAATTTAGTGCTCACAAAATTGACGCAAAAAATCTTGATGCTAATTTTTTGGAAAAATTTAAAACCCATCAAAATTTGATAATAGATAACTTTAATGAAAATATTAATGAAGAAAATATGTATAGTTTGATTAATCTTGTCGATAGAGATAATAAATTTATTTTAATTAACTCAATCACTCAAATTAATCAATTAAGTTTTAGATTAAAAGATTTATCATCAAGGCTTAATAATTGTATTTTTGCTAAAATTAATATCCCAGACGATGAATTAATCTATGCAATTTTAATAAAAAATTTTTCAGATAAACAAGTGAAAATTAATAAGAAATATATTGAATATATAATTAAAAATATTGATAGATCCTACGAAAAAATATATGAATTTATTCATAAAATTGATCAAACAAGTCTTAAAAGGAAAAAGCCAATTGATTTAAAAACAATAAAAGAAGAATTAGAAAATAATGAATAAGTACCGAACTCATAATTG
>MDSV01215365.1_pt1 | contig 16924 bp, 21 predicted proteins | sample 810851 | NCBI WGS metagenome assembly MDSV01 (sample SAMN05326640, study PRJNA326480) | marine metagenome | isolation source: seawater | place: Atlantic Ocean: North East | collected 2012 | reverse complement strand
ATTAAGGAAATGACCTATTTATTTGTTGTTGTTGGCTTATCTGTTATTAATGCATTAGCAAATAAAAAAATAAGTTATTCTGAATTATTATTTGCAAATTTTGCTGTAGTTGGACTTAGTTATTTTTTCGAAAAATTCTGGCTAATTAAAAACACATTAAAAAGTAAAGTTGTTTTATACGAAAAGATTGAAATGATAACAGCAGAAAAAAGAACTGAGCTTATTAAAGATTTAGAAAAAAGAACGGGGCTAAAAATTGAAAATCTGGAAGTAGAAAATATTGATTTGTTAAGAGATACTGCAAAGATTAGAGTTTTTTATTTTGAATAAATTATTCATTTATATTAGCTTGACTTTGCCCATGATTTGTTTTTCTCAAGACATAGAAAGTGAGTTGTGGTTTAAAATGAATTTCAAAGAAAAAATATATGATAATTTTAATATTTCATTTGAACCAGGTTCTAGATATAATATAGACGATTTTTTTTTTACAAAACAATTTCTTGATTTATCATCTGAAATAATAATTCATAAAGGAAAAATTGGCACTTTATCTTTTGAGCTTGGTGGTCGATTAACAAAAATCCCTAATCAAGATAAATTAGGTTCAAGGCACTATTACACATTATTTTATTCTAAGAAAATAAATAATTTTGATTTATCATTACGCTCTAGATTGTTTTTCGAAAAAGATTTAACTAAGTATGATAAAAAATATTTTAGAAATAAATTTTCCATTCAGTATTCTAACTATAAATTGTTAAGACCATTTATTGATTTTGAGTTTTTAAATAGTTTAAGTTCTGAAAATGAGAATAAAATTAGGTACAGTTTTGGAAACTCATTTAAAATTTCCAAAAAAAGAACTATTAAATTATTTTATAGATTTCAAGAATCCATCCAAGGTAATCAAAATAAAAAAGAAATTTTTGGTATTTACCTAATTCAAAAATTATAAATGATACTTATATTTACAAAAATTAATTAAACTATTCTCAACATGAAACATTTTCTATTCTCATTATTTTTAATAACAACATTCTCAGCTCATTCTCAAATTTTCTTTTCTGAATATGCTGAAGGATCTTCATATAATAAATACTTAGAAATTTATAACTATTCTGATCAAATTATAGATTTAACAAATTTTGCATTTCCTAGTTGTTCAAATGGATGTGACGTTGATGGAGAATGGGATTACATGAACTATTTCCCGGATGGATCTGCGATTAACCCAGGTGATGTTTTTGTAATTTCACATCCAAATGTTGTTGATTCAGAAGGTCAATATTATACTGCAGAAATTGCTCAGTATAGTGATTATGAGTTTACGTATTTAAGCAATGGAAATGATGTTTTTGCTTTGATTAATATTGACAGTCAAGAAGTAATTGATGTTGTTGGAGCAATAGGCCCAGACCCGGGTGATGGCTGGGATGTTGCTGGAATACCCAATGCCACAAAAGATCACACTCTAGTTAGAAAAAGTAACGTAAATACAGGTAATGGTGGTGATTGGATTCCATCAGCAGGTACTAGTGAAAATGATTCTGAATGGATTGTATTAGATAACGAAATTTGGGTTAACCTTGGTTTTCATCAATGTGATTCGTGTGGTGTGGAAGTTATATATGGGTGCACTGATGAAAATGCTATTAATTTTAATGCAGATGCTAATATAGATGACGGATCTTGTGAGTACGAAGCAGTAATTGGTTGTGCTGATTCAACAGCGTGTAATTATGACCCATTTGCTGTCAATAGTTTATTCAATTTTGATAACACTGAATCAAATATGACTATCGCACTTGAGCAACAAATCGGGCTTACAGCGGGATTAGAAAGTGGTGATATGCTAGCTGTGTTTTATACTAATAATAATGGGGAGTTATCTTGTGCAGGTTCAGCGATATGGCAGAACGAATCTATTGCAATAGCAGCATGGGGTAGTGAGTCGGGATTAGATAACGGCTTTGAAGTTGGAGAAAGTTTCACGTTTATGGTTCAAAAATACAATGGTCAAGTTTATTTTACAAACTCTTCAATGAATACATCTCCTCCTTTTTCCTCTAGTTATGTAGTCAATGGCTTTGGGCAAATATTAGAATTAACTTTAACAGAAATTCTTTTAGATGAAGAAAATTGTGAGTATCCTGAACAGTATTATGACTGTAGCGGTAACTGTTTAAATGACACAGATGGTGATGGAATTTGTGATGAATTTCAAATTTCATTAAATGAGTATACTTATCATAATCGTTTTATAAAAGTATTTGATTTATTAGGAAGGGAAATAAATGGAAATCCTACTAATAAGATTATTTTAAAACTTTATCAAAATGGAGAAGTAAAAAAGCTATATAAATTCAAATAATTTCATGAATTTAAAGTTATTATATTCTTTAATTTTTGTCTCACTCTTCTTTTCTTGTTTTGATAATTCCCCAAAAAATAGTGTTGAGACAAATGTTGAAATTAATTCAAATAATAAAAATTGTTTATACTCAGTTAATCTAAAAAAAACTAAACTAATTTGGAGTGGGTATAAAACTACTGATAAGATTAAAGTTACAGGAACTTTAAATAAATTTAAGTCATCAAAAATACAAAATAATAATCAATACAACTCAATTAAAAACCTTATTGAGGGATTAGATTTTGTTGTAGATCTATCAAGTTCTTCTTCTGGAGATGAAATAAGGGATTTAAATTTAAAAAATTTCTTTTTTAGATATATTGGTCAAAATTGGATGTTAAATGGTCATTTTGAAAATTTTCAAAATGACTCGGTTGATGTTATATTCAATTTTTTTGGTCTAGAAAAAAAAATTAAATTGAGTACTTTATATGAGAACGACAAACTTCAGTTAAAAGGAAGTGTTAATTTAATTAAACAACTAGGATTAGATAAAGCTTACGAAAGTATAAGTAACAAATGTTATGATTTACATAAGGGGCCTGACGGGGTTTCAAAAACATGGAAAGAAGTGGAAATTCATATTAAAGCTCCAATTATTTTTACTTGTAATTAAATTAAATTATTACACCCTCTCAAAGTTGTACTTTCTAGCCTGCCAAGAACTTCAAAATAATTTTTATTTAACCTACCTAAATCCTGAGTTTCTATAAATGCACAACTATGAATATTGGATAAGTCAATTACATTTATACCGCCAGTATTATTATTATTTATTTTAAGAGGGTTGTGTTTATCTCTTATTAAAACTTTTTTCCATGGAGGGCTTTTAAAATCACCATCTCTCATTGAATATGATTGAGAAAGCAGTTCGGTCATTCCGTATTCAGATTGGATATAATTAATATTAAATTTGTTTTTTAGAATTTCATAAAGCTCTTCTCTTATCATCTCTTTTCTTTTGTTTTTCATTCCACCTGTTTCTATAACAAATCCTTTATTTAGATTAATTTTAGATTTTTCTGCAAAATCTAAAATTGCAAATCCTAATCCTAAAATTATGAATGGTTGATCTTTCTTTTGACAAAATTTAATTTGACTTTCTAGCGCATTATAATTTTGAAAATAAAATCCACTACCATTTTTTTTTGTATGGTTGATAAGAAATTCGCACATATGCACAAGTGAAGAATTTGGGGCATTTTTTTTATTTGGTGTTAAGCATAAAAAGCAGAACTTTGATGAATCTCCCCAAAAAGCTTCAAAGCAATTCAAAATATTTCTTTCATAAAAATCTAAACACTCAATATAATGAATACTTTGAGATTTTGATGTTGTTCCACTGCTTAAAAAATGGTGACTGCTTTTTATATTTTTACATAATACTTTTTCAGTTTTAAAAAATTCTATTGGCAAAAAAGGGATTTCTTCAATTTTATTTATGTTCCTTGCATTTACTTTCAAGGCATCGCAATATTTTTTATAAAACAGGTTATTTTTTAATTGAAAATTAAATAGTTCGATGGCTATTTTTTGAAATTGTTGTTCACTTGATATTTTATAAATTTTATTTTTAAAATAAGTTGAGTCCATTCAATTAATTTAATAAAAATTGATATATTATTTACGTAATTTTATTGGTTTAAGTTCACTTTATGAAAAGAATATTAGTTTTATGTACAGGAAATTCTTGCCGAAGTCAAATGGCTGAAGGCTTTCTTAAATTATTAGGCTTTAATGTTCAAAGTGCAGGGATTGAAAGTCACGGGATAAATAAATATGCAGTTCAAGTCATGAGCGAATTAAATATTGACATTTCAAACCATAAATCTAAATCTATAGAAAGTTTGAATCTTGAAGATTTTAACTTATTAATAACTGTATGCGATCATGCAAAAGAAACTTGTCCAAACATTAATTTCATTAAAGATAAAATTCATAAATCGTTTATTGATCCAGTAAATTTTAAAGGGTCAAATGAAGATAAATTAGTTATCTATAGAAATGTTAGGGATGAAATAAAGTTATTTTGTGATCAAATTAATTTAAATTTTCATGGCAAAAAATAAACAGCAAAAGTTTAAGGATTTATTATTATTTAAAAATACCATTCAACCAAATAAAGAAGATTTATTAAATAATAAATTTAATTTAAAGGGAAAATGGAATAATGAGTTTAAAAATAAAGGGAAGATCATTCTAGAGTTAGGATGTGGTAAAGGAGAATACTCAATTAATTTAGCAAAAAAAAATCCAAATTTTAATTTTATTGGGATTGATATCAAAGGATCTAGAATATGGCATGGTGCAAAAAATGCAATTGAAAATAATCTTGATAATGTAAGATTTTTAAGAACACAAATAGAATTTTTGCCACATTGTTTTGAAGAAAATGAGGTTTCAGAAATTTGGATAACTTTCCCAGATCCACAGATCAAATTTAGAAGAAGAAAAAAAAGATTAACATCCCCAGTTATGCTATCTAGATACAAAAAAATTCTAAAGAAAAATTCATTATTACACTTAAAGACTGATAGTTTATATTTGCACGGTTATACATTGGGGGTCTTAGAACAGATAGATGCAAATATTAAAGTTACTTCTCACGATATTTATAATTCTGAAATAATTAATAAATATGACTTTTTAAAAATTAATACATTTTATGAGAAGCAATTTTTAAAAAATAATAATCCAATAACCTATATTTGTTTTCAGATTAATTAATATGAAAATTACAAAGAAAGAAATTTTAGATATATTACAGGAAATTATCATTCCAAATGATAATAAATCTTTAATACATAGTGATGTTCTAAAGGATTTATCTATAACTAATTCGGAAATAAAAATTAAGTTATTAGTCTCTAATCCAACTTTGCAGTTCAGAAAAAAAATAGAAAAAAAAATTAACAATTTTATAACTCAAAAATCTAATGACTATGAGTTAAATATAGATTTTGTTATAAATGAAGAGGCGAATAAAAAAAATAATTCTAATAAAACAATCAACAAAATTAAAAATATAATTGCTGTAGCATCTGGGAAGGGTGGTGTTGGAAAGTCTACTATTTCTAGTAACCTAGCTTCCTCTCTATCGATACTTGGTAAAAATGTAGGTTTAATTGATGCAGATATTTATGGTCCTTCTATCCCACTCATGTTTGATGTAGAAAATGAAAAGCCTCTCATTTCTAATATTGAAGGAGCTTCTTTAATCGAGCCAGTAGTTGCTTATGGTGTAAAATTGCTTTCAATTGGTTTTTTTTCAAAGCCATCAGATGCTATTGTTTGGAGAGGTCCGATGGCTAGTAAAGCTTTAAACCAAATGATTCATCAAGCAAATTGGGGAGATTTAGATTATTTAATTATTGATCTTCCACCAGGAACAGGTGATATACATTTAACTCTAGTTCAATCATTACCTCTTACTGGTTCAATTATTGTGACAACACCCCAACCAATTTCTTTGATTGATGCTAAAAAAGCAGTTGCAATGTTTAAAATGAAAAATATTAATGTTCCAATTTTAGGATTGGTAGAAAATATGTCTTGGTTTTCTACATCCGAAAACCCTAAGAAAAAATATTTTATTTTTGGAGAAGCTGGTGGCGAAAATTTAAGTCATGACTTAAACATACCTTTACTATCAAAATTCCCTTTGTTGGAATCTATAAGGGAATCTTCCGATGTTGGTAGGCCGGCATCTTTACAGGAAAACGATAATTCAGAGATGTTTATTAATTTTGCGAAAAGTGTGATTGAAAAAATAAAAGAAAGAAATGAGAAAATTTCTAAAACAGAAAGAGTAAAAATAACACACACTAGAGGGTGTTCATAAAATATTTAATTGTATGACTGATTTAAATTTATTTCAAAGAATTAATAAGGGTTTAGATGAGATTAGGCCTTTTTTGAAACAAGATGGTGGCGATGTGTCATTTGTTAAAGTGACATCAGACCTTGATCTAGTTCTTAGATTAGAAGGGGCTTGTAGAACATGTGAAGTAAATCAAATGACATTGAAAAATGGGATAGAGCAGTCTATTAAAAAGTATGCACCAGAAATTAAATCAATTAAATCAATATGATAAAAACAGATATTATAATTATTGGTGCTGGTCCTTGCGGGCTTTTTTCAGTATTCGAAGCAGGTTTATTAAAAATGAAATGTCACCTAATTGATTCTTTACCTATTCCGGGTGGTCAATGTGCTGAAATTTATCCCAAAAAACCAATATATGATATACCTGCTTACCCTGAAATTTTAGCTGAAGAACTAGTAGAAAATTTAATGAAGCAAATTGAACCCTTTAAACCAGGCTTTACTCTTGGTGAAAGAGCGGAGAGATTAGAAAAAAAAGATAATTTATTTATTGTAACTACAAGTAAAGGAACCAAACATGAAGCACCTGTTGTTGTAATTGCAGGTGGCCTCGGTTGTTTTGAGCCACGAAAACCATTAATTGAAAATATTACTGAATTTGAAGGGAAAGGAATTGAGTATATTGTTAAAGATCCTGATATATATAAGGATAAAAAAATTATTATCTCAGGCGGTGGTGATTCTGCTTTGGATTGGACTATTTATTTTTCTAAAATTGCCAAAGAAGTCACCCTAGTTCATAGAAGAAGCTCCTTTAGAGGGCATTTAGAATCAGTTGATCAAGTTAATGCGTTAGCTAAAATGAATAAAATAAATTTAATTACAGATTCAGAAGTTTATGAAATAAATGGAGAAAAAAAATTGGAAAATTTAGTAATTAAAGATAAGCAAAATCAAGAATTTAATTTACAAACCGATTTCTGGTTTCCTTTATTTGGTTTAGTTCCAAAACTAGGGCCAATTAAAGATTGGGGTCTAAATCTAGAAAAAAATGCTATTTTGGTAGACACTTTTGATTATAGTACAAATATAAAGGGTGTGTATGCCATTGGAGATGTAAATACGTATCCGGGAAAATTAAAATTAATTTTATGTGGTTTTCATGAAGCTTCGTTAATGGCTCAGTCAGCATTTAAACATGTCTTCCCAAACGAAAGATCTTCTTTTAAATATACAACTGTAATGGGAGGAATTAAAGGTTTTTAAAATGAAAGATATTATTATAAACGTTATTGATGAGTTAGGCAATAAGCATAAAATTAAAACCCCGTTAGAAATGGGATTGAATTTAATGGATGTTTTAAGATCCCATGATTTAGTTGAAGGCGCTTGTGGTGGAATGGCCTTATGTGCTACTTGTCACTGCTACATTGAGTCTAATCATGTATTAGCGGATCAAGGCGATGATGAACTAGCCATGTTAGATCAATTGTTTACAATTGATGAAGAAAAAAGTAGACTAGCTTGTCAAATTCAAATTACAGAAGAAATAAATAATATTACGGTCAAAATAGCTTCACCTGACTAGTTATTTTTTAATAATACAAACGGGAATTGGGAGCATTTTATGTTGGTTTTTCAAATTGTGGTTTTTATACAAATCAATAATCGATTTTTCTTTTCGGCTTAAATTGGTATTGTTTAAATTTTTCATTGCCCATTCAATTTCTTTATATGTTGCCCCTATTTGTTCTTCATCGTTTCTATTATCATCCCACAACCCGTCAGTTGGTTCCGCGTCTTGAATTTCTTTAATAATGTTTAAATATTTAGACAATATAAAAACTTCAGATTTTAATAAGTCACCAATTGGACTAATGTCAACACCTCCATCACCGTATTTAGTAAAAAACCCAATACAGAAATCCTCAACTTTATTTCCTGTCCCAACAACAATTCCATTACTTGATGAAGCTATTTGATATAAAGTTGTCATCCGCAATCTGGCTCTTGTATTTGCAAGCCCTAATTTACTTTGAAGTTCTAAAGGGATATTTTCTTTAAAAACATCAAAAACATTGCTAATATCAATTTTTAAATTATCAACATTTTTATAATTTTTTTGTAACCATGAAATATGTTTAGTCGCAAGTTCTAGTTGTTTTTTGTTTTGATGAATTGGTATCGATACAACAATAGTTTTAATGTTGGTCATGGCGCATAAAGTAGATGTGAGAGCAGAGTCAATTCCACCCGAAACACCAACTACTAAAGATTGAATTTTGTGATTTTTGCAGTAACTTTTAATCCAATCAACAATATATTTTATTATTAAATCAGGTTTCATATAAATTAGAATAGAAACCCTAAACTTATACCAAACTGATTAAAAAGAAATGTTTCATAAGGTCCCACATCCCCGTGATCTTTCCAGCCATGAGTTATTCCATTTTTAATATATAACTCTGCAATCAAACTTGTTTCTTGCTTAAGTGAGTATTCTGCACCTAGTGCAACATTCATTAAAATCATCAAATTTTTTGCGTCACCAAAATTTTGATTAGTACTCGACTCAACATTATCTCTCAATTTAATTGCTATTGAAGGTCCAGTTTTTGCAAAGTATGTAAAATATCCAAATTGTCTAGATTTCATTTTAATATATGCGGGAAAAGTTAAGTAATGAGACTTGTAATTTGTATTGTCGATTTCTCCACTTTTTTTTGAAATCTCAAAGCCCGACTCTATTGAATGATTTTCTGTAAAAGAGTATTCAATTGCGTACCCATAGTTAAAACCAATTTTTTTCTTATCACTTGAAAAATCATTTGTGTTAATTGAATTAATTGAGGGTGAAAGAAATAGTCCCATCTTTAAATCTTGAGCAATAATAGTTGAAAATGTAAAAGAGAGAAGAAATATAAAAAATACTTTTTTCATAGTTGTAAAGAATTTAATATTATAAATTTAATGTTTAGAATCATAAAATGAAAAACTATACGATACTATTTATATTATTGTTTATATTTTTTTTCCCTTCTTGCGATAAAAAAAACAGATTAGAAGAAGAAAAATTTTTAAATAGAAAAAATATTAATTCTTGTGTTAAGAAAGTAGATAATATACTGAGATCTGAGATTAAAATTTTCAAAAATAATGATCAAGATTTTGATTTATTTTATAAAAAAATGAATCGAGACTATCCTTTCTTTTTTCAAGATACCCTATTTAATTTTTTTAAGGAAATCTCAGCTGATATTAACTATAATATTATTTTTGACTCTGTTTACGTTCATTATAAAGAAAACAATTTATTTACTAATCCTATTAAAAAGGGTTTGTGCCTTACTAATAAATATTTTAAAACACCTAATTATAAAATAATTTCAATCATTGATGATGATATTGTTGATACATTTACCCCGCCATTTAACCCGATTATTATAGATAAAGAGAAAAATCTAATAATCATTCAGCTTCAGTGGTTTTTAGGGAAAAATCATATTTTTTACACAAATAGAAAACAACCAGTTCCCGAATATATAAGTGAAAGATATTCGTCTGAATTCATTGCGTCATTACTTTTACATGAGTTATCTAAAACCTTTTGTGACAAAAAAGAAAATAACCTTGAGTTATTTTCAATTATGCTTAATGAGGCGAAACCTTATTTATTTTTGGATCTAATTATGCCTGATTTTGAAGAACACATAATTTTTGGATGCACTAAAGAGGACATTGATTTTTTTAATAAAAATGAAGGCTCAGTATGGAAGCATATTTTGGAAAACCAATTTTTATTTTCTAGTAACACAAATTTAAAACAAAAATTTATTATCCCCACCTCTTCTAATGAACTTGGAACTCCAGGTAGATTTGGCATATGGATAGGGTGGCAAATATTACGATCGTATTTTAATAATAATAATGTTTCAATACAAGAAGTTTTAAAAGAAAATAATTATTTAAAAATATTAAATAAAGCAAACTATAAACCCTAAAATATGAAAAGTAAAGAAAGAAAAGCTACTATAAACATCGAAGTATTATTAAATGAGAATAATTTACCAGATCAAATATCTTGGATTGCTTCAGATTCAAAAAATAATAATGATATTGCTAAAGCTTTCATGTTATCTTTTTGGAACCCAAAGTTAAAAAACTCATTTAATATTGATTTGTGGACAAAAGAAATGACAATGGAGGAGATGAAATTTTTTATTTTTCAAAATCTTTTAAAAATGTCAGGTTTAATCCAGAAGTCAACTGGGGATAAGGAATTATCTAATTCTATAAAAGATTTTGCTACAGAATTTGGAAAAAAATCAAACGTTTTAAAAAGATAATGTATTATATTTTTCGATTTTATTTAAAATATCATCTTTGCCCATTCCAGTTTTTGCTGAGCTAAGAATATAGGGTGGGAGTGTTTCCCAAAATTTTGAAATTTCTAGATTTTGGTGATTTAATGCTAACTTTATTTTATGATTATTTAATTTTTCTGTTTTTGAAAAAACTCTAATAAATGGCAATTTATTAGTGCCAAGCCAGCTCATGAAATTTAAATCATTTTTTTGAAGTTTTATTCTAATATCAATTAATAAAAAAATACATCTTAATTGAGAACTATGTAAAAGATATTCTTTTGAAAAACGCATAAACTCTGCTCTTTTACTTTTCGATGTTTTTGCATAACCATAACCAGGTAAATCTACTAAATACCATTGTTCATTAACCATGTAATGGTTTATCAATTGAGTCTTTCCAGGGTTAGATGAAGTTTTAGCCAAGTTTGAATTTGTTAACATATTAATTAAAGAAGATTTTCCAACATTTGATCTTCCAATAAATGCATATTCTGCTTCACCCCCCAAAAGATTAACTTCTTTAATTGATGGAGAACTTGTTATAAATTTTACAGTTTTAATTTTCATTACCAGCGTCTTGTATCCATTTAATCAAAATTTTATTAAACTTATTCGGATGTTCCATCATCGCTGCGTGACCGCATTTTTTGATCCAAAATAAATTAGAATTAGTAATTAATTTATGAAAATCTCGCGCAACTTCTGGCGGGGTAACTTTGTCATTATCGCCCCAAATTATACATGTTGGTATTTGTATTTTGTGTAACTCTTTTTTCAAGTTATGTCTAATTGCTGATTTAGCCATAGCTAAGATTTTAATTAATTTTTTTCTATCATTTACCGTTTCAAAAACCTCATCAACTAAAGTTTTTGATGCGGATTTAGGATTAAAAAAAACTTCTTCAGTTTTAGTTTTAATATAATTATAATCCCCTCTTTTGGGAAAAGAGCCTCCTAGAGCATTTTCATACAAACCTGAACTGCCAGTTAAAATTAACCCACTCATTTTTTGTTGAAATTTTAAAGTATAAATTAAACCGACATGTCCCCCTAATGAATTACCAAGAAGGTAAAAATTTTTTAAGTTTAATTCTTTAACAAATTCTTCTAAAAAGTTACTTAATTCTCCTGCGTTAGTTTTAAGAATTGGTAATTCATAAATTGGCAGTATGGGCATAATTATTCTAAAGCCTTTTTTTGGCAATTCTTCTATACAACTTTTAAAATTACTGAGACTACCCATTAAACCATGAAGTAAAATTATAGCAGTTCCACGTCCTTTATCTATGTATTTTATGTTTTTATTAGTTGTAACTGTATGTTTCATTTTCCAAATATAAACAATTAGTATTCATATTTTTTTTGTTTAGTAATTAAATATTTAACCTAAAAAAACCATACTTATTAACAAATAAAAAATTAATTGTTAATTAATTGTTAATAGTATGTTAGCAAAAAATGGTGGGTAAAGGTGGGTAAAAGTGGTAATTAATGGCTACTTTTAATGGTTTAATAAATAAAAGTGGAAAATTAATATGAAAGGCTATTTAATAGGTGTTTATGAATGTAAGGTCGACTCTAAGACAAGATTAATGATCCCTGCTCAATTAAAAAAACAATTAGGGCCAGCTTTACAAAACTCATTTATTGTTAAGAGAAGTGTTTTTCATTCTTGTTTAGAACTGTTTACAATTGATTCTTGGAATGATGTTGTAAAAGATATAAATCAACTTAACCGTTTTGTAAAGAAGAATAATGATTTCATCAGAATGTTTACAGCTGGTGTTAAATTAACTGATCTTGATTCTAGCGGAAGGTTATTAATTCCAAGAGATTTAAAGTCATTTGCTAATATTGAAACAGAAATAGTTCTGTCTAGTTCTGGAAATATGATTGAAATATGGAACAAATCAAATTATGAAAAAACAGTAAGTAATTCTGAGTCTAATTTTTCTAAAATGGCAGAAGAGGTAATGGGAAATATTAACTCTGTTCCAAATGAATGATTTTCATAATCCAGTACTACTAAAAAGATCTATTAAAGGTTTGAAAATTAAAAAAAGTGGCTTTTATGTTGACTCAACTTATGGTGGTGGAGGTCATTCAAAAGAAATATTGAAAAACCTTGGTAATGAAGGAAAACTAATAGCTTTTGATCAGGATGATGAAGCAATTGATAAAAATATAATTCGTGATGAAAGGTTAATTGTGATGAATAATAATTTTAGATATATGAAAAATTGTCTTAACTCAGCAGGAATTAATAAAATTGATGGAATAATAGCAGATTTAGGAATTTCATCACATCAAATAAATACTTCTAGAGGCTTTTCATTTAATTCTGATCAGGTGCTTGATATGAGAATGAATAAACATTCTGATTTTTCAGCTCAAGAAATTTTAAACGGATATGATAAAGAAAATTTAAGTAGAATGCTAAACAAACATGCCGATTTTAAAAATTGCGATAAACTAGCAGAAAAATTAATTTCTTACAGAAAAAAAAAAAAAAATAATAACCTCCAATGATTTAATTAATGTTTTTTCTGGATCTTATTATTACCCAAAAAGAAATCAATTTTTTGCAAGAATTTTTCAAGCAATTAGAATTGAGGTAAATGATGAGATTAATGCACTAAAAGAATTGTTAGCAGCTGCCTTAGAAATATTAAAGCCAGGAGGGAGGTTAGTAGTGATTTCATATCATTCAATTGAAGATAGATTAGTAAAAAATTTTATGAAGTTTGGTCATTTTAAATCTTTCCCTAAAAAAGATTTTTTTGGAAATAAATTCTCTCCTTTTAATTTAATTAATAAAAAACCACTTATAGCATCATCAAGAGAATTGACACTAAACAGTAGGTCTAGAAGTGCAAAATTAAGAATAGCTGAATTAAATACACATGAAAATAAATGATATAAAAAATAATTTATTATCTATTAGTAGACCTTGGCAGTTCATAACGTTATTTTTTATGATGTCCACGATAAGTATTTTTGCATCGCTCTTAATGGATCAAAAATTATATATAAAACAAAAAAATAAAAATGAATTAGAAATTTTAAAGGCTTCATTTTCAATTCAACGAAAGGACTTAATTGATTTAAAAAAAATAATTATGCTTAATGCAGAAAATTTTGATTTTAAAAGACATCAAAATATAATTCTTATAAGTTATGAGTAGGGTTTTAAAAGTCAAATTAGCAATTGTTATTTTCAGCATTTTTATTTTTGGGGTGCTTATTTTATACAAATTAATTTACATTTCAAACTCCGATTCCAATAGTTATGTAACACCTAAAATATTATATGCAAGTAGAGGAGATATCTATAGTTGTAATTTTCAGTTAATGTCAACAAGTCCAATAATGTATAATATTGGACTTGACCCGGTTTATGCTAAAACAAAAAATAAAAATTTTAATAAAGAAATAAATCAGTTATCAGTTCAATTAGAAAGTTTAAATTATCAAAATAAAAATTCTTTTTTAAATAAAATAAATAAATGTATTGAAAATAATCAAAGGTATTTATCTATAAAAAGACACTCTTCAATTTCTGAAAGGATACAAATAAAAAATTTATCAATTTTAAATAAGGGTAGGCAATTTGGTTATGTAGAGGAGGTTATTAGAACGAAAAGATTTAAGCCTAATAATAATCTTGCGTCTAAAGTTTTGGGAAGAGTAGATATTTATGATAAAGATAAAGCATATTTGCATTTTGGAGAGAAACTAAAACCTCGGGGAGGAATTGAGCAAGCATATGATTACTTATTGAGAGGTAAAAATGGGTATTTACTTCAAAAAAAATTGAAAAATAATGTTTCAAAAACATTACCGTCCTTTTACACTATTCTACCTAAAGAGGGTAAAGATATAATTACAACTATTGATCTTGGGATTCAAGAACTAGCACATAATTCATTGTTAACTCATTTAAAAAAATTTGAAGCACGATTCGGCACTGTAATTGTTATGGAAGTTAAAACTGGAGAGATAAAAGCTATGGTTAACCTTGGCACCCTACACTCAAACAATTATAAAGAAGATTGGAATTATGCTGTATTAGGAAATCCTCTCTATGATGGATTTAAAAAAATGGAACCTGGGTCAACTTTTAAAATTGCCTCTTATATGGCTTATTTTGAAGATGGAGGAAGTTCACATGACACAATTAATACATTTAACGGTATATATAAAGTGCCTAATACAAAAAATAAAATTATAGATTCAGAAAAAAATTTAGGAATAATTAATATAAAAGATGCGTTTGGAACATCTTCAAACGTTGCAGTTGCAAGAACAATTTTAAAAAAATATTATAATAATCCTGATGAATTTATTGATCATATTTCAAATTTTGGATTGTTTGAAAAAACAGGAATTGATTTAAATAATGAGTTCAATCCTTATATAATTAGACCAAATGACAAAAGTTGGTCTGAAATAAGTTTGCCATGGATGTCATACGGTTACGGAATTAATTTATCTCCCTTACAAATTCTAGTATTTTATAATTCAATAGCCAACAATGGATTTAAGGTTAGTCCAAGGTTAGTAACTCATTTTATTGATAACGGAGATACAATTAAACTAATAAGAAATGAATTAAATAATTTAAAAATTTGCTCCGATAGAACTTTACAAGAAGTTAACAAAATTTTAAAATATACAGTTACTCACGGTACTGCAAAATCATTAAATAATTTAAATATAAATGTTTCTGGAAAAACAGGAACAACTGTCACAAATTATCATTTAAAAAATGAAAAAAACAAAACATATCAAAGTTCATTTGTGGGCTATTTTCCATCAGAAAAACCAAAATATAGTTGTATGGTTTTAATTGATGAGCCAAATCCAGAAATTGGATATTATGGTTCTGATGTTGCAATTCCAGTCTTTAAAGAAATTGTTCAAGGTTTAATTTACAATGACACAATTTTTATAAGAAAAGATAAAAAAATAGACCTTAATCATATTGTAGAAGAAAATTATATTTTATAAATGAAGTTATTAAAAGACATAATAAATAACATAAAATTTAAAAAACTAATTGGGAATGATGATTGTTTTATAAAAAAAATATCTTTTAAATCTGATGAATGTAGTAAAGATTATTTATTTATAGCTATAAAAGGACATAATGATGATGGTCATAATTATATAAATAGCGCAATTTCGTTTGGGGCAAAAGTAATTATGTGCGAAGAACTTCCAAGAAATTTAATTGATGAAACAACTTACATACAAGTATCTGACACAAAAAAAGCATTAGCAAAAATTTCATCCAATTTTTTTGGAAACCCTGCAAATAAATTGAAAATAATTGGAGTAACGGGGACTAATGGTAAGACTACAATTACTACTCTTTTGTTTAATTTATTTAGATCTTTAAAATATAGTTGTGGTTTAATTTCTACTATTGAGAATAGAATAAATGAAAAAATTATTTCAACTAATTCAACTACACCCGATTCTCTCAAAATTCATGAGTTATTATTTGAGATGGTTTCAAGTGAATGTACACTTTGTTTTATAGAAGTTAGTTCGCATGCAATAGATCAAAAAAGAACTTATGGTATAAATTTTTCATTTGCAGTTTTTTCTAACATTAGTAGAGATCATTTGGATTATCATAAAAATTTAGAAGATTATATAAATACAAAGAAAAAATTATTTGACAGTTTAAATAAAGATTCATTCTCAATTATAAATGCTGATGATAAGTACTCTAAAATAATGGTTTCAAATTCAATATCGAGAATTATTACTTATTCAATTCTAAATAAATCATCGGATCATGTAGCTGAAATTTTGAAAAATAAATTAGATGGATTGGATCTAAAAATAGATACCAATCATATAAAAACTCAACTTTCAGGTTATTTTAATGTTTATAATCTGTTAGCTATATATGCTGTTTCAACAAGAATTCATACAGATGAAAATGAATTATTAAATGCTTTAGTCCATTTAAAAAATGTTTTTGGACGATTTAATTTAATTAAAGTTGGGGATGGAATAAATGTATTAATTGATTATGCTCACTCTCCCGGTGCTATTCAAAGTGTATTTGAATCTGTTTTAAAATTAAAATCAATTAATCAAAGTATAATAACAGTTGTTGGTTGTGGAGGAAATAGAGATAAAGGAAAACGACCAGAAATGGGAAGTATTTCATACAAAAACAGTGACATCGTAATATTTACGGCAGATAATCCGAGAGATGAAAACATAAATGATATTATAAATGATATGACTTATAATTTGAAAGAAATTTCAGATAAAAAACTTTTTAAAATTGAGAGT
>MDSV01087918.1_pt1 | contig 16925 bp, 23 predicted proteins | sample 810851 | NCBI WGS metagenome assembly MDSV01 (sample SAMN05326640, study PRJNA326480) | marine metagenome | isolation source: seawater | place: Atlantic Ocean: North East | collected 2012 | reverse complement strand
CGGGGTTGCCGCTGACCGCCTGCAAGGATGTCGCGGTAACAAACTGATGGGCATTCGCTGTCATCACCACCTGAACGGCCGCACCGGCCTCTACGAGTCGGCGCACAAGGACCGGGGTCTTGTAGGCAGCGATTCCACCGCTGATGCCAAGCAAAATATGTTGTCCTGACAGGTTTGACGTCATCTCGGGCATGGCCCATTCCTCAAAGTGATGCGCGAACGGAAAATAGGGTTGGATCAAGGTGAAAAACGGCTTCAAAAAGACCCCAACAGCTTCGTGACAAGGGTAACACCGAAGACAGCGCCAGCGTTATTGCAAACTGGGTTGAAGATGAACAGCCAAGGGCACGTTTGAGTCGCTACGGTGCGTCAGAAATGTCCACGGCAGAGCTGCTGGCGATATGCTTGGTGAGTGGTATGCCTGGGGAGGATGCGGTGCAATTGGCCCGCCGCCTGCTTGGCGAATTCGGTGGCATCGGTGGTTTGCTCGCCGCACCGTTGGACCGTTTGCGAGCCTCACACGGCTTAGGTTTGGCCAAGGCAGCGCAAATTAAGGCGATTCAGGAGCTGGGCGTTCGGGACACGGAAACCTCCCTCGTCAAAGCTCAGCGTTTTCGGGATCCCTCAGCGGTAGCTGAATACCTGCGAAAACGCATGGGCTCGCTGGCCCATGAGGCCTTCGCCTGTTTATTTCTGAATGCAAAAAACGAGCACCTTGGCTTCGAGATTATGTTTCACGGCTCCATTGACCGCACACATGTGCATGCGAGGGAGGTGTTGAGGCGCGGTTTGGAGCACAATGCCGCAGCGATTATCGTTTGCCACAACCATCCGTCGGGCAACGCCGAACCAAGTCAGGCAGACATCACACTAACGCGCTCCCTCTTTGACTTGCTGGCTCAAGTGGAGATTCGACTATTGGACCATATCGTCGTCAGCACACACTCTTGGGTCTCGATGCAAATGCGAGGCCTACTTTGGTCGTCCACGACAAACTCGGACGAAAAAGCGTGTTTTTGGGGCGTTTTGGACCGGTTTTCTTGCCCTGTCTAGCCCACTTTGGTATAAACGCGCCTCAAATTTTTTGGGACTCCCATTATGTCCAAAGTATGTCAGGTAACAGGTAAGCGTCCGATGGCTGGAAACAACGTCAGCCACGCGATGAACAAGACCCGTCGCCGTTTCTTGCCAAACCTCCACACCCACCGTTTTTGGGTGGAAGCGGAAAAGCGTTATGTGAAATTACGAGTGTCTTCTAACGGAATGCGCATTATCGACAAGAAGGGTATCGACGAGGTACTCAAGGACGTGCGCGCTGCGGGTCACAAGGTATAAAGAGCCTTTGGCCGGGTTGCGGTAGCACTCGACTTAACGAATAGGAAAAATTCCATGCGAGATAAAATCAAGTTGGTATCCAGCGCCGGAACAGGGCACTACTACACCACGGATAAGAACAAGAAAAACACGCCAGACAAGATGGAGATCAAAAAATACGATCCTGTCGTGCGTAAGCATGTGATCTACAAAGAAGGCAAGATCAAGTAACAGATGCCTGAACTCCCGGAAGTCGAAACGACTCGACGGGGGATTGAGCCCTTCCTAACCGGGCACACGATCCAACGAGTTCATGTGCGCAACCATCGCCTAAGATGGCCGGTATCACTGCCCGAACATTTATCGGGCAGTCCAGTACTCAGCGTCAGTCGACGCGCCAAATATCTTCTGATCGAAACTCAGGCTGGAGCCTTGGTCGTGCACTTGGGTATGTCCGGGAGTTTGCGGGTGGTCTCTCCTGATGAGAAACCGCGGCTTCACGATCATGTGGACATCGAGATTCAAAACGGTCCATGGCTTCGATACAACGATCCGAGACGTTTTGGCAGTTTTCATTTCGCCGAACTCCCCACCGCTGAGCATTGGTTGCTGAAAAATTTGGGCGTGGAGCCGCTAGGGAACGAATTTTCTGGCGATTATCTTTTCGAAACATCCCGGAACCGACGAGTTGCAGTTAAAAACTTCATCATGGACGGCAAGGTCGTTGTTGGTGTTGGCAATATATACGCAGCAGAGTCGCTGTTCCGAGCCGGCATCCGGCCCGGCGTGGCGGCACATCGCGTCAGCCGATTGGCCTATCAGCTTTTAGCAGAGGCCATTCGTCAAATTCTCGCCAATGCGATAAACGTCGGGGGGACAACTTTGCGTGATTTCGTCGGGTCCGACGGTCAACCGGGCTATTTCAAACAAAGCCTCTATGTGTATGGTCGGCAAGATGAGGCATGTCGGGTATGCGGGTCCACACTGAAGCTTCAGATCCTAGGACAGCGTAGTACCGTTTACTGCCCTTCTTGCCAGACATTTTCTGGCTGGAAAACGCCCGTCTGCTGATCTAGATCGGTTGCCTAGCTTTTGCTCAATGCGGCAATCACCGCAGGATGCACAAACTGGGAGATGTCACCGTCTAGGGCTGAAATCTCTCTCACCAAGGTGGAAGAGATAAAGGAGCAATCTCTGGAGGTGGGTAAGAAGACATACTCCATTTGCGGGTCCAGGGAGCGATTCATTTCGGCCATTTGGAACTCATAATCAAAATCCGTCACGGTACGCAAGCCTCGCAACACGAAGCGAGTATTTTTTGACCGAACGTAATCCACTAGCAGGCTATTAAATCCGTCCACAGAAACTCGGTCGCCAAAAGGTGCCAGTACTTCGCGGCACAGCTCCATGCGGTCTTTCAACGCAACGGCAGGATCTTTTTGGGCGGACGTTCCAATGGCTAAAACCACGTGATCGAACAGGGTTAGGGCACGTTCAACCAAGTCGGTGTGGCCATTGGTAATGGGGTTAAATGAGCCTGGGTAGACCACGATGCGTTCTGCCATGTCGCGATATCCTTAACGAAGGGGAAATACTGTTCTTAGGTCGAAAGCGATGCTAACGCCGCCTCAGTGCATCTGCAATCTGGCATGGAGACGCAAAATTTGCTTCGTTATTGGGCCTGAACAAGCCAACTTCGGGTGCTGCCGGCCTTGGTCGATTTTGCCAGACTCAAGCCGTGTCTTAGCAGCAGAGCGTTTACCGTCGCTTCCTGTTGCTGGTCGAATTCCAAATACAACCATTGGCTCATAAGACGAGACTCGCAGATGGCGGTTACCGCGGTTTCCAGTAACCCGTTGTCTGCAAACGGAGGGTCTACGAAGATGACGTCAAAGGATGAGTGACAGCGCCCCAGAAACGATCGAGCGTCAGCGATTTCCAGTGAGCAGATATCCCCCAAGTCCAGAGTGTCGATTGAGTGGGCTAAGTGTTTCGCCGTCTCAGCATGCTGTTCAACCAGTACAACCTGGGCCGCACCAACAGACGCAGCCTCCATGCCCAATACGCCGGAGCCGGCGAAGAGATCCAGACATGTGGCGTCAGGGAGTGAGGGACGTAGCCAGTTAAACAGTGTTTCTCTTGACCGCCCAAGGGTTGGTCGCAGTCCTTCGACTGACGGGAACGTCAACTTTCTGCCACGAAGCCTACCGCTGTTGATGCGGATTTCTTGAGGTGTATTGCTGCGAACATTTTTTTTCAAAGCTTCGTATCCAGACTCAAAGTTTGCATCGTGGATGCTATAGAATTCAGGCCTGACAGACGATGGGTAGATGGCCTGCCTTATCGCTCATAGGCCAAGAGATAACGAAAATGATCGAGCCGACCGAAACAGAGTCCGCCTCCAGTTCAGACCAACCCGCTGCGAAGGGCTTCTTCGGCAGACTGCGCAACGGATTGTCGAAAACGCGAGACCAGCTGGCGACGGGTTTGGGCAATCTGCTCTTGGGCGAAAAAGAAATCAATGAATCTGCGCTGGAGGATTTGGAAACCGCGCTCCTGACCACCGACGTTGGGCTCGAAACCACCGAAGCGATTATGAGCGAGCTGACGGATCGTGCGGGTCGTCGTGAACTGGCGAATATGGGCGCGCTTTATCAGGCACTGCATGCACTGTTGGTGCAGCGGCTGCAGGGAGTGGCCCGGCCGCTTTCCCTTGCAACGCGCAAGCCCGATGGCCTGCCCAAGGTGATCTTTTTTGTTGGCGTGAACGGAGTGGGTAAAACCACCACCATCGGCAAACTTGCCAAGCGCTATAAGACTCAGGGTTTGAATGTGATGTTGGCTGCGGGAGATACGTTCCGAGCAGCTGCAGTGGAGCAACTCCAGGCCTGGGGCCAACGTGAAGACATTCCTGTTATCGCTCAGGCTCAGGGCTCTGACAGTGCGTCGGTGGCCTTCGACGCGGTACAGAGCGCACAAGCCAAGGGTGTCGATGTGCTCTTGGTGGATACCGCAGGACGCCTTCAGGCAAAAAGCCAGTTAATGGACGAGCTGGCGAAAATTCAGCGGGTCGTAAAACGCCTAGACCCTGAAGCCCCTCACGAAGTGATTTTGGTGCTCGACGGCGGTGTGGGTCAAAATGCGCTGAGTCAGGTCAAATTGTTTAACGAAACTGTGCCGCTGACGGGCTTGGTGGTGACCAAGTTAGACGGCACGGCGAAGGCCGGGGTGCTCTTTGCTCTGGCGTCTCAAAGCAATGATGCCCAGCAGGTGCCCATTTGTTTTATCGGTGTTGGTGAGGGAGTTGAAGACTTGCGTGATTTCGAACCGGAGGAGTTCGTGGCGGCTTTGTTGCAGTCCGACGACGTCGCCTGATCATGGCCCTGTTGCAGCTTCAACATGTGACGCGACGCTTCGACAATGGGCAAGAAGGGTTATCCGATGTCTCGCTGAGTATCGAGTCGGGTTCCATGGTGTTTCTGACCGGTCACTCCGGTGCGGGAAAAAGTACCCTACTGAAAATGCTGATCGGAGCAGAAGCGCCAACCACGGGAAGAGTCTTGGTGGATGGTAGTGATGTGAGCCAACTGGGTCCTAGACAGATGCCTTGGTATCGGCGTCAAGTTGGCATCGTGTTGCAGGATCACAATCTGCTCGAAGATCGAACGGTATTCGACAACGTTGCTCTGCCTCTGCGCATTACGCACCTGCCGACCAAGGATATAGCGCGTCGCGTGCGGGGTGCCTTGTCGACGGTAGATCTGAGCGACAAAGGTGGGCTCTTTCCAAGGCACCTGTCTACTGGCGAGCAGCAGCGTGTCGGCATTGCTCGAGCCGTGGTGAATCGACCACGCATTATTTTGGCGGACGAACCGACCGGCAACTTGGATCCTTACCTGTCGCGTCAGGTCATGTCGTTGTTTCACCAGTTCAGCGATTTAGGGTCTACGGTGCTTGTGGCCAGCCACGATATTGATCTGATCAAGGATCAAGGTTGTCGAATTTTGCATCTTTCTCAGGGCGCGCTTGTTCAAGATACCGCTGCTCCTCCAGAGGCCTCCAGGTAATGGCGGGGGATGCCAAGGTAAGGGACGGACTGGTCGCAGAGAGTGCCCTGACTGTCGAGCGACCGAAGGGGGGGCGCCTGCGCGCTTGGTTTGCGGATCACAGCCGGGTTGCCTCGGATACCTCACTCTTTGTGAGCCAGCGCTTGATGAGCAGTTTTTTGGTTTGGTTGATGGTTGGTGTGGCGCTAACGCTCCCGGGCTTACTTTGGATTGCCCAGAGCAATGCCCAAACCTTTAACCAGGAGTGGCAGGGCAGCGCTGGTCTGACGGTCTATATGAAGCTGGCCGCGTCGGAGCAGTTAATCGACGACATGGAGGCCCGCTTGAACCGTGAAACAGGGGTCGAACGAGTCATCCTAACGACCCCGGATCAGGCCCTGAGCGATTTGCTAGAACAAAGCGACGATTCGATGTTTCTGCAAGACGCCATGACTGCCGTAGGCAGCAATCCGCTGCCGGCTTCCTTTGCCGTTGTATTGAATGACGGTCGCTCTTACCTCCAGCTGGACGCCCTCAGTCGCAACCTCTCGGCCCAAACCGGGGTGGACGATGTTGTGATCGAAATGACTTGGTTGGAAAGGCTTCGCGACCTTTCGGATTTGGCGAATCGAATGGGTAGTGCGCTGTCGATCATGCTATTGATCGCGGCGGTACTGGTCGCCTTTGCATCGGTGCGGCTGGCCATCGAATCGCGCCTGGGCGAGCTGCGGGTACTGGCGCTGATCGGAGCGACTCCTGCACAAATGCGACGACCGTTTTTGTATTTTGGTTCAGCTTATGGCATCGGCGGTGGTGTAACGGCCATTATGCTGATTGCTGTTTTCCTGAACCAGATCGAAGCGCCTCTGCAATCATTGTTGGCCTCTTACCGAGCGGGTATTGACATCGTGGGCTTTACCCCGGGCTTTTTACTCGCCATTTTACTGGTGGGTTGGTTCTTGGGGGTTGCGGGCGCCTTATTAGCCCTGTTTCAGCGCGGCGGAGCAGACAAACCGCCATCCTAACGAGCGTTTCCATAACGAGCCCTTTTGTTGAACTCTGTCTCAAAACGCTGTTAGCACTCTCTCTTGACGAGTGCTAAAATTGGCAGTAGCGTTACGTAAAGTAGCAATCAAACGACAGCTGTCAGTGTATCCCACACGAAATTCGTGCAGGCAAACCCAATCGAGGGCAGAGAAAATGACAACAGATGTAATGAAAATGCCAAGCTTGGCGCCAGGGGCCGACCTTGATGCCTATCTGCGTACGATCAGCCAGTTTCCTATTCTCACCCCAGAGGACGAGCGGTCCCTTGCCCACCGGTTGAGAGATAATGAGGACTTAGACGCCGCTCGGGAACTCGTCATGTGCCATCTGCGCTTCGTCGTGCATCTGGCGCGCTCATACAAAGGTTATGGCTTATCCCAAGCGGATCTGATTCAAGAAGGAAATGTTGGGTTGATGAAGGCGGTCAAACGTTTTGATCCAAACGTTGGCGTGCGTTTGATTTCGTTTGCCGTGCATTGGATCAAAGCAGAAATGCACGAGTACATTCTGCGCAATTGGCGAATCGTGAAGGTGGCAACAACCAAGGCCCAGCGCAAATTGTTTTTCAACTTGCGCGGTGCCAAAAAATCCACCAGTTGGTTGAGCGTCGAAGAAACTGCAGCGATAGCGGACGAGTTGGGTGTGCCCACGGCCGAGGTGACGCGCATGGAAAGTCGGCTGAGTGCGAGTGATATGGCTTTCGACGGTTACGGAAGCGACGACGAAACGGCGACAGCTCCGGTTCATTTTCTGCCTTCTGCTGCGCCGGATCCAGCGGATCTGGTAGCAGACGCACACAGTGACAAGGATATGCATTTGCGGCTCAGTGCGGGTCTCGCCGGATTGGATGAGCGCAGTCGCGATATTCTTCAGCAGCGATGGCTCAGCGACGACAAGTCCACGCTGCACGAGTTGGCCGCCGAATACGGGGTTTCCGCTGAGCGCATTCGCCAGCTTGAAAAGAACGCGATGAATAAGCTGAAGACTGCTATCGCCGAGTAAGCGACGGTTAAGCATTCCCGTTTACTGTGCGCCCGACACGAAAACGCCCTCATTAAGAGGGCGTTTTTGTTCGGATTCGCTAAGGAATCCCGCAATCAGCCAGCCATTAGAGCGCGGCTTGAACGCCAAAGACAATCACGTCCGTATCCGACGACTGATCCGACCAAGACCTATGTAACTCGGGGATCGGGGGGGTCAGTTGCGGATCTCGGTTGCCGCCACTCAGGAAGTTCAAAGGCACCCAACCGCCAACTGGCCTAAATGACTCTCTGCGTTGTGCAGGGTGTTTACCTGGCTTAGGGCTGACATTGGCACCTCGGGCGACGACCTCAACCTGACCTCAACGCAGCCGTCTGGAAATTCAAGCGTCCAACGGGTCCGTCCTGTACAATTTTCGGGGTCGGCACTGCGCTGATGCACCTCTCTTTTAAGGGTATTTTAAATGCTGCCAATCTTGGTAAGCGCTAGATTGTTGATGAGCATCGCTGCCGCCTATGGCCTGATCGCCGTTTTGCTGGGGGCATTTGCCGCTCATGGGTTGAGAGATGTGCTCTCAGCATCGAGCTTGGCCAGTTGGCAAACGGGTGTGACGTATCAAATGACGCATGCCCTAGTGCTGCTGGTCACCGGCCTTTGGTTGCGCCAAGGCGGTCCAAGGCTACTGAAAGCAGCCGGTGTCTTGTTCGTAACCGGTGTTCTGGCCTTCAGCGGCAGTATTTACGCCTTGGTGTTGCTGCAAGCCAGTTGGTTGGGGCCAGTGACGCCTCTCGGTGGGTTGTGTTTGATAGCCGGCTGGGCCTGTTTACTGGTTGCAGCGGTTCAGTCGGAATAAGGCCTGTTGAACGGATCTGGAAACCCATAGGAGCTTCATGTCTACCACCCGGAATTTGGAATCGAGTGAGCCGGATACGGCGTTTAACTACATTCGGCGGCGCGGTCGCTTCACCAAGGCCCAGGCCGCTGCTCTCGACGCGCTGACTGAGCAGTATCGTTGGGCCAGCGAGGATTTAGACCAGCGCCCGTTGGGTATGGAGATCGGCTTTGGTATGGGCTTTGAATTACTCGCCTGGGCCCAGCAACAACCTCAGTGGCGGCTTTTGGGTGTTGAGCTGTACCAGCCGGGTATAGGGTCTATGCTATCGCGCCTGAAAAAACTGGGCATCGAAAACGTTCGCTTGGTTGATCAACCTGCCCAGCTCTTACTGCAGCAAGTATCCGACGAGAGTCTGTCGGAGGTGCGCATATTTTTTCCGGATCCTTGGCCGAAAAAACGCCACCATAAACGCCGACTCATTCAGCCCGAATTTCTTGAGCAGCTGCATCAAAAGATGCATGCGGGAGGCATTGTGCGCTTGGCAACGGACTGGGCTCCCTATGCCGAATGGATGGTCGAGCATTTTGTCGAACATTCCGGTTTTGAGCCGGTTCAGGATGAGATACGCGGGGCCAATGAGCCGTCTGTGGTTGCTGAAGAGGTGCGCGAGGTGACGAAGTTTGAGGCTCGCGGTGAGCGGCTCGGTCATGAGATCCGTGATTTGCAGTATCGGCGACGGCCTTGAGCCGACTCCGGCCTCGTTTTACAAAAATCGCTCGAGCACGCTGTCTAAATACCGTAGACCCAGAGGCGTTGTAGCGCATCGGTCGGATGCCACCAAATCCAGAGCCACCAGTTCTCCCCAAACCGCCTGATTGTCATGCCAAGGCATGTTTGTCCGTTCCTCAAAAACGGCTTGCTCAACACCGTCGATCAACCGCAGCGCGTTCATCATGAACTCGAGTCCTCGTTGCTCGGTACTCACCGGTGCCGGGGCGATGGTCGTCGGGTCCTGTTGATATAGCCGAGGTTGGCTTGGCCGCTGGGTCCGCATAATGTGGTCGCCGACACGAACTTTACCGTGGGCCCCAGCCCCGATGCCCAGATAATCACCGAAGCTCCAATACGTGAGATTGTGTATGCACTGCTTGTTGGGCTTGGCAAATGCAGACACCTCGTAGCGCTCGAAACCTGCGTCTGCCAGAAGTTCCAGCCCCGCAGCCTCTATGTCCTGCAGAAAACCGTCCTTGGGTAACAGGGGCGGGCGGCGAGCGAATTCGGTTTTCGCTTCGATGGTGAGCTGGTACCACGAGATGTGTTCGGGCGACAGATCAATGGCTTGCTGTAAGTCCGCCAAGGCGCCCCCGACGGTTTGCCCGGGCAGTCCCCACATCAGGTCTAAGTTGATGTTGTCGAAACCGGCGTGTCGGGCGCGCTCAAGAGCCTGCAGGGTTTCGTGCATCTGATGCACTCGCCCTAGGGCGGCAAGCTGAGTATTGGAAAAGCTCTGCGCACCAATAGACAGTCGGTTGATACCAGCGGCTTGATAGTCTTCGAAACGGAAATACTCGGAACTGCCGGGATTGACTTCCAAGGTGATTTCCGCAGCTCGGTGAGGGATCTCGCGCATGAGACGGTGCAGGTGTTCAGGCTTAAACAAGCTTGGTGTGCCGCCGCCAAAAAAGATGGAGGTGAAATTTTCCGAGGGCGTTTCGGCTAGGCGCTTTTGTCCCAACAGTTCGTACTGGTGCTGCCAGTCTGATAGCAAGGCCTCTAAGTAAGCGTCTTGATCCGTGGTTTCCTTCAGCGGATGAGAATTAAAGTCGCAGTAGGGGCATTTTTTGATGCACCATGGGAAGTGCACATAGAGCCCCAGCGCACGACTGTCCGTTCTTGGGTCGATGAGCACTGCGTTAGGGGGTTGCGGTGAAAGGCTGAGCGTTGAGCGATTGCAGCATCAGTGCACAGGCTTGGCCTCGATGACTGATGGTGTTTTTGTCTGCTTTGAACAGTTCCGCAGCGCTTTTTTTCAGGTCCGCCACCCAGAACAGGGGGTCATAACCGAAGCCTCCACTCCCTCTGGGTTCAGTCAAAATTTCCCCATGCCATTGGCCTGTGGCAATCAACGGCGTTGGGTCTTGGGCGGATCGCAAGAAAACCATGCAACAAAAAAAGAAAGCGCGTCGGTCGGCGTGAGGAGCCAGCTCACGGAGCAAGCGCGCATTGTTGTCGGCGTCAGTCGCCGTCTCTCCAGCGTAGCGTGCGCTGAAAATGCCCGGTGCTCCGCCTAGGGCAGAAACCACCAGTCCGCTGTCATCCGCGATGCTGGGCAAATCTGTGGCGGCGGATACGGCTCGCGCCTTGATTAATGCGTTTTCAACAAAGGTCGCGCCGTCTTCTACGGGACTGGGAATGTCGGTGTCGGATTGGTTAACGAGGTTAAAGCCGACGTTCGCCAGCATGGGCCGCATCTCGTCAATTTTGCCTTGGTTGCGTGTGGCGAGAACAAGATCCATTACTCAGACCAGTACAGTTTTTGCGTGAGCTTAAGGGTCGTATTGGCACCCTTGGATGTCGGAGTTGCAACGACCTGTGCATCGATATCGATTCGATGAACTTCTTCATTGGCGTGACGAATCGTCGCGAGATAATAAATGGCTTCGCCGTCGACTACTTCCGTAAACGTGAGTCCCTGACGTTGCCCCAGCAAATTCTGGCTGGAGCCTTCCAGAGCGGCCTTGACCCCGACACCGTTTTTATCAATCACAGAAATATTGCAGAGCGCCCGGTCCTTGCCGCGACGAATGTTGTATCGCGCGGCGATGTCTGGCTTCAGCATCGTGGTGGGAATGACAATGTAATGCAGCTCGTAGTCGCCAAAGCGCTGCATCTGCTGGGCGTAAGCGGGTTGTATGGCAAACAGTAGGGTCAGTGCGAACACCCACGTGCTTGCCTTCCTTGCTTGCTGAAATACTGTGTTCACGAAGGTCTCCCTAAGCGGTAGAAGGCGTGACTGGCCATCAAATTTGGGGCCAGTGTGATGGACCAGTGTTCGCGGTATTGAGTATTGACCACTCGACGCTGGATGATGCGAAAATTCTCTTCAAGGCACAGGCGCTCAAAGTCTTGAGTCGTGCACAGATGGATATTGGGCGTGTTGTGCCAGTTATGCGGTAAATGCTTGGATACGGGCATATGTCCCTTGAGCCCCAGCTGAGCCCGGCATCGCCAATGACCGAAGTTGGGAAATGTGACGACGCACTCCTCACCGATGCGCAGCATCTCCCGCAGCAAGCCTCGCGGGTCGCGGACGGCTTGTAAGGCATCGGTCATCACGACCATGTCAAAATTGTCGTCGGCAAAGTTGGCGATACCGGCATCCAGATCTTGCTCAATGACGTTTACGCCCTTGCTCAGACACACCTGAATGTTTTCCGGGTCTTTGTCCAATCCGTAGCCGTTGACGTTTTTTTCTGCCTGCAAGTTGGCTAACAATTCACCTGTGCCGCAGCCTAGGTCAAGCACCCGGGCATCCGCATTGATGAGATTGGCGATAAGAGCTAAGTCGCCTCGCAAGGTCATTCGGATTCACCTTGTTGGGAGTTCAGTGATTGGTTTAAGAAGGTTTTCAAGGCGTCGGTGTAACGATCTATGGGCAACAAAAAAGAGTCGTGTCCGTGCTCGGATTCGATCACAGCGCTGGCGACATTTTTTTTCGCTCGTACCAATGCGTCTACGATCTCCTGAGAGCGCGCAGCAGAAAAGCGCCAGTCTGAGCTAAACGACAAAACCAAGTATCTGCAGGTCGCCTGATGAAAAGCTGAAACCAGATCGCCATCGGTCTCTCTAGCAGGGTCGAAGTGATCTAGCGCCTTGGTCATCAATAAATAGGTATTGGCATCGAAATATTGAGTGAAGGCCCGGCCCTGATAGTTCAGATAGCTCTCGACCTGAAATTCCACGTCGTCTCCAGCATCAAAGTCACCTGACTTAACTTCTCGGCCAAATTTTGTTCCCATGCCATCGTCAGAAAGATAGGTGACGTGTCCGATCATCCGCGCAAGGCCCAAGCCCCGATCCGGGTTTCTGCCGTCCTCAACGTAACGACCCTCGTTGAAATCCTGATCGCTGGAAATGGCCTGACGCGCAATTTCATTAAATGCGATGTTTTGCGCAGACAACTTAGCCGCCGAGGCGATGGCAACACAGGCGCGCACGCGGTCTGGATAATCGATAGACCACTGCAGCGCCTGCATACCACCCAAACTGCCACCGACGACGGCAGCAAAAACATCAATACCCAAGTGGTCGGCAAGTGCCGCTTGGGTACTCACCCAGTCCTTTACGACAACCTGGGGAAAGTCTGGGCCATAGGTTTTGCCCGTGCTTGGGTTGATGCTGCGTGGACCGGTACTGCCATGGCACCCACCCAAGTTGTTCACGCTCACAACGAAGAAGGCATTGGTATCGATGGCCTTGCCTGGACCAATACAGGCATCCCACCAGCCCGGCTTTGCATCGCCCTCTTGATGCAAACCAGCCGCATGGTGATGACCGGAAAGGGCATGACAGATCAGCAGCGCATTGGACTTGTGGGTATTTAACTGGCCATAGGTCTCATAGACTAATTCGTAGGACTCGAGCACGCTGCCGTTTTGCAGGGTCAGTGGCGCCGCGCTGTTAAAGCGCTGCGGGCTGACGATACCAACGGATGCCGCTGCGGAGTTCAATTTCTCACACCAGTCCGTAGGCTCGCGGTAGCGACTGTTGCAGAATCGAGAGCAGCAGAATCAATACCATGGGCGAAAAGTCCAGAGGGCCTGCGGTCGGCAGGATGTTTCTTAAAGGCGTCATTAGGGGAGCCAGCAATTCTTCGAGCAAGGACAATGCCGGATGGTAATTGCCTTGGCTGATAAAACTGGCGATTACCAACAGCAGGGTCGACCACCAATAGAAGTCCACCAAAATGGTGAGCAGGCGGACGAACCCAGTTAACAAATATTGCCCGATACCCATGCCGCCCATCGTAATGAGCGCGACAAAGATGATGCCCATGAACCAGGCCAGCAGGAGCGATGCCAGATCGACGCGCCCAGTCTTCGGCAATAACCGACGCAGGGGAGCCGCGATGCCGTCGCTGCCTTTAACAATGGCTTGGCTGATGGGGTTGTAGAAGTCAGCAGCGCAGGCTTGGAGCAGGAATCGCACCAAAAACAGCATTGTCGCTAGTCGAAAAATCAGATCGACGATCATATAAAGAGACGAATTCATGCGTCGCTCCCAAATTCTAATGCCAAGGCTTCTGCGCGATCCTTTGCGGCCTTAAGTGCGTTGTCCACGGTTGTTGGTAATCCTTGCTCTTGCATCACGTTCAGCGCCGCTTCGGTCGTGCCTCCTGGCGAGGTCACATTGCGTCTGAGGGTCGCGGGATCTGCGTCGGGTTCACAAGCCATCAGGGCGGCACCCCTGGCGGTCTCCACAACCAGCTTTCGGCTGGTATCCGCATCCAGCCCCAAGGCTCTTGCACTGGCAACCATGCTTTCCATCAACAAAAAATAGTAGGCGGGACCGCTGCCAGACACTGCAGTCACAGCGTCAAGTTGAGTCTCCTCGGCAACCCAGACGCTGCTGCCGACGCCATTGAGTATGTCTTGAGCTTCCTGGCGCTGGGCGTCATTCACTGAGGAATTGGCGAACAGCCCAGTAATGCCGGCACCCAGCAGCGCGGGTGTGTTTGGCATGCAGCGCACGATGGGCTGTTCATTCGGCAGCCAGTCTTGAAGGCTGCGCATGTCAATGCCAGCCACAATGGAAATCACCAGTTGATGCCGCTTCAGCGGCGGCAGCTGCTGCAGCACGCTACCCGTGATTTGCGGTTTGATGGCAAGAACAACGATATCCGCCGTGTCGACGGCGACGGCATTGTCCGTCGTTGTCTTGATGCCCAAGTTCGCCAAGGCGTTTAGCTGCGCCTGGGCCGGGTCCGCGGCGACAATATGACCCGCCGGCGTGCCGCTGGTTTTTAGGCCGCGAATGAGGCTGCCTGCCATATTTCCTGCGCCGATAAATGCAATGGTCATCGCTGTATTTCCCAAAAAACGTTCAGGCTCGGTCGCCAAAGAGGGCCGTGCCGATTCGGATATGTGTTGCGCCGGCAGCAATGGCGTGTTCCATATCACCGGTCATGCCCATGGACAGGGTGTCCCAGTGCTGCCGCTTCTCCGGTAACAAACCGGTTTTCACGTCACGGTGTAATTGTGCCACGCTTTCATAGCTGGCCCTAGGATCCGACGATTGACTGAGGATGGTCATCAAACCTCGAACCTCAAGCTGAGGCAACTGCATGAGTTCCTCCACGAAGGAAGGCACCTGCGACGCGAGGCATCCGCTCTTATTGGGGTCAGCGTCGATGTTGACCTGGATCAGCACCTTCAGAACTTTGCCTTCGGGGCACTGCGAGCTCAACCGCTGCCCAATTTTGACCCGATCAACCGTGTGTACCCAGTCGAAGTATTTGGCCACATCCTTGGTTTTGTTGGATTGGATTGCGCCAATGTAGTGCCACTGTGCATGGAGTTCGCGCAGTTCCTCGATTTTGCTTACGGCTTCTTGAAGATAGTTTTCGCCGAAGTGCGTTAGGCCCAGATTATGGGCCTCGGCCGCGTTTCGGGCGGGTTTGGTTTTGCTGACTCCGATCAGCGTCACACTCTGCCGGTCCCGGCCACTGTCGATGCAGGCCTGCTGAATTCGCTCGTGTAGCGCATTAAGCCGTGTTTGGATGGACGGGTTTACAGGTTTTGACATGACCTATGTGCTTTGTTGTTCATGGGAATCGACTCGTGTGGAGTGGGTTGGGTCGGCAAGGTAGGTTTGAGCAATCAGGCAGGCTGAGCGGGTATGGATGTCCCTACCCTCCAAGTCGGCGTCTTCCCGTACAGCCCAAGAACTGAGGCGTTCGTCCGCGAGAAAAACAGGTGCTTGGGAGCGCTTCGCCAATGTCTGAGCAAACGCGGTGGCGCGGTCGGACATGTCGGAGCTCGTGCCATCCATGTTGAGCGGCAGGCCTACGATCACGGCAAGAGGCCGATACTGTCCTAACAATCGCTCGAATTCTGACCAGTCGGGTTTGCCGTTTTTCGCCCGGATCGTTGTCAAGCCGTTGGCGGTTTGGGTCACGGTTTGGCCCACGGCAACGCCGATGTGTTTGAGGCCGAAATCGATGCCGAGTACGTAGCCGTCTGCCATTAACTGTGACCTGCTTCCGGAGAAACCAAGCTGAGGTCAATGCCCAGCAAGCCTGCGGCGGCATCAAGTCGTTGCTCAAAGGGCTGATCGAACAAAACGCTTGGATCGGCTTCTACGGTGAGCCAGACGTTGCGGGCAATTTCACTTTCCAGTTGTCCGCCTTGCCACCCCGCGTAGCCAAGGGCGATCATGAAGCGCTCTGGGCCCTCGTCATTGGCCACAGCGCGCAAAGACTCCAACGCGCTGGTGAGATGCACACCGTCGGTTACCGTGAGTGATGAGTCGTAAGTGTGCTCGCCCGCAAACAGCATAAACCCACGGTCGGTGGATACTGGGCCTCCAGCGATTACCGGATGATCTACCCAGTGCCGCTTTGGATTCAGATTCAACTCGTTCAGAAGTTCCAGCACCGACACATCCGATGGTCGATTCACCACGAAGCCCATGGCCCCGTCGTCACTGTGTTCGCAGATATAGGTTAGCGTGGCCGCGAAATAATCTTGATGAAGGGTCGGAAGGGCCAGCAGAAAGTGATTCGTCAGGTTCATGATGTTCCGAAAAGTGGTATCACCCTAATTAATTGACGCGCCGCGGCGACTGAATTGCCAGGTGCGCGTGAACGAAAGTTGATCATAACGCTTGCGCATGGCTACGTTGAAGGGCTGATACGGCGCAGCCTGACGCACGGTTTCCAAGGCCGCCTCGTCCAGTATCGGGTGCCCCGATGAGCGGAGTAAAGCAACTTCGAGCAGTTGGCCTGTGTGGTGTATGACGACCCGCATGGTCAGTTCGCCTTGCAGCCTGCCCGGAGGATAGTTGTTACCACCCAAGCGCTCGCACTTGCGTCGCCACATGGCTAAATAGGCGGCCTCGTCAGTGCTTGGCGCGCCGACGTTTTCCAAGTTTCGTGTGCGGCTGTCGCCGAGCTTCCGCTCGGCTTGTTGGTCAAAGCGCAGGATCTGCTGGGTTAGGCTCTGTCGATCCAGTCTGGGTTTTGGCCTGCTTATCGGCTCAGGCGGTACTGGAGTGGGCTTCGTTTCGGAGCTGACCACCGCTTCTGCGGACTGGTTCGGCGTGGGCGTTATCGGTGACGTACTGAACGACTGAGACCTAGGCGTTTGCTCGGTCTGGGCCGCCTCCGCTGTCGTTTGGCTGCCATCCTGAGTCTGGGCGTCTCCGGCCCGCTGCAAAGCGATGGCGAGCGGCGGCGACACCGGTGCGGGTTGTTGGCTTGAACTATTAAATCCGAGCAGCACGACCGCGTGCACACCCAGCGCAAGCACTCCAGTGAAATACAGTCGTTGCCGGCTTATCTGCATCAACACCCCTAGCGGTTTCGCGCATCAGGCCAATAACGACTCAACCAGATCACCGGCAATATCCAAACCAAATTGCGCGTCCAGTTCACGGATACAGGTTGGGCAAGTGACATTGATTTCTGTGAGGTAGTCACCGAT
>MDSV01239235.1_pt1 | contig 16933 bp, 19 predicted proteins | sample 810851 | NCBI WGS metagenome assembly MDSV01 (sample SAMN05326640, study PRJNA326480) | marine metagenome | isolation source: seawater | place: Atlantic Ocean: North East | collected 2012 | reverse complement strand
TTTGGGTCTTAGTTCAAGCCAACCTTTCCAATAAACTCTCCAAAATATTTCTTGAATAAATTTATCTACTTTTTGAAAAGGATATTTTTTTAAAACAAGTTTTGTAGTTTCGTACTCAGAAATTAATCTATGAGCGATATAAGGTGATAAACAGGAAACATTACTTCTATCAGTTGCGCCAAAGTCAAAGTTTCTTTTGGAATTATAATTTGAAATATCAATTTCTATAAATTTATTAAGCTTGTCTAAAGCTTCTAATCTAGATGTTACAAACTGCATTAGTCTTCGTCATCCCTCCAGTCATCAATATATAATTTCCAACATGCAAAAGTTACGCAAATTATTCCTACAGAAAAACCCAGAAGCACCCCATTTGCTTTACCTAAATATATTGAACCATAGTGAGCACTTAGTATGGGGGGGATAACAAGTATACACCCAATAATAATATAGCGGTATATAAAAGGTGGACGTTTCAAATTGTATTGCCTTGATCCATTGGCTGCGATACTGCAGAAGTAAACCAGCAATTCTTACAACTATCATCGCTTCCTTTTTGCACATGCCATTCGTAAAAAAATAATTTCTTATCACTTGTCAAAATTTCTATTCTATAGATATATGTATTTGGACTATTTGAAATTAATTTTATCTTATGTGAAGAGTGACTAATTAAATGTCTATATTGCTCACCGTAAATCATAATTCTAAATCTTTCATAAGGCCCAGTAACCTTTTTGTTATCCGGATGAGCAAAAAACCATGTTTGCTTAATACCATTATCTTTTTCATCATTATTTTTTAATGCCTCTAGCTGAATCTTGATTACATCATAAGGCTCTAATTTTTCATTCGGAGTAACGGGCTCTGCAAATAAATTGTTTGTTGAAAAAAAAATTGCAACAAATACTATAATTTTTTTTAATTCCATATTTTATCTAGTACTTCCTCTCTTTGACACGCCTTTTTATAAGCTAAATATCTTAAAAAATTTTTCTCATAGTAATCTTGATGATAATCTTCTGCTATATAAAAAGTATCAAATTTCCACAATAATGTGACTACTTTATCATTGAATTTATTCTCTATATTAACAACTGACTTTTTAATTATCTCTAATTCCTTTTTGTTTTGGAAAAAAACAACTGATCTATAGGCCTTTCCTTTATCACAAAATTGTCCATACTTATCAAAAGGATCAATATTTTTCCAAAAGACACTTAATAATTTTTCAAATGACACTTTGTTAGAATCATATGTAATCTCGACTGTTTCTACATGTCCCGTATCTTTGTAGATAACTTCTTTGTAGCTGGGATTTTTTAAATGCCCGCCAGAATATCCTGATACCGAATTAACAACTCCCACAATCTTATCAAAAGACTCCTCCATGCACCAAAAACATCCTCCCGCAAAATATACCTTTTTCAAATCAGAAACTTCAGTACCTTTATTTCCCCCAGATTTAATTTTTAGTTCACCAGCTAAAAATTGACTGCTATAAACTACAAATATCTGGAAAATAATAATTAAAAAAACAATTTTTTTCATATTTAGATTCTAGAATAGATTTAATCTTTTAAAAGGTGTATCTTGTCCTATATGGAAGAATTACCTGATAATATTTGTGAAGAATGTAAAGAAGAAGATGAAAGTGTTAGATCAAATCTAATAACGACAGGTTTTAAGTTGTGTAATAGTTGTAAATTATCAAAGACTATTTTTCCAGTTTAAATACCTTTAAAAAGGATAATTACTAGAAATAAAAAAAATGCTTGGAATAACCAAGCTACGATAACCACTCCTAAAGCTTTCCACAAACTTTCGTAATCTAAAGCTGATTTGACTGCTACTACCATACAAGCAAGCATCCAAAAAGCAGATCCAATAAAAGTTACAGTCATCAAATCTGGGGTTACACCAAAAACTCTAATAAGGCCTGGAGCGCTAGAAAATCCAATTGTTCTCAATAGTTCACCATGATTACTTTTTGTAGATGGTCCCCCAAAAAGTTTCACCCCTACAAAATAGATAACATATGCCCAAACGTACCAACTTAGTAAAGATAATACTGGGGCTAAAAGAAAATTTGAGGCACCTAATTGTAATGCTCCTACGCCAGCCGCTAGACTGGATAAGATAACAACCACTCCAGCTTGAAGAGTCGCAGATTTATCTTTCTCAACTTCTTCATACAGGTCAATATCAATTTTAATTGCTCTAAATACTCTATTAATAAAAACAGAAATCATTTTTTTTATTTATCTTAATGTATATAACTCAATAATAGAAGAAATATATGAATATAAAAAAAAAATTTGAGCCAGTAGTTTCAGGAATTTCAGCAGCAATAGTTATAAGCCTTTTAGCTTTTTTAACTTTAGAGACGTCTGCGGGAATATGGCTAATGTTTTCATTTGGAGCAACAGTATTTTTAGTGTTCGTTCTTTACAAATTAGAGACAGCCCAGCCAAAAAATATTTTTTTTGGACACTTAGTTTCAATGTCTGTTGGCATTTTATTTAATGAAACAATTGGACTCTCTTTTTACTCATTGGGACTTTCAGTCGGTTTAGCAGTTGCTTTAATGGTTTATTTTAAAATAATGCATCCACCTGCAGCTTCAAATCCGATAGTTGCATTATTTACAGATCTTTCTTTTGATTTTATTTTTTTTCCTGTGATTGTTGGATCTATATTAATAATTTTAATGTCTTATTTAATAAATAATATTGTCTTAAAAAGAAATTATCCTTTAAGGTGGTTTTAATTTAATATAAAAATTGAAACATTAAGTATCAGTGCATAAGAGGACCATATAAAATATGGCACCATTAAAAAAAAACTAATTCGACTTTTGTCATAATAAGCTTTCATCAAAATCATTATAAAGGCTAAAATTATAATTAAATTTATTAATGCTATACCAATAGAATGAAAACCAAAAAAAATAATACTCCAAATTGAATTAAAAAATAAATGGATAAAGTAAATTTTTAAAATTTTTTTATCAAAAAAATTAATCCATATTATCCAGACCGCAATAGACATCATGATATAAAGTGTTGTCCAAACAGGCGGAAAAATCCAACTTGGCGGACTATATGCAGGGAGGTTAATGCTGGAATACCATGGTTCTTTAAATGTTGTTGTTGTATAAGCCCCAATGTAAGACGCGGCAAATGTAATAAATAATATAAATACTAAAGATAAATATTTATTCTGTGTCATAAATTAATGTATAACTAAATAATGTCAGAAAATCAGAAAAAAATATGGATAACTGGAGCTAGTAGTGGAATAGGAAGAGCTGTAGCTGAAAAATTTGCCTCAGAGGGATGGAGAGTTGCTATATCAGCAAGAAGAAAAGAGATACTAGATGAAATGGCACTGAAGAAAAATATATCTTCATTTCCATTAGATGTTACTGAAAAAAATCAAATTGAAAAAGTATTTAAAAAAATTTTAGAAAATTTTGGTGGTTTAGATATTTGCTTATTTTCAAGTGGAACTTATGATCCAAAAAACGAGAAAAGTATAGATACTGATAAAATCAAAAATGTAATTAAAGTAAATTTTTTTGGAGTAATAGATTGTGTCAAAACTGTTGAGGATTATTTTAAAAATAAAAAATCTGGCCATGTTTCAATAGTTTCGTCCATAGCTAGTTACAGAGGTCTTCCAAACTCAAGTGGATATGGCCCATCTAAAGCAGCTTTAACCAACTTTAGTGAAAGTATTTATTTTGATTTTAAAAAATTTAACGTAAGAGTTTCAGTAATCTCTCCAGGATTTATCAAAACTCCATTAACAGATAAAAACGATTTTAATATGCCTTTTTTAAAATCTCCGATCTATGCTGCAGATAAAATTTATGAAGGGTTGACAAAAAACAATTCTTTTGAAATTCACTTCCCAAAATCATTAACTCTAATTTTGAAGTTTTTAAGAATTATTCCTTATAAGTTGTATCTCTTTTTAGTAGATAAATTAGTTAAAAGATAATTTCGTTTGTTAAAGATTCGAAGCAACAAATTCCCAATTAATTAATTTATCAAAGAAATTTTCTAAATAAATCGGTCTCTTATTTTTATAGTCCAAATAGTATGAGTGCTCCCACACATCACATCCAAGCAATGGTGTCATGCCATATATTAAAGGATTTTCTGCATTAGATGTATTTGAAATTATTAATTTATCATTTTTAGTAGATAACCAGCACCATCCTGAACCAAATTGTGTAACTCCGGCTTTTATGAATTCCTCTCTAAACTTTTCAATGGTGGTAAATTCTTTAATAATTTTATTTTCAAGATTGGAAGGCATTTTTCCTCCTCCATTTGGTTTCATACATTTCCAAAAAAGATTGTGATTCCAATGTTGACTTGCATTATTAAATATACCTGACTTGCTTTTATCTTCTGAAGTTTTTTTAATAATTTCCTCTAAAGATAATTTCTCAAATTCAGTAGATTTTACAAAATTATTAAGATTCGTAATGTAGGTTTGATGATGTTTTCCATGGTGCAGATCTAAAGTTTGCTCCGACATGATTGGTGAAAGAGCTTCGTTTTTATAGTCTAGCTTAGGCAGATTAAACATATCTAATCTACAAACTCCTTAATTCTTTCTAATGTTGTTTTTTTTGGACCTTCATAATTTATTGAGTAAGAATTCGATTTTGTTAATACTTCAACTCCTTTAGTAAAAATAAATATAAAAAAGACTAAAAAAAATATAACAAAAATTTTGGCTGGATTATAATTTCCTGTTTCAAATACACTTCTTTGTTCTTTCTGCGCTTTATGAAAAAATTTAAAGGTTATGTATACTGCTATTATAAGACCAATATGAGCCATCACAACTCCTGCCCATCCCCATATAAAAGTTGTTAAACTAAAAACATATAGACTGAAAACTGTGGACCAAATAAAAGATAAAACTATTAATATTTGTAGACGAACTGTTTTTGGCAAACTTCTAAGATCAGATTTTGAGTCATCAAACATTATATTAGCGCTTTCTACCATCCAATTTTTAAATCTATTAAACATGTTTATACTCTAATCTTTGACAAACATTACCGTTAACTCAGCTACCTTAATTCCAAATTTTGTCATAGTAGCTCTATTTATAGCAATTCTCTCGTCTTGTTTAAATATCCAATCATCAAATTTAATTTTAATATTTTTACCTTTAATTGGTACTAACAAAACATATTCAAATTTAAATGCTGGTCCAAACGAGTAACCCTTGGCTAAACCGACCACATCTCCAGCAGTTCCTTCGTAATTATGTTGATCTATCTTTTTAATTATCCACTGTCTATTTTGCACTTCACCGTCAGACCAATTAAATTTTTCGTCCAGAATTAATTGTTTACCATCCCATTTACCTGTTAAATCAGCAGAAAACTGTCTAGTAACTTTGCCAGATCTGTTCTGTAGAATACCCCAAGCTTTTACATTTCCTGATAAATAATCTTCTATTATCAATCTAGGTTTTTGGTCTTTAAAATCAGTCGGTTTCATATTATTGGCACATCCTGTTAAAAAAATTAGTAAAATTAAACTAAATGATCTGATCATTGCAACTATCTATTCGACATAGAAAATTGAATCAAGTCTATATTTTTTGATTTAAAGCCAGCCTCACAATAAGATAAATAAAATTCCCACATTCTTTTGAAATAGTCGTCAAATCCAAGAGGTGAAATATTGTCCCATGCTCTTAAAAAATTGCTTCTCCACGCTGATAAAGTTTTTGCGTAATCGTATGAATATGAATTTATTTCATCTAAATTTAAATAGTTTTTTTCTGTAAGTTCTTTAATAAAGCCTAAAGATGGTAAAAAACCTCCTGGGAAAATATATTTTTGGATAAAATCTTCGTTATTTCTGTAACGATTAAATAAATCATCTTTAATTATAATTCCTTGTATTGCAGCTTTACCGTCTGGTTTAAGAGACTTTTTTATTCTATTAAAATATTTATTTAAATACTTTTCACCTACGGCTTCAATCATTTCTATAGAAGCTATCTTATCATATCTATCATTTAAATCCCTGTAATCCAAAAACTTCACATTAACTTTATTATTTAAACCTTTTTCAAAAATTTTTTTTTTCGTAAATTCATACTGTTTTTTTGAGATAGTTATAGAATCAATTAAAACATTATTCCTTTTTGCCAAATATTCTGAAAACCCTCCCCAGCCACATCCTATTTCTAAAATTTTATTTCCATCTTTAATATCTAAAAGATCTATTAACTTTTGATACTTGTTTATTTGAGCAATTTCTAAATTGTCATCTTTATTTTTAAACACTGCACTTGAATAAGTTAAGGTTTTATCTAGCCAAGTGGAAAAAAATTCATTTCCTAAATCATAATGTCTAGATATATGTTTAAGGCTTTTTGATTTAGTATTTGACGCAAATATTTTTTTTAAAAAATTTTTTACTGTTTGTAGCCTCAAGCTTCCAGAAAATGTATAAATAAGATTGATATTTTTTGCAGTTAATTCAATTAAATTTGTGAGATTTGACGAATAAAAATCTTTATTAATGTATGCTTCCCCTAAAGCGGAACTACCTCCCAAAACAATATTTTGGAAAAACTTTGGATTATTTATTTTGATATCTGAATTAATAGAACTCTTTAATTCACCAAATTGATAGACCTTACCATCATAATTGATCAGCTTTAGATTGCCATTTTTAATTAATTTTAGCTTATTTATAACAAAATTTTCAGCTACTTTAGAAAGTCTCATTTATTTTTTTTCATAACTTAAACTATTTTTAATTTTTTTTATTCGTGAACGATATACTGCTCCTTTTTTCCACAAAAGTAATGCTTCAAAATGTATCGCAATAATTATTTTAACAGTCATAAGAGGATATCTAAAGAAGTTTATAATAAGCTGTTGTGTGCTAAATTCTTTTCTTTTTCCAGTTTGAACTGCAGTCAGAACTTTTCCTTTTTTATCACTTTGTTTTATAGACACAAATAATCTTTTATTTGGATTAAGTAACTTAAAATCATATTTAGTATTCATGTCCATAAAAGGTGAAACGTAAAATCTTTTTTTACAATGTTGCTCTATATTTTTTTTATTATTAACTTTTAAAATATAGGTATGCTGCTCATTAAAAGTGTTTTTTACCTCATAAAAAATAATTTTTAATTGTTTATTATGGTAACAATAAAAAATACTTAAAGGATTAAATACATAGCCTAGGACTCTGGGATAACAAAGTAATTTTATTTTATTTATATTTTGTTTAATCTTATAATTTTTCAAACTTTTAAAAACCCAATTTTTAAGAGAACTTCCATCGCGATCACCATGATCTTTACAATAAAAACTAAAAATATTAAATTTATTTAAGGAAAAAATTGGGCTGATCCTATCCAATATTTTAATTTCGTCTAAATCAATAAGTAATGAAAAAGTTTTATATTTTAAATGATGTTTTACTGGTTTAAAACGAGTGTGAATTACTAAACCATTATAAATATGTGATTTCACTAAACTTTAAACCTTTCTAAAATATTGATTGCTGATTTTAATCCATCTTCATGGAATCCGTATCCAAAATAACTACCACAAAACCAGGTTCTCTTTATTCCTTGAATTGAATGCAATTTTTTTTGTAACTTAAGAGTGTTGGAGTTGAAATAAGGATGCGAAAAATTTATTTTTTTTAAAATATTTTTGCTATCTATTTTAAAAATAGGATTTAATGTCAGGAAATAGTTATCATCACAATTTAAATTTTGTAATTTATTTAACCAATATGTAATACAAGTTTTATTACCTTTAGATACTGAGTTCCAGCTAGACCAAGTTAATTTTCTTTTTGGCATTAAAGAAACATCATTATGTAGAACTGCAAGATTTGACACATATCGAAATTCACCTAAAATTTTTTTTTCATCACTTGTACTATTTTCTATCATACTAAGACTTTGATCTGCGTGTGATGCTAAAACAACATGATCATAATCAAGATATTCATTTCCTACGGTTATTCTGACATTTTCTTGACTGCGAAATATTTTTTCAACTTTATAGTTCTTAAAAACTTCACCACTTATGTTAGACAATGCTTTATTTACATAAGTTTTACTCCGGTTAGTTACTGTGTACCATTGAGGTCTATCTTTAAATTTGAACAAGCCATGATTGATAAAAAAATCTAGAAATAAACTTAAGGGTAAGTTCTTTGCCTTTTCAAAAGGCATTGACCAAATTGCGGCAACCATTGGAATTATATGATAGTGAATAAAATATTGTGATGAATTTAATTTTCTAAGATAGTCTCCAAGAGAGATCTCTTCTAAATTCTTCCTTTTTAACAAGGGTGCGGTTTTATAAAAAATAATTATTTCCCTTATCATTTTTAAAAATTTAAAGTTAAAAATATTATTTCTTTTTGCAAAAAGTGAGTTTAGTCCTCTTCCACCATATTCAAAATCATTGTCTTTTACTGAAACTGAAAAAGACATGTCACTTTTTTCAAAAGAAACATCTAGCTCATCAAAAAATTTAATTAAATACGGATAAGTTTGTTTGTTAAAAACGATAAAGCCTAAATCAACTGGAATAGTTCCATTTTTATTTTTAATATCAAAAGTGTAAGAATGGCCTCCGAAATAGTCTTCCTTTTCAAATAGATCAACTTTAAATTTTTTTGAAAGGTAATAGGCTGAGGACAAACCTGAAATGCCGGAACCTATGACTGCTATTTTCATTCAATTTAATTCTTAATTTAATAACTTTAGTTTTTATAATTAGAGTTTTGTTTTTTTATTTATAATATAAGATATATATTATATATGCTTACAGTAGCTTTTTTATCACATCATAGTAAACATTTACTTTCAAAAAATATTGAAAAAATTGTGAATTATGGATTGGATGTATCTATACTCATCATTGAAAATTCTTTAGATCAATCTTTAAAAACGGAATTCGAGTCTAAATTCCAAGGAAATGTTAAAGTTTATATTCCAGATGAAAATCTAGGATTTGCAGGGGGTATGAACAAAGCTCTAGAACTGTCTGAAAACAATTTTGTATTTTTAAGTCCTCCTGATGTCAAATTATCATCACAATGCTTGAAAAGTCTAATTGAATGTACAAAACATTTTAAAGATTTTGTTTTGTTAGCCCCTACCTATCAGAATGAAAATGAATATAGAAATTATGATGAAAATATTTTTTCAAAAATTAATGCAAATAAAAAAAATATCAAAATTTTAGATAAATATCATTTAAAGGAAGTAGATTGGATAGACTCATCAGTTATCGTAAATAAATCGAATATGAATAATTTAAAGATTATGGATGAAAATTTTTTTTTATATTTTGAAACTATGGATATGTGTCTAAATTTAAAACAAAATAAGAAAAAAATGTATGTTGTTGATAATATTAAATTTGAACATTTGGGTGGAGTATCTCACGAAAAGAAATTTAATTACGAGGCAAGCCTAAGTAGAAACTGGCATTATAACTGGTCTAAATTTTATTATTTTAAGAAAAACTATTCATATCTATACGCACTAAAAAAATCCATACCAATTTTGTGTAAACTATCAATGAAATACATCAAATTTTTTCTTACAAAAAAGAAAGAGGAAAAAAATTTAGTTAAAGCGGAATTAAATGGCATGTTTTCATCTATTCTGCTAAAAAAATCTTCTTTTCGAGCTTTTGAAAAAATTGATTAAATGCTAAATAAAAACTTATAATTTTCATTTATTGACAAAACCTCTAAATTCACAAAACCACCTATAATTAATTGGATGGCAATTATCAATATTGCTATTAAACCAACATATCCTAACCACTGATGTTTTTTTATGTAATCTGCAAAGTAACTTGCTAAAGTTGCAATTAAAAAAACGGATAATAACAATCCAATTATCATTAAATAGTAGTTTCCTTTTGCTGCACCGACAACACCGATAACATTATCAAAACTTATTGCTATATCAGCAACCAAAACTTTATAAACACCGTTTGAGAATGATTGGGTTTCATTTGATTTAACTTTAGGAGATCTAATTTTGTTTTTGCCAAAAAAATCTTGTCTTAGATTATGTATAACCCAAAGAAGTAAAACACCCCCTAAGATCTTTAGCCAAGCGAATTCGAACATGTAATCCGCAAAAAAGGCAAATATAATTCTAAATAAAAATGCTGCTGCAACCCCCCATGCTATAATTTTTTTTCTGTTATCGGGAGCAAAATTAGCTGCAATTAATCCTATAATGATCGCATTGTCTGCAGCCATTACTATATCGATTAGTATGATTTGAACTGAAATAATTAATTGCTCTAACATTATACTGGTTCATGTATATAATCTAAATTACTAATATAAAAGAATAAAAAATGATCAATAAAAGCTATCAATCCAATATTACAAGAAAAAAAATACTTTTATTATCCATTCCGGTTTTTTTCTCAAATTTGGCTATACCTTTAGTTGGAATAGTTGATACAGGACTTATGGGAAATTTGGGTGACGCTAAGTATTTAGCATCAACAAGTATTGCTACTTCGGTTATGACTTTAATTATTTGGAGTTTTGGCTTTCTACGAATGGGTACAGTAGGGATAGTTGCTCAACTTTATGCGAAAAGTGATTACAGGGAAATTGCAAGAACAATAATTAGAAATTTTTTATTAGCTACTTTTATATCTTTTATTATAATTTTATTTCATCCTTTTATAATAGATCTAGTAAAAAAAATTTTTCAAACTTCTAGCGAAACTCAAGAATTAATAAAAACCTATATATCTGTGAGAGTACTTTCTGTGCCAGCCGAACTTATAATCTATATTCTTATTGGTTTTTATCTAGGTATTCAAAAAACAAAAGTGTCAAGTTTATTTATAATAATATTGTCCACTTTAAATATAGTTTTAAGTTCTTTTTTTGTTTTATCTCTTGAATTAGATGTATTTGGTGTAGCTTTAGGGACATTAATTTCAAGCTATGTTACTTCAATAATTTTTACCTTATTTACTTATAAATTTATTTTAAAAAACTTTCAAATTATACCAACTTTTCAAAGAATATTTGTTTTTTCAAAAATTTATAAGCTCTTTAATATAAATATTAATATATTTGTAAGAACTATATTTCTAACTTTTGCTTTTTTGTGGATTACTTATCAGGGGTCAAAGTTAGGTGAGGACTTTGTGGCAGTTAATGCGATACTAATGCAGTTTATTTTAGTCGCGTCTTTTTTTCTTGATGCTTATGCTTTCTCTACTGAGGGAATAATTGGCTTCACAATTGGAAAAAGAAATAAAAAAAATTTTACTTTAGCTGTAAATTATTCAATACAATTAAGCATTATTACAGCTTTAATAATTTCAGTTTTATATTTAATTTTTTTCAAACAAGTTATTAATATTCTGACAGATGTAGAAATACTCAGATTTATTTCTTACGAACATTCTGTCTGGATTATGATTATACCTCCTATTGCTGCATTATGTTATCAGTTTGATGGGATATTTATTGGAGCATCTCAAACCAAAGAACTAAGAAACGCTATGATGATTTCAGTTGCTTCTTTCATAGTTATATCTATATATTTGACAAAAAATTTTGATAATCATGGTTTGTGGCTGTCTTTACTTCTATTTATGGTCTTAAGGTCGCTAACTTTAAAAATATTTTTTAGTAAAATTTTGAGAAAGTTTTAAATGCAATTTATATATAAAGTACCAGGTTATATACTTTTATTATTTGGTGGTTTTTGTTTAAGTTGGGGCGGTTTTATTGTCAGGTCTTTTGAAACTTCAAGCGCTTGGGATATCTTATTATTAAGATCATCCTTTTTTTTTCTAGGTGTCTCAACTTTTTTAGTATTAATTTACAAAAACAAAGCTGCTAAAATAATTAAACGAGCTGGTTTACCAGGATTTCTTGGTGGCTTTGTAATGTCATTCAGTTTTATTGCTTTTGTGTTTGCAATGATTAACACGACAGTTGCAAATGTAGTTTTTATTATAAGCACTCAAACTATGTTCTTAGCCCTTTTTGGTTTTATTTATTTAAGAGAGAAGGTTTCAATTTTAGGTATTTTGTCAATCATATTGGCCATGTCTGGAATATTGTTAATGATAGGAGACTCGGTCTCAACAGGTACCCTTTTTGGAAATGTAGTTGCTTTAATAATTCCAATAAGTTTTTCAATTTTAATTATGATTGTCAGAAAAAATCCAAAGTTAGATTTAATTCCTGCTATTTGGTTTGCCTCACTTTTTAGCGTTTTTTACTCATTTATAATGGTAGAGTCATTTTATTTTTCAAATCACGATATTTTTATGGGTTTTTTATTGGGAGTACCCCAGCTGACATTTGGATTTATTTGCATTACTATAGGATCAAGAACAACTCGGGCAGTAACTGTTGGTCTATTGATGTTAACAGAAACTCTCTTTGCTCCTTTATGGGTGTGGGTGTTTTTAAACGAAATTCCACCTTCAAGTGTGTTTATTGGCGGAGTTATTATAGTTTTTGCAATTATTATCAAAAGTTTCGATAAAAAGAAATCATTTGTAACCTAATTATATTTGACTTTTCAAATCATTTAGAGGAAAATCCATTTGTAACGGGAGAGTCTAATTAATTTAGCGCCGAAGGAGCAACTACCCAAGAAACTCTCAGGCAAAAGGACCGTTGCCATAATAACTCTGGAAAGTAGGCTTAAGCCTCACCGAAGGATTAAATCTCTCAGGTAAAAAGACAGATTGGGTAAGAAAAAGAGTTATTATGCAAGTACAAAAAACAGCTTTATATAACATTCACAAAAACCTCGGTGCGAAATTTGTTCCTTTTGCTGGATATGAAATGCCAATCCAATACAAAGATGGAATTGTAAAAGAGCACATATCTACAAGAACATATGCAGGATTTTTTGATGTGTCACATATGGGACAATTTTTTTTAGAGGGCGATTTAACATTAATAGAAGCATTAGAAAAGATTATACCTGCTGATTTAAATTCTTTAAAAATCAACCACTCAAAATATTCTTTTTTACTTAATAATGATGGAGGAATAATTGACGATTTGATTGTAACAAAAACTGAAAAAGGATTTTGTATAATCTTGAATGCTGCTTGTAAGGAAAATGATATAAAACAAATTTCAAGATATTTAGGAAAAAATCATAAACAACTATTAAATAATGATTTATCTTTAATAGCTGTACAAGGACCAAAGTCGGTTGAGATATTGGAAAAATTGATACCTGGCGTTTCTAGTTTAAAATTTATGACAGGGAACAGTTTTAACTATGATAATGAAAACTTATATGTAACAAGATCAGGTTATACAGGGGAAGATGGTTTTGAAATTTCTATACCTAATAAAAAAGTAGAAAAACTAATAAATTTTCTAATTTCTAACGAAGTTAAACCTGTAGGTTTAGGTGCAAGAGATACTCTAAGATTAGAGGCAGGTCTTTGTTTATATGGACATGATTTAAATGAGAAAATCAATCCCATTGAAGCTAATTTAAAATGGGCTATTGCAAAAAAAAGAAAAGACCTAGGAGGTTTTAATGGTTGGAATAAAATTAAGAATTTATTAACTAATGGAAGTGAAAAAATTAGAGTAGGTATAAAACCTGAAGGGAAAGTTATAGCTAGAGAAAATACGAAAATTTTTTCAAATGATAATAATGAGATAGGTCTAGTAACCAGTGGAACTTTTGGCCCAAGTGTTAAGGCACCTGTTGCTATGGGATATGTTAAATCAAATTTTGCCGAAGTTGGAACACCCATCAAACTAGAAATTAGAGGAAAAAAATATGAAGGAAAAATTTCAGAACTTCCATTCTATAAAAAAAGTTATGTTAAATAATAAAAGAGGTAAAAATGAGTGAAAAAAAATTTTCAAAGAAACACGAATGGGTTTCTTTAGAGGGTGATACAGCTACAGTTGGTATTACAAAACATGCTACTGAATTGCTTGGTGACATAGTTTTTGCAGAAGTGCCCGATGTAGGAAAAACAATAGAGAAAGAAGGCCAAGCAGCAGTTGTTGAGTCAACTAAAGCAGCTAGTGACGTTTACTCGCCAATTTCTGGAGAAATTACCGAAGGAAATAAATCTATTGTAGATGACCCAAGTAGCATTAACACAGATCCAGAGGGTGCAAGTTGGTTTTTTAAATTAAAGGTTAAAGATAAAGAGGAATTTAGTTCTTTAATGTCCAAAGATGAATATGACAAGTTTTGTAAGGAAAATCCAAATTAAATGATTGATGATAATTCAAAAGAATTCATAAAAAGACATATAGGTCCCTCGGATGAGGATCAATCAAAAATGTTAAATTATGTAGGATATAAATCTCTGAGAGATTTAATGATTAATACTGTGCCAGAAAAGATCTTACTAAAAGATGATCTAAAAATAGATAAACCATTATCTGAAAATGATGCTTTAAAAAAATTAAAATCAATTTCTAAAAAAAATAAAATTTTTAGAAATTTTATTGGTATGGGATATTATAATTCTATTACTCCTAATGTAGTTTTAAGAAATATTCTTGAAAATCCAGGATGGTATACCTCTTATACACCTTACCAGCCTGAAGTAGCTCAAGGACGTCTTGAAATGCTTTTAAACTTTCAACAAACAATCATTGATCTCACAGGAATGGATATTGCTAATGCTTCTTTATTGGATGAGGCAACTGCTACTGCAGAAGCAGTGGGTCTATCTCAGAGATTGGATAAAACAAATTCAAAAAAAATATTTATTTCAAGTAATTGCAACCCTCAAACTATAGATCTTATTAAAACTCGAACAGATCCATTTGATTTAGAATTGATTATAGGCGATGAGAAACAAGAGCTCGCAAAAATTAGTGAAAATTTAATCTGTGGAGTTTTATCCTACCCTAGGACCTTAGGAGATGTTATAGACCCCAGCGAAAGTATAAGTCAAATTCATAAAAAAAATGGAAAAGCTATTTTAGTTTGCGATTTACTTGCATTAGCTAAGTTAAAAACACCTGCTGAACTCGGAGCTGACATTGCAGTCGGTAGTGCCCAAAGATTTGGTATTCCAATGGGATATGGAGGACCTCATGCAGCTTTTTTTGCTACTAAGGAGGAATTTAAAAGATCAATGCCTGGAAGAATTATAGGTGTTTCAAAAGATCGCCACGGCAAAAAAGCATATAGGCTATCCTTACAAACTAGGGAGCAACATATCAGGAGAGATAAAGCAACAAGCAATATTTGTACTGCTCAAGCATTATTAGCAATAATTTCTGCAGCTTTTGCAATTTATCATGGTCCTGACGGAATACTTAGAATTGCTAATAGAACTTCTAAATTAGCGAAAATATTTGCGGACGAAATTGTAAGAAGTGGATATCAAATTTTATCGGATCATTTTTTTGATACTGTTACAATTAAAACAAATGAAAAAACAAATTCCATATTTCAAGCTGCATTAAAAGAAAACATTAATTTAAGAAAAGTTGATGAAGAAAATATATCAGTTGCATTTGACGAGGCAAAAAAACTTAATGATGTTAACAACCTATTAAAGATATTTGGAATTTCCAAAACTATTAAACAGGATGTAAAAGTTGAACTGAATAATATTCCAAAAAATCTTTTAAGAACATCAAAATACTTAACACACCCTGTTTTTAATAAATATCACTCAGAAACTGAAATGCTTAGATATTTAAAAAAGCTTGAAGATTGCGATATTGCGCTTAATAGATCAATGATTGCATTGGGCTCTTGCACGATGAAACTAAATGCAACAGCAGAACTAATGCCTATTTCTTGGAAAGAATTTTCATTACCTCACCCTTTTGTGCCTACCAGTCAAATGGAAGGTTATAAAATTCTTTTCAATGATCTAATTAATGACCTTAAAGAGATTACTGGATTTGATGCTGTTTCATTACAACCAAATTCAGGTGCTCAAGGTGAATACGCTGGTTTGATGACCATTAGAAAATTTCATAAAAACAATAAACAAGAAAATAGAAATGTTTGCTTAATCCCAAATTCAGCTCATGGAACTAACCCAGCTAGCGCACAAATGTGTGGAATGAAAGTCATAGTCGTTAATTGCGATGAAGATGGAAACGTAGATATTAATGATCTCAAAGATAAAGCAGAAAAGTATTCAAAAGATTTAGCTGCTTTAATGGTTACTTACCCTTCAACACACGGTGTTTTTGAGGAAAAGATAATTGAAATTTGTGATGTTATTCATAAACAAGGTGGACAGGTTTATATGGATGGAGCTAATCTCAATGCATTGGTGGGAGTCGCCAAACCAGGAAAATTTGGGCCAGATGTTTGTCATATTAATTTACATAAAACATTTTGCATACCACACGGAGGAGGTGGTCCAGGAATGGGGCCAATAGCTTGCGCTAAACATTTGGCTGAATTTTTACCAAGACATGAAATTATTAAAGAGTCTGGACCAAAAAATGGAATGGGAGCAGTGTCGGCAGCTCCTTGGGGAAGTTCAAGCATTCTTCCAATATCTTGGATGTATATTAAGATGATGGGAGCTGAGGGATTAAAAAAAGCGTCACAAGTTTCAATTTTAAACGCAAATTATATTTCAAAAAAGCTATCTTCGGATTACAAAGTTTTATATACGGGTAATAATGGAAATGTTGCACATGAATGTATTATTGACATTAGGCCAATCAAAGCTAGTTCAGGAGTTTCAGAAGAAGATCTAGCAAAAAGATTAATTGATTTCGGTTATCATGCTCCAACTATGTCATGGCCAGTTGCTGGAACTATAATGATAGAGCCCACTGAAAGTGAAAATTTAGAAGAAATAGATAAGTTTTGTAATGCACTAATTCAAATTAAAAAAGAAATCAATAAAGTTGAGTCACAG